>Ga0209777_10007667_pt1 | contig 11933 bp, 9 predicted proteins | sample FrelakmetHBP12HB_FD_187147 | JGI IMG/M metagenome (GOLD analysis project Ga0209777, IMG submission 187147) | Freshwater lake sediment microbial communities from the University of Notre Dame, USA, for methane emissions studies -HBP12 HB (SPAdes)... | ecosystem: Environmental > Aquatic >... | reverse complement strand
TCATTGATGCGCTCGGCGGGCGTCTGCCGCCGGTCGTCCAACATGAGGACACGGGCCGCGAGGAATTTGCTGTAGAAGCGGTACGCAACAGCGTAGGTCGCCACGGCAGCGATGAGCAACCACACGACGCTGATCTGCTCGCCGCGCGCCAGACCAACCATGCCCAGCGCAATTGCGCCCGCCAAGGCGACCAGCATCCACGCGCCGCAGCGTAACGTCCGCATCGACCCCTCCGCCTGGAATATGCGCAGAGGCCTCGGCCGGACGCAAGCGGCGGCGCGCCGTTGCTCCGCCGCCCTGGTTTCCTGTAGCGTATTGATCATGCGCATTGGGGAAATGCTCCGGGCCGCCGGCCCCGTGTTCTCCTTCGAATTCTTCCCCCCGAAGACGGAGCAGCAGGAGCAGAGCCTGTACCGCAGCATCGAGCGCCTGCGCGAGTTGCGACCGAGCTTCGTCTCTGTCACTTACGGCACCGGTGGCAGTACCCGCGAGAAGACGGTCGACCTCGTGCGCCGCATCAAACACGAGATCGGCATCGAAGCCATGGCCCACGTCACGTGCGTGGGCGTAAGCAGGCACGAAATCGATACGGTGCTGGAGCGGTTGCGCTGCTACGGGATCGAGAATGTGCTGGCGCTACGCGGCGATCCACCGCGCGACCAGAAGGAATTCGTGCGGCCGGCAGACGGCTTCGGCTTCGCCTCGGAGCTGGTCAGGTTCATTCGCGAGCGCGGGTACTTGTTTTCCCTTGGCGGCGCCTGCTATCCGGAAGGGCACATTGAGTGTCGCGACCTGGAGCAGGACCTGGAACACCTAAAACTCAAGGTCGAGGCGGGGTTGGATTTCGTGATCACGCAGCTGTTTTTCGACAACGCCGATTACTTCTCCTTCGTGGAGCGGGCACGCGCCCGCGGCATCCGTGTGCCCATCATCGCGGGCATCATGCCGATCACCAACCTGGCACAGATCCAGCGGTTCACTTTGATGTGTGGCGCCAAAATCCCAGAGCCACTGAAGGCGAAGCTCGAAGCCGTCCGCGGCAACGAGGAAGCGGTGCGCAGTATCGGAATCGACCACGCGACCAGGCAATGCCGCGAGCTGCTGGACCGCGGCGCTCCCGGAATTCATTTTTACACTCTGAATCAGTCCCCTGCGACGCGGGCGATCCTCGAACGCCTGCGCAACTGATCCTGTGGCAACCATCGTCACCTTCACTCCGCTCCAGCCTCCGACCCGAACCCGGGTCAAGGGTGAAGGCCGGCTGCTGTCGCATCAGTGCGAGGATGTCCTCAAGCACCGCCATCCGCAGCGCCTGCCGCTGGGCAGCGTGCGCGGCATCATGTACCTGGATGCGCTGTGCCTGCATTGCGGGGCACATTTTGTCTGGGTAGAGGACGAGCCCGCCCCGGCCGAGTTGTAGGCAGAGTTTTCTCTTGCCAAGCGTTCCATCTTGTACTTGACAATCATAATGGCAGTATCGTGGAGCGCGTGCCGCCGAGGCCTCCACCTCGGCCCCGCTGAGCTGGGCCGTACCTGGCCGTAGACGCGCTGGACGGGATGATGCGCCCGTCCAGCCGAGCTTCAGATCTGCTCCAGCGCCTGCGCCAAGTCGGCGATCAAGTCCTCGGCGTCCTCCACCCCGACGGCATAGCGCACCAGGGCGTCCTTGATGCCGACCTGCAAGCGCTCCTCCGTGGTCAGCCCGTAGTAGCTCATCCGCGCCGGCTGTTCGATCAGGCTCTCGACGCCACCGAACGACGGAGCGATCCGGGGAATCTTGCAGGCGTCGACCAGCCGTGAGGCGGTGTTGAGGTCGCCGTACACCTCGAAGGACACCACGCCCCCGAAGCCGCGCATCTGTCGCACTGCGATATCGTGTTCCGGGTGACTCGGCAGGCCTGGGTAGTGGACGCGTTCGACTTTGGGGTGCTGCTCCAGGAACTCCGCGAGGCGCTGGGCGTTTTCGTTCTGCCGCGCCACCCGCAGCGCCAGCGTCTTGATGCCGCGGATCAGCAGATAGCAAACGAACGGATCTGCGATCGCTCCGGTGATGCCGTGAAACTCACGCACGACCCCGACGAGATCGGCGCTGCCCAGGAGCACTCCGGCGAGGAAATCGTTGTGGCCGCCAAGGTACTTGGTGGCGGAATGGATGACGAGATCGATGCCGAACTCGGTCGGCCGCTGATTGATCGGTGTGGCGAAGGTCGAATCGATGATGGTCTTCACCCGATGCCGGCGGCCGATGTCGGCAACACGCTCGAGGTCGAGGATGCGGTTGTACGGGTTGGTCGGTGACTCGCTGAAGATGAGCCGCGTGGTCGTCCGGACCGCCTCCTCCATGCGCTCGTAATCGCCAGCCGGGACGGTGGAGACCTCGACGCCATAGCGCCGCAAGATCTGATGCGAGAAGTCCCGCGTCCGCCGATAGGCGTCACTAGTGACCACCACGTGCGCGCCGCGGGAGAGCATGGCGAAGAGCGTGGTGGTGACCGCCGCCATGCCGGTCGAGAACAAGAGCCCGTCTTCCGCCCCTTCGAGCGCCGCCAGCTTGAGTTCGGCCACGCGTTGGGTCGGATTGCCGTAGCGGCCGTACTCCTCGCGCTCGATGCGGCCTTCGAAGTAGTCGGACAACTCTTTCGTGTCGGTGAAGGTGAAGGTGGCGCTTTGGATGATCGGCATGGCGATGGCACTGGTCACCTTCGTGCGCGGCTCACCGCCGTGCACCGCCTGCGTGCTCGGTCCAACCTGATGGCGTCGGAATTTTTCGCTCGACACGTCACGCCTCCAGCAGCTTGATTTTGTCAGCGTAGCGCTTGATCGTGTCGCGCACCACCCTTACGTCGGCCGGAATTTCCACGGGCCGGTTGGCGAACGTGGACTGCACCCCTTCGATCCGGCCGAGGTGGTACGCCGTCTTCTGATCGGCGAACTTCAACCCATGCGCGGTGGAAATGACCACGACGCGCTGGTTGGAGCGAATGACCCTGCGCTCGATCAGCTTGCGCAGCACCGCCAGGGCGACGCCGGTGTGCGGGCAGTTGAACATGCCGGTGCGGTCGGCGCGCGCCGCCTCGTCCGCCAGCTCGTTCTCAGTGGCTTGCTCGACCACGCCGTCGAACTGCTGCAGCGCCTTGATGGCGCGCTTGTAGCTCACCGGATTGCCGATCTGGATGGCGCTGGCCAGCGTCTTCTTGGCGGTCACCGGCACAAAGGATTCGAAGTTCTTCAGGTACGACAGATAGAGCGGATTGGCATTCTCCGCTTGTGCGACGGCGATGCGCGGCAGCTTTTGGATGAGGCCAAGCTCCTTCATCATCAGCAGGCCCTTCCCGAGCGCGCTGACGTTGCCGAGGTTGCCGCCGGGAATGACGATCCAGTCCGGCACCTCCCAATCAAATTGTTGCACGATCTCGATGCCCACCGTCTTCTGGCCTTCCAAGCGCAGGCTGTTCATCGAGTTCGCCAGATATACAGTGCGGTCCTTGGTGATCTCCTGGACGACAGCCATGCAGCCGTCGAAGTCCGTGTCCAGGCTCAGCACCAGCGCTCCGTTTGCCAGCGGCTGCACGAGTTGCGCCGGCGAGACCTTATTGTGCGGCAACAGCACCACGGCCGGGATGCCGGCCGCGGCGCAGTAATTGGCCAACGCCGCCGAGGTGTCACCAGTGGAAGCGCACGCGATGGCCGTGATTTGCTCGCCCTCGGCGATAATCTGCTTGACCACGGAGACCAGCACGGTCATGCCGAGATCCTTGAACGATCCGGTATGCGAGTTGCCGCACTGCTTCACCCACAGGTCCTCGACCCCGAGCAGCTTGCCGTAGCGGTCGGCCCAGAACAGGTTCGTGCCCCCTTCATAGGTAGACACGATGTTCTCGTTATCGATGAACGGCGCCACCCATTCCTTCTTGCCCCATACTCCGGAGCCGTAAGGAAACGCGTTGCGGCGATAGCGGTCATCGAACAGTTGCATCCAGGCCGCCGGCGAGCGCCGCTTGAGAGCGTTCATGTCGTGCGCCACATCCAGCAGATCGCCGCAGTTCGGACAGCGGTAGATAACCTCGAAGAGGCTGAAATGCGTCGGGCAGCCGTTGATGCATTCGAACCACGCGCTGTACTCACTCATCACCGTGCTCCTCGGGCGGACCATAGCTCGTACGCCGCAAGGCAGCCAGGTCCACGCCCGCTGTTCCTGTGGCGCAGCTCGCTAGCCAAGTCAAACGGGGTCGGTACCGTCCCACTGTCCGAATTCCGGACAGCACCAAACGGTCCGGCGGGACGACGGTGGAAGAGCTGAGTACGAGTTGATCTCAGCCAGAAATGGCTGAGATCGACCACTGGTATCGCCGCCGGTCGCCCGGTTGTCAGGCCGGGCGTATAGACCCTAAGCAGTTGAAATAGGAACCCTTTTTCTCAGATTGAGTCGCGCCCCTTGCATTTGGCAAAGCGATTGCTCTATTCCCGGTCACAATCGCGGTCACAATCAAGACGCGTCAACGGAGAAGGCCATGGCGCAAAAGGCAGTCGAGACTCTGCTGGGGCGACTACTGACAGACGAGGACTTTCGCCGCCGTTTTTTCGAGGAGCCGGCCGCGGTCTGCCGGCAGGAAGCCCTCGACGTGACCAGCCGGGAACTTGAGGCGATTTTGGCGGTCGACGAAGTCCGGTTCGCGCAGTTCGCAAAACAGCTCGACGCACGGATCGTGCGCGCGACCCTTCGCAGGGACACCGGCACCGTTGTCACCCGCGCAAGTGCTCTTCGGAAAAAATGGGCGCAGTGAAGTCACATATTCTGATGCTCATCGCGTCGCCGCGGCTGGCACGACCCGGCGGTGAAAACCAAGGCGGTTGAGTCGACACCCCGAATCAATCGGCAAGGCCCCGCATTCGCACTGACCGGCCAAGCGCCGCCTTGCTTCGCGCCCGGGGGTCGAGCCGTGCGCTGACGCGTAGCTGTTTCTTGTTGACTATTGGCACGGAAGAAGGGAAACAGTGCTAAGGCGGTCGGAGATGAAGCGATTGCGGGCGACGTTCGGGCGGCAAACGAAGTTGTGGCTGTTGGTGCTTGTCTTTTCTGTCGCAGGCTTCTCGGCGCATGCGCAGGCCCAAGCCACGGGGGAATTCTTGTGTTCGGCGGGCTCCAACGATGGCAACGCGTGTCAGACCCACGCCGACTGCCCTGGTGGTGCCTGCGTGTATGTGCAGGGTGTGTGCAACGACCAGAACGGACTTCCGTGCGACTGCCCGGGCGCTACCTGCAACGGCACTGCCTGCACCGGGGGCCCATTCTCAGGGCAATCTTGCGACACGGCATATAACTGTGACACCGGCGTGGCCTGCCAGGGAAGCCAAAAGGTGTGTGTGGGTGGCAGTGCAAGCGGAGCGCTCCTCCCCCCCGGCTACCCGTGTCTGAATAATCAGCAGTGCGACTCATCCCAGTGCCGCTCGACGGGCCTAGTGTGCAAAGCGGGTACTGCGTACAGCAGCTACTCGTGTGGACAGGACGCGGACTGTTGTACAGCGGCCACCTCCTGCCCGGTTAGCGCATGTTTCTCACCCGCAACCGTACCGACGCCGACTGCAACACCACCAACAGCACAGATCCATCTCGCCGCTAGTATCGGGGCGACCGACACCACCCTGACCGTGGATAACGCCAGTTCACTGCCGAACAGCGGGGCCGTGCGCATCGACAGCGAACTCATCATTTACACAGGGAAGCTCGGCAACCAGCTGACTGGACTGACGCGCGGCGCCAACGGCACCACAGCAGCATCTCACAGCAAGAACGCGCTGGTAACCCTGGTGATTCCGAGTACACCGACGGTGACGCCTCGACCTCACCGGACGCAGCCGCCAGCTCAACTGTACGAAGCGATCGGCGAAGGCGCCGGCTGTGCCACTGTGGGCGACGGCGGCTGGTCGTTCGCCATGCTCGCCGGTGTCGTCGTGCTTTGGGCGGCACGCCGCCGGCCGGGCGCGCGTCAGCGCCTTGGCTGATTGTCAAAGCCACTACCGCTCAGCGCCGGCTGACGCCCGCGACCCAACAGCGAAGAACCAGTCCGTTCACCCGAGTAGGAGCCCCTCCTTTGGGCTCCGTATTGAGGGGTGCGCCGTTCACCCGAACGACATCGTGCCAGAGCTTGCACAGAAAAGTAAGAGCGTGACAGCGTGACAGTGTGACAGCGTAGGAATTACTACGCTGTCACGAACAGGGGGAGGATTTCACCGGCGCTCGCAACCGCATCTTCCCGTGGTCCGATCAGAACGACAAAGATGCCGAAACGGTGTATTGCTGGAACTGCTCGCCGCGCCCCATGTAGTGGTAGCGCCATTCCGCTCCGAGGGCTGCTTGCCGAAGTTGGCTGGAAAAGGGCGCATCACGCCGTGCCAGCTGTGCCAAGCTGAATCTGAAACCCAAGCCGAATCCAGCCCCGCCTTCAATGGTCCCCGTCGTGGCAGTTGGCAGACCACGGCGTTGCAACTGAGGGGGCAACGACACCTGTCCGCCCGTGAGCGGGGGACTCTCGACTAGGGGCGCAAAGATCGCCGGCCCAGCTAGCGCGTAGGGTTCAAGATTCTCGAGGCTCTGCACCCGGTATTTGAACGCCGGTTCGAACTCGATTACGTTCACGGCTAGGCGGGCTTGCCGTCGGCCGAGGAGCGTGGTGATCTGTGCGGTCTCCTTTTCACCTTGGAGAAAACCCAACGAGCCTTCCAGGCTCAACGATCCGTACGGAACTCCATCTACCTCGGTGAACAGAATGTGGTCGGCATACACGCCCAAGTACACGCCACCGGGCAGGTCGTACGGTGACGTTCCCCACCCGCTTCGGAAGCCAATCTCCGTTGTCCCAGACGCACTCACGCGCTCGATTGGGTGACCCCCGGAACGGTCGTCGTGCGGTTCGGTGGGTCGCTGTGTGCCGTTGAGCACCAGGGCGTGCTGCTGTGGCGGGATCGCTGGCGACTTCAATTTCTCCCTGAGTTCCTCCACCTCTGCGCGAAGTCTACCATTCTCTTCCTCCAGCGCATCCAGCCGGGAGTCCACCTGTTGGAGCTGCCTCGCGAGATCTCCGGCCCGACCATGAGCAGCCTGGTCCCAGCCGAACGCAGCGGGGCTGCAAATTGATGCCATCAGAGCACTTTCCGAGAGCAGCACTACTCCGAGCGCAACACGGCTACGAATCCCACGTCGCAAGCTCGTGTCGCAATCGCACTTTACAACGTCGAGTCTGCGAACACCTCGCCACCGCACACATAATGGTCGACTCATCACCACTGCCCCACACGGCCGCGATGCAGTGAGAAGCCGAGGAAGACCAGCCCGGAGGACGGTGCCGTGATGGGCAGGAGCCAAGGGGTGGCAGCAACCGCGGCGGCCCAGGAGACGGATGGCGCGGCGGCGCAGCGAAACAGCGCGGTCAGCGCCAGGGCGCCTACGGCGACCAGCGCGAGGCAGAGCAGGTGATTCACGGACAGGGCCGGCAGTACCGCGAGCGGCCGGGGCGCAAAGCGCTCGCGATCGTCACGCAAGAACTCGATCGCGAAGCGACCCAGGCCGTACAGGAGAAACACCAAGGCGGTGGGTACGCCGGGCGCGACGCCCAGCCAACTCGCGGCGTTCACCACGACGAGGATGCCGAGATCGAGCACCGCCTCGTAGAACGCGGCTGGGTGCAGGGGGACATGCTGGAGCCCAGCCACGCGGACGGCTTTCGCCTCCGGGTTGCGGTAGGTGATGGCCACAGGGCAGCGGGTTGGCCGGCCGAAGCAGCATCCATACGAAAGGCAGCCGAATCGGCCGAGCGCGTGGCCGAGCGGAACCGAACGGGCAGCAGCGTCCAGGATGACCAGCAGGCCGAGCCCCGTGAAAGGCGCGAGAACGGCGAGCGCCAGCAGCATGGCAACCAGCCCGCCCCACGACACAAAAACAGGACGCCGCAAGGCCGCTCTCGGACTCCGTAGCAACAGCTCGTAATCGAACATCTGCCCGGCAAGCCAGGAACCCAACACGACGGCCGCGCTGCCGACCAATGCGAGCAGCACGAAGAGGTGGACGGAGACGCCCTGAGCGACGAGCAGTCCGCCCATTGCAGTCATGGAAAGCAACGCGCCCATCCCGGCGAACAAGCCGAAGGTGACGAACACCGCGTTGCCCCACCGGAAGAGCACCACGCGATCTCCGAGGGAGTCGAGCGCCCTACAAAGAATGCTGATCCAGGCCATCCCCGGAGTGCGAGCCCAGGGCCACACCGCTTCGCACGAACGGGCCTGTCCGCTCAGTCCCATACGATCTCTGCCGGGTCGCGCGTCAGATGCCCGAGCGCGTCCTTCCAGCGATAGAGGATCAGGGCGTCCATCAGCTCGGAGCCTTGGCCGCGGCGTTTCCTATCGAGCTCCGTACGCAGCACGTCGAGCGCGCCATGCACCTGCGGTCCGAAGAGCGACTCCAGATACGCAGGCGGAATACGGCTGCCGCTCTCGTTAAAGCTGCCGTCCGGACGCAGCGGTGGGGGTGCGAGCGGCGGCACGTAGTACACGTTGGGGTGCGTGCCGAACTCCGGATGGAGCGGCAGCGCCACCTTCCACTTCTCGACGAACTGGTGAACTGCACTGCCCAGATCGTCGAGCAAGCCAATGAAAGCGGCACGCCCCGGACACTGCCGCACGCAGGCCGGTGCCACGCCTTGCTCGAGACGCGGGAAGCAGCCGATGCAGTGCTGGCTGACGTTGCGCATGGCGTTGAAGTAGATCTTTTTGTACGGGCACGCGCGCCGGCAAGCCTGCGCGCCTTTGCACTTCTCCTCGTCAAGCAGCACCAGGCCGTCTTCGGCCCGCTTGAACATCGCGTGGCTCGGACATGCCTCGACGCAGGCGGGCTGGGTGCAGTGGTTGCACAGCCGCGGCAGGTAGAAGAAGTAAGCGTTCGGAAACTCGCCGCCGCCTTCGTCCTCATCCCAGTTCATGCCCCAACTCTTGCTGCCGGAGATCTTGTGCAGATGCGTGCTGCGGCCTTTGCCGCCGCGCAGCACTTCATCGTAGTTAAAGTTCCAGCCGCCGCCGATCTCTTCATCGGTAGGGATCTTGCCGAGTTGGAGCGTGCCGGTGCCGTCGTAGCCGCCGCCCATCGTTTCCCAGTCGCGCGGCGTGCCGCGGCCGGGCTGCGTGTTAACCGTCATCCACCACATCTGCTCGGTGCCGGGATCCTCCTGCGGCCAGAGCACCTTGCAGGCCACCGAGCAGGTCTGACAGCCAATGCACTTGTTGAGATCAAAGACCCATGCCAGTTGCCGTTTCGATTGCGCGATCGTTCCCATCACGATGTCCCCTCCAAGTTCAGCTCAGTTTCTGGATGTCGACTCGCACGGCGCGGTCGGCCGGAATCGGTTGCCAGGAAAACAGCCGGTACTTCAGGTGGCCGTAGTTGCCCACCAGGCCCAGGTGCTTGATGTGGCCGGGTTCGAGGTCCGCCTGGCTGTACCAGTTCTCATGCATGTACGGCTCGAAGCCGTTGTAGAGGATCACCTGGCCCGGCCGGCACGCCGGACTGATCTTCGCCGCCATGATGCTGTCGCCGACGTCGTTCACCAACTTGATCTTCTCGCCGTTCTGGATGCCCAGCCTGGCGGCGTCCTTGTCGTTGATGAACACGAACGGCTCCCCGCGATGGGTGTTCAGGATGATGTTGTTGGTCATGTTCATCGAGTGGATGCTGCAGCGGATGTGCCCGCTGGTCATCTGGAAGCGGCGATTGCGGCCGCCTTGCATCGGCGGCTCCTTGTGGGTCGGCAGTTCCTCGCCGGCTTCGAGGAACCATTCGTGATCGATGTAGAACTGCGCCCGGCGCACGAGCGTGTCGTACGGAATCTTGTCCTCGGTGTGCCAGCGCAGCGGGTTGTGGACCTCGTTGGGCCGGATCGTTGAAGCCTGCGAGATGCCGTGACCCACTATCCCCCAGTTCTCGAACCGCACGGCTCCTTTCTCGCGCAGCGTCTGCAGCGTCGTCCCCTTCGGCAGGAGGCCATAGACTGCGCTGTCACGCAGCGCTTCGTCGAAACGCTTCTCCTCGTCGCGGCACACGCCGTCGAGCGTGGCGCGCGCCATGAGCCCCTCGAAGCTCCGCGGGGTGCCTTTGCGGTCGGTGTAGCCGGTCATGCCGCGTGCCTTGGCGCGCTGTTCGATCTTCTCGACCAGGCGGAGCCCGATCTCGACGTCCGGGAGCGAGTCACCTACCGGCGTGGCGGCGCTGTCGCACAACACGAAGTTCATATGGTGCACGGACGGGAGGCTGTAGCCGAGCTTCTCGTAGTGTTGTGCGGCCGGCAGGATGTAATCGGAGTAGAGCCCGGTCGTGGTCATGCGGTAGTCGACCGACACGATCATCTTGAGCTTGGGCCACAGGTGTTCGAGCAGCACCTTCTGCCCGCCGCGCTGGCGCCGGAGCAGGTTGCCTCCGGCCTCGAAGATCACCCGCGGCTCGACCTCTTGGTATGCCTTCGTGTAGCTCGGATCCCACCAGCCCTTCTCAACGGCCTCGGTGATGTACTCGTCGAAGGTGCGCTTCATCCCGGCGTCGTGATTGTCGGGATTGTTCCAGCGGTCCTTGTAGCCGTACTGGTAGTACCAGACGAAGGCTGGCGGAATGGTGTTGCCGAGGCCGCCCATCTCACCGGCCATTTCGGCCGCTCGGTTCTGCATCATCTCCGTCGTCATCGTCGGGTCCGCTTGCGCCAGCATGCGGCGCATCCCGATGATGTTGGCGATCAGCGCTTGTGCGGCTTCCTGCCCGGCGCGCGGCTTGCGCTGCATGAACATGAAGCCGTCCGCGCCCATGAGCGCCCACGAACGCGTGCCGGTGCCTTTCTTGCCCCAGTTGCCGGTGAGGCCGAGCAGCAGCGCCATGGCGCGCTCCATCAGATCGCCGTGGTAGTACTTCCCGGAATTCCAGCCGATGAAAATCTTCGTCTTGCGCGTGGCCACCTTGCGCGCCAACGAGCGGATGTTGTCGGGGTGGATCTCGCAGATCGCCGCTGCCTTCTCGGGCGTGTAGTTCTCGAGGTGCCGTTTCAGCCGTTCGAACACCGGCTCGATTTCCACCTCGCTCCCGTCAGCGAGCGTCGCCTTGAAGCTGCCTCCCAGCGCAGGGTCGACGCCTGTCGTCGCCAGCGTGCCGCGCGGCGCCGCCGTGAGCACGTTGGTCAGTGTGTCCCACCAGAAGAACTGGTCGTCCCGGTCCATCTCGTTGACTTCGTTGCCCCGGAGGAACCGCCCAGTGTCTTTGCGCACGAGCAACGGTAGATCGGTCTGCTCCTGCACAAACTGCTTCTGGTACAGCCCGGCGTCGATGATGACTTTGCACATCGCCAGCGCCAGCGCCGCATCCGTGCCGATGCGAATGGGTTGATGGTAGTCGGCATGGATCGCCGAGGGGCTGTAGTCCGGCGCGATGGTGACGACCTCGCCGCCGTTGTACCGCGACTCGGCGAGGTAGTGGTACCAGTGGATGTTGGTGTAGACCGGGTTCGCGTGCCAGATCAGCGTCAGGTCGGCGAGGAACCAATCGTCCATTGACGCCGTTGGGTTGTAGAGACCCCAGGTGATGTGAAAGCCGGGGCTGAAGTCTTGGAACTCGGCATTGCCGTCGGTCGCCGGCGTCCCCAGCAGTTGCGAGAACAACCGCGCCGGGAACGCCCCCGGCTCCGGGGTGAACATGGTGAGAATCGATTCTGCGCCCTGCTCGTTGATCGCGTCGAGCATCGCGTCGGCGATGTCGGTGAGCGCCTCGTCCCACGAGACAGGTTTGAACTCGCCCTTGCCGCGCTCGCCAACGCGCTTCAGCGGTTGCGTGACACGGTCGGGCGAGTAGTGGCAGTGACTCCAGCTCGCCCCTTTCTGGCAGCCCATCGGGTTCATGTCCGGGATGCCGG
>Ga0209777_10007666_pt1 | contig 11933 bp, 7 predicted proteins | sample FrelakmetHBP12HB_FD_187147 | JGI IMG/M metagenome (GOLD analysis project Ga0209777, IMG submission 187147) | Freshwater lake sediment microbial communities from the University of Notre Dame, USA, for methane emissions studies -HBP12 HB (SPAdes)... | ecosystem: Environmental > Aquatic >... | reverse complement strand
AATGGGAATAGGGGAAGACGCAGCACGCATGCGGGTGAATCGTGGCGTAGAAAAACTTCGGACATTCTTTGCCAAACGCGGCATCAAGTTGTCTGCTGCCATGATCGCCGGGGCGGTATCGGCATACTCGGTTCAAGCTGCGCCTGCAGCGCTGGCAAAATCTGTAACTGCCGTCGTGGTAACCAAAGGCGCGGTGGTCAGCAGTTCAACCTTAACCCTCATCAAAGGAACATTGAAAATTATGGCATGGGCAAAAGCAAAAACGGCAGTCGTGATCGGCGTGGGAGTGCTACTCGCGGGTGGTGTTGCGACCGTCGCACTATCGGGCAAACCCAGTGGTCGTGCGGCCGCAGTGATTTCCACGGGGGAGCAGGCTGTGACTCCCACAGGGGAGCATCCTGGAGTCACAGTGTTTTCTCTCTTCGAGAAAATGCCAATCGTTGCAAACGCAGTGTTTCAGAAGGAGTTGTTCTCTAAAGGAGTTCCTTCAGGGGCGCGCAAGCAGACGTTTTCATTCAAACGCGACGGCGACAATTATCTTCTCGCTGTTCAAGATGGCGCGGGGATTCAGGTGGGACGATTCGGTGGGTTGTCTGGCATACGCAGGGAGGACAACTCATAGAGTATGATCCAGCGATCAATAGCGGAGGAAACGATGGTGGCGTGATCGGGCTGGAATCCGTCACGAGTAAGACGGTCGACCTGTTCCTAACGCTTGGAGTAATGGAAATTAAGCCGGGCAGCGCAATTTGGGCGGAGAATCGGCAACGGTTCACAGGGATAACAGAGGACGGCAGAAAGATGACCGTTGATGTAGAACTGGAGAACGGGGTTCCAAGCGTGGCTACGGTTCTGCGGGGCGATGGCCAAGCTTTAGCTTCCGTCAGGTATCAATACGCTCCAACCTTCTATCAGGGCCAAGTGCCGATCGAGTTTACGCGGTATAGGGGCAACTCCACTGAAGACGACAAAAAGGTATTTACTGTCCGTGTCCGATCGCTTGAGATTTCGGATGAGCATCTCGACCCGGCGCTGGTCGATCCAGCACAACTCCTATCAGGCCATTCAAGGATTTTTTACTCGAACAACGTCGAGTATTGGGTCAAACCGAGTGGCAAGGTGAGCAGGGTCTTAACCGCGGACGAATACAAGAAGGAAATGAAGAGGATCGAAGCAAAGGCAACTCCACCCTGAAATTGAGCGCCGATCGGCTTCGGCACCCCCATCGGAGCCACTCCCATGGGGAAAGAGCGAAATATTGCCGTTTCGGCAGATTCTTTGTCGGATTTCGCCCGTGAGCGGCTTTATATGATATGAAGTGAAGACCACGAACCATCACGAACTGCTGCGGGCCTACGCGCTAGACCACTCTGAGTTCGCCTTTCAGGAACTGGTCCAGCGCTACGTCGATTTGGTGTATTCGGCCGCATTCCGGCGGGTCGCTGGGGACAGGCAGTTGGCGGAAGACGTGACGCAGGAGGTGTTTACCGATCTGGCGCGCAAGGCGGCGGCACTGCCGCCCATCGTGATGCTCGGCGGCTGGCTGCACCGGCACACCGGATATGTGGCCTCGACGGCGAGGCGGGGAGAACAGCGCCGTCGTGATCATGAAAGGCAGGCCGTAGAAATGAATGCGCTGAATGAACCCTCCGCAGCGGACTGGAGCCAATTCGCTCCGGTGTTGGACGAGGCGATGGATGAAATGGACGCGGCGGATCGGGACGCGCTTGTATTGCGCTATTTTGAGCGGTGCGAGTTGCGCGAAGTCGGCGCTGCGCTCGGGGTGAGTGACGACGCGGCCCAAAAGCGGGTCAGCCGCGCGTTGGAAAAACTCCGCCAGCAGCTTGCCCGCCGGGGAATCACTTCCCCCGCAACCGCGCTTTCGGCAGTCATTATGGCCAACGCCGTCCAGGCTGCGCCCGCTGGACTGGCAGGGAGCGTTACCGCAGCAGCCCTTGCCACCGCGGCAGCGGGTGGGGGAATCACAGCAACACTCTTAAAGGTCATGACGATGACTAAAGTCACACTCGGCATCATCGGCGTGATCGCGGTCGGTGGCGCGGTAACATGGTTGGCCACTCAGCGGCAGTTTCAGGCTCCGCTGCGAGAAGCGAACCAGGCTGTGCGACAACGGGTCAGTCAACTGGCTCAGATGGCAGTCGGCGGAGGGATTCCTCTCTCAAATCCCATCGTCCCAGCAACAAGCAACGGATTTATCGCGGTAATGAGATTTGACCACAACACGGGGCCGAATGGCGAAACCCACCAAGTATGGCTTTGCCGGCAAACCGGAGCGGGGTTTCAGACCATGCAAAGATGGATCTCGGCGGACGAATTTCAATCCGGAGGACTCATAGAGCAGGCTAAGGATCCGGGCTTCTTTGATGAGGTGCGCTCTGTCTCGAACGGCCATTTCTTCAGCGCCATTTTCTCCACGGAAAACTTCTTAGAATACCACTCCCAAGTGGGATTGAAGGAGGAAACATCCGCGCCAGGGCGCGCCAACATGCTGGTCAGGAGCTACAGAACCGAGCGCCAACTATACCAGATGCTATGCGGCAGCGGTTTGGCAAGCGTAACAAACATATCGAGAGACTTGGGCGGGGGACGGCACCTGGTCGGGACCGATAGCTCGACAAAAGCTGTAATGGAAACGCATTCAGAGCCGCATGCTGGACTGCTGTCGTTCGAGGTCCGCCATCCCAACGGTGACGTTGAGAAGTCCGAATACAAACTCATGCCCAATCCTGCTGGCGCTACGAAGCCGTTCGCAGAACTCAGATCTGGGCGGGGTTCAGTACCAGGTGGGGACACTTGGAACACATACCTGGACGCAAAATTCTACCATCTGGACAGTTCGTTCCCTCGCCTGGAGGAGCTGCACAACCATATTTACCAGGTGGCAACAAGCAACCACAACTTTAGCAACTGGAACGTTTTGACCAATGGGAAGATCTATAGCGTCAGCATATTCGGAGAGTTGGTGCCGCTGGTACCGCAACACAAGCCGAGGCCAGTTAAATAGGGGTCCGTTAATGAGATCGTCATATTTTCAGCCGAGCTTTATCCCCCCACTGCGAGGGGTTAGCAGGGGCGAAGGCCTGGACGACATGAGCATTAATCCCCTTTTCCTTCAGCGGACAGTGCCCCAAAGCAATGCGGAGCAGGACCGGAGTTCAGCCCTCAGAATCTGGATTGCAATAGTCGAAGCTGATCGCAGGCGGAGAAGAATCTAGAGGAAAGAGATGAACCGCAGAATACACGGAATACGCGGAAGGCGAAATGGGAGGAAGTCTGTTTTCCGCGTGTTCCGCCCGTCCTCCGAAGCAGCACTGCGGAGGGTGGACGTATTCGGCGGTTTATGCTTCCTGCCTTTGGTTGCGGCTTCGCCGCGCTGTGTTCATCAGTGTCCATCAATGGTTCTCTTATGCTTGGGCACCGCCAGCACCCAGGAGAATTACGGGCTTGGATCAACGAACCGGCCGTCGCAGAATAATACTTAACCAGTGCTACGTATGAAGTTAGCAAGCACCACCAAGCTCGAAGTGGCAAGGCTGGTAACAGCGTTTGCGCTTTTGTCTATCGCCGCCACTCCACCGCGGCAGCAGGCGGAGGCATATACTCTTCAGGTCACCGCTATCGATGCGAAGTCGGTGCGCGTGTCGTCATTGGGAACAGGGGCAGGCGCTGAACTCAGCCTTCGCCTCCGCAGAGAGGCTCAGCCAGAGTTGAAGGATTCCTTGACTCGGCTCAAGTTGGGGCGCGTGCGAATCGTAGATGGCGGCACCGTGGTCAGCGAGGCGAGATTGTCGGGCATTGTTGGAGGGGAGCGCGACAAGCTTGTGGGTCTGATCCTGTCATTCAAGACGTTAGAGGAGGCCAATAAAGCGGCGGCAGTGCTGCGTGTATCCCCCCGTGAGATGAAGCTAGCACTGGTTAGCAACTCGCTCCAGGCAATAGCCGCCCCTCTGGGCAGTTGAGTTTATGACATAAGAACGGCCGTTGCAGCCGACGCCTCGCTCCGGCGGCTGTGCCTGATCTTGCTCGTTCGCCAACCATGCTCGCGGAGCGAGCCCAGCCGAAGTCCCATCGGGACGATATGAAAATAGCCAGGGCAGGCGCAGCGCCGCCCTGGGTCAGCGACACCAAATCAACCCCTGGTGGTGTTGGCGGTTTACCCAGGGCGGCGGCCTCGGCCGCTTTGCTACTATCCCGCTGCCCCTCTGGGGCGCCGGACGGGCGAACCAACCACCTCAACGGGCGGCGGCATTGCCCTTCAAGCAAGTGCCACAATTGACACTCTTGGATGAGCCCGCTTTTATCCGTTTGACGACGGGAGGCCCCCAAGGGCGTGTTGCCCAAGTCGTCCGGTGGTAGGCGCGTCTCTCCGAGCGCGCCGCATGGGGCTGAAATGGTTCTAAACGTGCGAGCCTGGGCCACCGCCGAGGGCGCGCTCGGATACTCTCTACCTTCAAATGCGCGGACGACTTGGGCAACACGCCCTGCCGCCGCCGCCGGAGCGTCATCGTTACCGCCCCGTATGCACAAGGGATGTACAAGGGGTGCTCAAGGGATAATCGTGCCACCAGTGCCGGGCTCGCAGGCCTTCAGGGCTATTTGAACAAGTGTCACCCACTATTGACACTTTTGGATGGGCCAGGTTTAACCGGTTCAGCAACGCGAGCACCCCCAAAGCGGCTCGGCCCTGCAACCAGTGCGCGGCGGAAACCGTGGAAACGCCAGCACCTGCCTTTTCCCGAGTCCTTGATCCAAAAACAGCAGTTGCCCAAGCGCAAAGAGCGCAAAGGAGAGCATGGGAAAGGGATAGCCTGAACCGGCAAATTGGCGCTGGCACCAGCAGTTCGCCGCTTGAAACCGGAGCGCCCCCTGAGTGACCTCGTCAACCAGGCTTACAGCCTGACACCGGCGGAGATCGAACTGCCATGGAAAACCGCCCCGCCCATCATGACTATCCCGCCGCCCTTAACATGATCATCTCTCCCGCATAAGCCTTGAAATGGGGAGGAGAGTGTGGGAATTTTACACAATGAATGCGGTTAAAGTCGATAGCGCCAAGCGAATCCGCCTTACAGTCCTGACCCCGGGCGACTACTACGAGCCTGAAGTCCGGGGAAGGGCTGCGGAAGAAATCACCTTGCGCCGGATGCCCCCACCGCGCCGCCGTTTCACCAAGCTGGAGGCGCTTCGGGCCATTGAAAAAAGCCCGCTCCGATTCACCCATAGCTGGGACCAGGTCAAAGAGGAGACCCGCGGGTGATTCTGTTCGATACCAGCGTCATCATCCACGCGCGAGACGCCAACAGCCCTTTCCGTGCGTGGGCGAAGGAACGTATTGCTGAGGCTGTTGCTGGGGACGGCGCGTCGGCAAATGCAGTCGTGGTCAGCGAAGCCAGCGTCCGGGCCAGTAACCGCGACGCCGTTCCCGGACTGCTGGAGAGCTTTGGCATGACGCTGGTGCCTCTGCCGGTGTCCGCTGCCGTTCCGGCGGCGAAAGCGTTCGCGCTCTATCTGGAGCGCCTCAAGAAAGAGGGCAAACGAACCGACAACAGGGTTCCCCTGCCCGATTTCCTGATTGGCGCGCACGCGCAAGCGGAAGGGCTAAAGCTCGTCACTCGAGACCCGGACCGGGTGCGAACTTACTTCCCAAAAGTCGCCTTGGTGGTGCCCTAAGACAACCGCCCGGCCAAGTCGGCCTCCCTCTCACGGTTTTAGCCTTGGACATGGGCCTTAGTCCACTGCTGACAACCAAGCGAGTGGGGTGGATGATGGCATTTCGGGTTGCGCGGGGGAGGACTGTCCATTATTGAGACACACCACTGAGGCCTCAGTTGCATAAGCAACACCGATAAAGTTCACGGGGGAGACACATGGGACACTCATGGGAGACTCCCGGGGGCGCCTCAAGCCACCGTTGGGCCTCGTAACTTAAGTCAGGCTTATGGTCGGCGGGCGGAAGGCAGCTTTCCTGTATTTGGGCTATTCTGGAAAGGGGGTAAGCGACGGTGGGCATTTAGTGACGGGCAGAGGATTGCCCTCCCTGCCAGACACCAGCGGTTTCCGCGAGCTTGATGCAGCCCGCAGCCTGCGGCCTTCGGGCTCCGGGGTTCTTCAGGATGGCCTCTTCCGCCCTGCTCCGTGTCAGCCGGATGTCTTCCTGGCCCGGTAAGCATTCCAGCCGGCCCCGGCCGCCGTCCCCAGCACCAGTCCCACTAGGGCACCCAAGGCAAGATTGAGCGGCTTGTTGGGGCGGATGGGTTTGAGGGCGGGCCAGGCCCGATCTACAATCTCGACCCGGAAGGAGCCGCGGGTGTCACGGTTCTGATAGGCTTGGGCAATCTCGTTGGCGATCCGTGCGGGTTCGTCTGGGAAGTCCGAATAAACGCTGATAGTAATAAGGCTGGCGTTGCGCACCGGGCGGAGGTCCAATCTGCTCTTAAGCAGAGTCAGGGTTTCGGCCGTCTTGAGCGGCTCACCCCCGCCGTAGCGCCTGCCCCACTCCTTCTCCAGGTCGAGCGCATTGATGACCGAGCCGAGAATCTCCTCGGACTGCATCACTTCCAGCTCAGTCTGGATCAGGTAAGGATCGTAAGCTCCAGAGGCGGTGCCCGAGCCGGCTGTCTGGGAAGCCTCGGCAGCAACGGGCGTAAGCTTAATGCGGGCCGTGCTGGCGTACGACTCGGGCATGATGGAGGTGATGAAGACAGCGGTGCCGAATACCAGCAGGAAAACCAATAGGAAGACCGCCAGAAAACTACCCGGCAAGGTCGATTTGCGGACCCGCAAAAGGACAGCCAGGGCGAGAGCGCCCGTCCCCAAGGCCAGGCAATAACCCATGAGCCTGCCAGTGAGACCAACCAGGGCGGCACAGACCAGGAGAAGAATAATCACCGCACCCGCGAGGAACACAGTCAACCAGGAGCCCAGACCATGTGGTTGCGCCGTGACCGCAGTCTGAGCTTCACTCTCCGTTCCCGGCACGGCGCTTCCCACCGGCGCAGCCGCCGGCATGCCCGGCGGATTGACGATGTCTTCATAGGCATACATCAGTGCGGCCAACGACACAGGGATGGTGACGAAAATGCCCACCAGAAAGAGCAGCAGCCCACCCAGGTTGACCAGCGCCAGAACGAGGAGGAAGCCCAGGAACTTCCACCAGTGTTTGGAGATGGCGTGGAGGCTTAACCGCATGGCGGGCCAGAAGTCGAGCCGCTTGTCGATAACGAGAGGCAAAGTAAACATCCACGCCACGAGGAGATAGATGCCCGGCAGGATGAGGAAGAGAAATCCCAACGTCGTGAGCACCCCGGTAACGAAGCTGGCAAGGATGAGATGGAGCAGCGAGTTGCTGAAACCGGAAAAGGCGGTTTCCACGCGCACTTGTTCTCCGCGTATCTTCTTAAGAAAGTAGAGATACAGTCCCCCCATGAGCGGGCCACCCAGGAGGATCCCCAGAACCGATGTGTTGAAATGGACGTTCCCGACGGAGCGCGATACCTCGCCGAATGAACTCACTGCCGACAGCAGCGCCAGGACCAGCGCGGTGATGCCGACGAGGGGCCAGAAATCACTCCGTACCAGCACCCAGCCTCGGCGCACGCAACTGCGAATATCCAAAACATAATCCCGAGCCAGGACCTGCTGAATCAGCGCATCCGCGGCAGGTCCTGAGCCCAGCCCTTCGGTTTTCCCGTCCTCCGTAGCGGCACCGCGGGGGGTGGACGGACTTCCGCCATCAGTTCTCGCAATAGTCTCGAGTGCCGTCTTCACCTGGCTGGCTTGCTGATAGCGCAGTGCCGGCTCCTTCTCCAACGCCTGAAGCACCACCTCGTCCAGCCGCACGTCCACCTGCACTTTGCGCGATGGCGGGGCAAATTTCCCCAACGGAAGCTCGCCGGTGAGCATTTCGTAGAAGACAACGCCCAGCGAATAGATGTCCGCGCGGTGGTCCACCTTCAGGGGTTTCTCGATCTGTTCCGGGGCCATGTAATGCGGAGTGCCGACCACATCCCGGGCGCCGGTCAGCGGCGTCTGCGCTCCGGTCACGCCCAGCATCTTGGCAATGCCGAAATCCGTGATCTTCACCCGGCCCTTTTTGTCGAGCAGGATGTTCTCGGGCTTGATGTCACGGTGGACAATGCCTTCGTTGTGGGCGAACTGGAGCGCTTCGCAGATTTGCGGGATGATCGCCAGAGCCTGCTCGGGCTCCAGCCGGCCGGCGCTCTCGATTTGCCGCAGGTTCCCGCCATCCACGAATTCCATCACCAGGTAGTGCAGGTTGCCCGCCTGCCCAAAGTCATGCACGGCGACGATGTTCGGATGGTTCAGCCGCGCCAGGGCGCGGGCTTCCCGGTTGAAGCGCTCGGCAAAGCCGGGATCGCCGGCCGCCGCGGGCGGCAGGATCTTCAGCGCCACCAGCCGGTCCAGCGCGGGCTGGCGTGCCTTATAGACGGCCCCCATGCCGCCCTTGCCGATAAACTCAAGGACTTCGAGCAGGGGAAACAGCTTGGCGATGTCTGCGACGGGTGGCTGCACAAAGCCCGAATCCGTGGGGCCTTCGCCCCCGGGTTCGGTCCCCGTGTTGAGGCCCGACTTCATCAGGCACTCCGGACAAAGGCCCAGGGGCACATCCGGCGCCAGGGGTTTGCGGCAGCTCGGGCAAATACGTTGCGTTTCCATATCAATGTTCTCTTCTATCTTCTCTTCACCTGTTCCTTAAGCAACGGCGGCCGAAGGTTGCGCGGAAAGTTGAGAAAGATCGCACAACGAGGACAAGAGCTGCTGCCCCTTGGACCGCGGACTTCCTTCATCGCCCGCCCAGCACGGCAATCAGGTGGCGCAATTCCTCGTCCACTTCGCCCGGCCCGGCGACGGTCTGCGCAATCTCCTCCCGCAGCAGTTGACGGTAACGTCGACGCAGCCGATGCACCGCTGATTTGACGGCCCCCTCGCTGATACCCAGCTTCCGGGCCAGCTCCTCGTAGGGCTGCGAGGTGCGGTCCCCGACCAGACACGGATCTAGCGCCTCGAATAGCTCCGCCTTGCCGTCCCGCTCGTATTCCGCCCGCAAGCCATTCACCACCGTTTCAAGCAGGGTCAAGGCCCAGCGCCGCTCGAAGTGCTGTTCCGGCGTCACGTTGTCGGCGGGTTCCCGGACATACCGGGTCTCCGCTGTGTCGAACTGCAGCGGGAGGTGGAGGACGCCGCCCCCGCGCTTTTGGGCCCTCGCTTTGTCCCATTCGTTGGCGAGGAAGTGATTCATGGCGGAGAGGAGGAAAGTGCGAAAGCGGCCCTTCTCGCGATCGGCGTTCCCCACCCAACGCTGCTCCAAAAACCGTGCAAAGAACTCCTGGGTCAAATCCTCCGCATCGGGCGGCGAATAATTCCTCCGGCGCACGTAAGCGTAAAGGGGATACCAGTAAGTCCGGCATAATTTGGCCAGCGCGTCGCGGGCGACCGGGGTGTCGCGGCCACCCGCGGTCAGCACCACCGACCAATGCGTGGTGACGAAGACCGGCGAGCAGGGTAATCCCGCCCCTGTGCCAGTGGTTCCCGGGGCTGCGGTTGGTTCTGATGCGCTCACCTGCAAGGAGCCTAACGCGAGGAAGCCAGAGCGCAAGTGCTCACATTTTCGAGCCCGGCAGGGGAGGAATCCATAGGAACAAGCCCTTTTCGAGGCTGGGACTTTGGACTTTAGACTTTGGACTAAGTCACCCCTCTGCGCCGTTGCTCTCCGTCCGCCGTTCCCACCGGCGGGGCGCTCGTTCCGGCAAGCTCGTGTCCACCTTCGCATAGTAGGTTTCCTCGCCGAACCGGTCGTCGGCCGCTTCTTGCAACTCCCGCGAGGGTGCCACGAAGAACTTGTCGTGCGCTTCCACGAAAATAACCTCGCCTGTGGGCCGCACGAAACAGAGAAACAAAGGGCATTTGCCCGGATGCGCAATGATCAGTTCATGCACTGCTTCCAGTTGTTCTGGTTTCAGATGCGCGGTGTGCAGGCGCAGGTGAACTTGCTTGGTGAACCGCAGCGGCGCCTCCTCCAGCAACATGATCTCCTGCGGAAAGAGCTTGGGCTTGTCGTCGCCGACATTGACTTCGCCGATAACGAGGATGGCTTTGCCCGGCACCAGCAGCTCGCGATACTTGTCGTAGTTCTCGTTGAAGCAGAGCACCTGCACCGAGCCTTCCAGGTCCTCCAACGTCAGCAGCGAATACGGCTTGCCGCTCTTCTTAGAGACTCCGTTCTGCACCGCGGCAATCAGCCCGCCGATGCGCGTGAGGCTGCGGGGCGGCAATTGCGCCAGCGTGGATGTGTTGGCCAGCGCGTATTTCTCCAGAATCGGTGCGTAAGGCGTGAGCGGATGCCCCGTCACGTAGAATCCGAGCAGCTCCTTTTCGTGCGCGAGCAATTCGTGCTGCGGCCATTCAGCCACGCTGGCCATGGAGTCCGGCGCTTGTGCCGAGCGGTCCTCAAATGTGCCGAAGAGCGAAGCCTGCCCACGCTGCCGGTCGGCGATGATGCTGGCCGCCCGCGCCAGCGTCCGCTCGACATGCGCAAACAGCGTCGCTCGCGTCTGCCCCAGGCAATCGCACGCGCCGCATTTGATCAACCCTTCCAGAACTTTGCGATTGACCGAGCGCCCGTCCACGCGCTCGCACAAGTTGGCCAGCGATTGGAATTTAGCTCCTTCCTTGCGGGCCTTGAGAATCATCTCAACCGCGATCTCCCCGACGCCTTTGATGGCCGCCAGCCCAAAGCGGATGGCCAAAGTGGGGCGGGGGTCCTGCCCGCCTTCGGCCGGAATTGGTTGACCAGCTCGGTTAGGCGGAACCCCCAACCCACTCGGGGCCGGCGCAAAATAGACCTGGCTCTCATTCACATCCGGGGGCAGCACCTCGATGCCCATGGCGCGCGCCTCGGCGATGTACTGGCTCAGCTTCTCTGTATCCGCCATGTCGTTCGTCATCATGGCGCAGAAGAACTCGACCGGGTAATTCGCTTTTAGATAGGCCGTCTGATACGCGACGATGGCATAAGCGGCGGCATGCGACTTGTTGAAGCCGTAGCCGGCGAATTTTTCCAGCAGGTCGAATACCTGGTTGGCCTTGGCTGCGGGTATGCCGTTTACTTTCGCGCAGCCTTTGACGAAGGTCTCGCGCTGCTTGGCCATTTCCTCGACCTTCTTCTTGCCCATTGCGCGCCTTAGCAAGTCCGCCCTGCCGAGCGTGTAGCCCGCCAGCACTTGCGTCGCCTGCATCACCTGCTCCTGGTATACCATGATGCCATAGGTCTCACGGCAGATCGGTTCGAGCAGCGGGTGCTCGTATTCAATCTTAACCTCGCCGTGACGCCGGCTGATGAACTCCGGAATCAGCTCCATCGGCCCCGGACGATACAAAGCGATGAGCGCCGTGATGTGCTCGACTGAGCTGATCTGGAACTTCCGGCATAAATCGCGCATCCCGCCCGATTCAAGTTGGAACACGCCCAGCGTGTTCGCCTTGTTCAGTAGATCGTAGGTGTTCGCATCGTCGAGCGGCAGGTGATCGATGGGCACCTCGATCCCTCGCGTTTGCTTCACCATCTCGCAGGTGTTGCGAATAACGGTGAGCGTCTTGAGCCCAAGGAAGTCCATCTTGAGGAGCCCGAGGTCGCCCACGGGCCCCATCGCATACTGGGTGACGATGGCGCCGTTTTCATCCTGCTTGAGCGGCAGCAGGTTTACCAGCGGCTGATCGCCGATGACCACCCCTGCCGCGTGCACCGAAGCGTTGCGCGTCAGGTCTTCCAATACGAACGCCGTGTCGAACAGTTCGCGGGTGACTTCCTCATTGTCGTAGGCCTGCTTGAGTTCCGGCGATTGCTTGAGTGCCTTCTCAAGCGTCATCTTCAGATCGAACGGGATCATCTTCGC
>Ga0209777_10007665_pt1 | contig 11935 bp, 11 predicted proteins | sample FrelakmetHBP12HB_FD_187147 | JGI IMG/M metagenome (GOLD analysis project Ga0209777, IMG submission 187147) | Freshwater lake sediment microbial communities from the University of Notre Dame, USA, for methane emissions studies -HBP12 HB (SPAdes)... | ecosystem: Environmental > Aquatic >... | reverse complement strand
CGGCTCGGTCGCTGAATAATTTCAAGATTGGCGGCGAGCGGATGCCGCATGAGCTGATTCGCGCCTTTGGTATCTTGAAGAAGGCTGCCGCGCAAGTCAACAAGGAGTTGGGGTTGTTGCCGGCGGAGAAAGCCGATTTGATCGTTCGCGCCGCCGATGAAGTCATCGCCGGGAAGTTGGACGATCATTTCCCGCTCGTAGTGTGGCAGACCGGCTCAGGCACGCAAACGAACATGAATGCCAACGAAGTTATTTCCAATCGCGCCATTGAGATGGCGGGCGGTGTGATGGGTTCCAAGAAACCGATTCACCCCAATGATGATGTGAACAAGGCGCAATCGTCAAACGACACCTTCCCGGCAGCGATGCATATCGCAGCAGTAGAAGAGATCGAAAATCGACTCATACCGATGGTGACCAGATTGCGAGACACGTTGCAGAAAAAGTCGGTGGAGTTTGCAAACATCATCAAGATTGGTCGCACGCATCTCATGGATGCGGTGCCTTTGACGTTGGGACAAGAGTTTTCCGGCTACGTGCATCAGCTAACCTGCGGGCTGGAGAGAATCAACAACTGCCTGCCGCATCTGTATGAATTGGCTCTGGGTGGCACCGCCGTCGGCACCGGGCTTAATACGCATCCGCAGTTTGCGGTCAAGTCGGCGGAAGCGATTGCCAAGATTACAGGCAAGATGTTTATCACCGGTCGCAATAAGTATGAAGGATTGGCGGCACATGACGCGATTGTTGAAGCCTCTGGTTCGCTAAAGGTGTTGGCTTGCTCGTTGATGAAGATAGCCAACGATATCCGCTGGCTGGCATCAGGGCCACGCTGTGGTATCGGCGAGTTGAAGATTCCGGAGAATGAGCCGGGTTCATCGATCATGCCGGGCAAGGTTAATCCAACGCAGGCGGAAGCCATGACGATGGTTTGTACACAAGTGATCGGTAATGACGTTGCGGTCACGGTAGGGGGTAGCATGGGCAATTTCGAGCTTAACGTGTTCAAACCGGTGATGATTTACAATCTGTTGCAGTCGATCAAACTACTGGCAGATGCCTGCGAGATGTTCAATGAACATTGCGCAACCGGCATTGAGCCGATCAAGGAGAACATTCAGCAGCTTCTCAACAAATCGCTGATGCTGGTTACAGCGCTTAATCCTCATATCGGATATGACAATGCGGCGAAGGTCGCCAAGAAAGCGCATGCCGAAGGCAAGACTCTCAAGGAAGCAGTGGTTGAACTGGGATTTATGACAGCTGAGAAGTTCGACGAAGTAGTTCGTCCGGAAAAGATGGTGGGACCGAAGTAGACCCTCACCCCACCCCCTCTCCCAGAGGGAGAGGGGAAGAAGCAGAACAAGGAATCAAGGAAACGGAGACTCAATGCATAAGAACAAGACTGAATCGGAATGCGGTTGTCATGATCATGATGAGTGCGATTGCGGATGCGACTGCAATTGTGGCTGTGGCTGTGGTGATGATTTGGGTTTTCAACGACGCTTTATGACGCGCAAAGAAGAGTTGGAGATGCTTGAAGACTATCGCGGTGACCTAAAGCTGGAATTGGAAGCGGTAGAAGAGCGGATTGCGGAGTTGAAGAGCAAAAAGAAATAGCTTGCTATTGCAGGTGTGTCAGGTCACAACCCGCGGGGCGAGTCAAGACCTGACACAACAAGAAAGCAAACGCGGCTAGGCCGACATATCTACTTTGTTCTAAGGGCACTCTCTTTACAAGGGTGCCTTTCTTAATGCCTGATGAAGGATGCAGTGTGCCTCACGGCCCTACCATCGACGGTAGCGCCAGAAAGCCAGGAAGGATAGTACCGACAACAGCGCCAACCCCATGATGATGAAGAAGGCGTAAGGATGTTGTTCCAGCGGGATGTGTACGTTCATTGAGAAGGCGCTCACGACGAATGTCGGAACCATGATGGCGATAGTGATTATGTTGAGGGTTTTCATCAGCATATTGAGGTTATTGCTCACGACGGAAACACGCGCATCCATCAGACCGGCGAGAATATTGGAGTAGATTTCGGCCTGTTTGTAACACTGGTTGTTCTCGATGGTGATGTCGTCCAGCAGTTCAATTTCCTCGGTTGGGAAGCCAATCTTGGTGGAATTCAGTTTGAGCTTCTCCAACAGGGCGGTGTTAGAAGTAATCGAACTCAGATAGTAGACAAGGCTTTTTTGCAGGGTGAACAAGTTGAGTAGGTGACGATTTTCCATGGACTTGGCGATCTTCTCCTGCAAGTCATCGGAGATCGCGGAAATAACTTTCAGATGCTCACGATAATGCAGGATGGCGCGGTAGATGAGCCTCAAGACCATCTCTGCCGGTGAAGTGACGCGGATTGATTGAAGTCCCTCAGCTAATGGCACGTCTTCGGAAACTACCAGGATCAGCTTGTCCTTAAAGAGGAAGGCGCCGACCGACGAGACCTTGAAGAGAAATTGATCGGCAGCAGTGTAGCTGCGAGGGCGTTTGTAAATGAGAGCCAGATGTTCCGGCTCAAACTCCAGGCGCGACAGTTCATCCGGGTCAAGTGCTGAAGCAAGCGTGTGCTCGTCGATTTTGAGCGTATTGATCAAGCAGTGCTTTTCGTTGTCGTCCGGGTTAATTACGACAGTGACCGGAGCCTGCTCAGAATTCGTTTCGACCAGTATGTGGTTGACGATCTGGAATTTTTTCTGCACGGTGTACTTCTTTGCCTACAACGTTCCCTATCCGTTAGCGCTTGACACGCAAGGGTCGCAGCGATTCAAGCCTCCTCCCGACCGGGATTACTCACTTTCGAGCGAGAACGTGCGAAAACTCAAATCCATAGGCAAGGCAAAATCAATTCAGGGAGGGCAACAAGATGCAATAAACCGTAAATCCGCCGGCGTTAGGTTTTGCTGACGATGCAAAGACAAAGACTTGCGGAGACCGTGTTGTGGGGGCGACCCTAGGGTTTTGCGAAAATGCCCAAGAACTTCACCAAGATCAGGGCCAGCATCGCCAGTAAGTAGAAGCGGAGAAGGAACAGAGCTACTCTTACCGTTCGAGTGGTTTTGACACGCGGCATAGAACGCCTCAGGTTTTGGCCCTAGTAACCAGGCCTTTCATGATGTCATTGTAATGAACTACTCCCACCAGGTGGTCATCTGCCACGATGGGAATCATCCGGTAGTGGTATTTGGCGAACAGATCGGCGAGATCATCGCGGGCATCGTCTGATTCCGCGCTGACAACCGGCGAAGTCATGATGCTGCCAATCGTTGCGTCATCGCCCGCCAAGACCAATTCCCGCAGATCGACGACACCGACGAGCGTGTGGTCCGCTTCACTTTCAACATAAACGTATGATATCTCTTCGTGCTCACGGCTTGATTTGCGGATCAATGTGAGGACGCTTCCGACGCGGTCTGTGGCCGAGGCGGTGACGCAATCGGTTGACATGATGGCGGCAGCAGTGCTTTCACGCTCGGAAAGTATGGTCTCAATCCGATCAGCGTCTTTTTTCGGCAACAGCGACATCAAGCCGACCATGTGGTCTCTGGGCAGCACGGTGAAAAGGTCAGCCAATTGCGCGACGGACATCTCCGAGAGGATTTTCCTCGCCCGTTCTTGCCGCAGACTGGCGATGATTTGTCGCTGTGCTCGTGGTTCCGCTTCGACCAATGCGTCGGCGGCGGACTCGGAATCAAGGGCGGAGAAGAAAGCCTGCTGTTCGCGACCAGACAACTCCTCCAATGCGTCAGCTAAATCCTCGCTGGGGAGGTCTTTGACCAGATTGCGCGTTAGGGACAAAGTAACTGCGTCAGTGTTAGTGGCGTCTTCGAGAGAGAGCGGCTGGACATATTTCCAGGAGATAAGGCGATCTTTGATCCAGCGAATCTTCCCCAGCCCGATCTTACGAAGGAAGCCATTGAAGGAGATGTCTACATGGACGATGATCATCCGACCGCGCGATTCGAGCAGATGTACGTCGTTAACGACCTCGATGCGGCGTCCGTCCATATCCAGTATCGTCCGTCCCATGAGATGCTCATTGAGGAGCAGCCAACCGACTTGATCTACGAAGGGAGGATATTGCTCGCCTTCGGGTGGCTGAACAAATATCGCATCATCTTCAATCTTGACCACCCGATCCCAAGAAATAAACTCCGTCGGTTTTCCCCAGCCGTGTTCAAGATAGATACCGATCGCTTCTGGGTAGTGTTCGCTCAACTTGAACACCAAGTCGGTCAATTTGCCGAGCGACTTCGTGATTTTCCCTGCGCAGACCGGACGCTTGAGGAGCTCGGAAAAGAATAGAAAACGATAGTCATTGCTTCCCGCATTGGGATCTGGCGGAAGCGCGGGATTGAAGCGTTGCGGACTCATCAAAGCACCTCAGGAAAACAGTTCCGGAAACAAAACCGAAACAGCAAACAGCGTCGACATGGCTATCACAAACGCAACGATAGTCCAATTGGCGATATTCTGAAAACGAGTATTTACATGCTCTCCCATAAGTTGTCGGTCGTTCAGAAGCAAGATGAGAAACATCAATGCCGCCGGCAATAGGGTCACGGCCACGACCTGAACGAACATGGTGATGGCTATCAGTGGCGCGCCCGGAATTAATACGACGGCTGCGGCTGAAGCGAGTGTTACCAAATAAATCAAGTAGAACCATGGAGCTTCCTTGACGCTCCTATTGAGCGAATGTGCCCAGCCAGAGACCTCTCCAACCGCCCAGGACGTCGACAGCGAAATACAAAGGGCGCCGAGGAACCCAGCGTCAAACAGGCCAATGGCAAAGAGAATCTGGGCCCAATGTCCCTGTGCCGCTGGCAGCAATGGTACCAGCGCCTTGGCAGTTTGGGATGCATCCTGGACAACAATCTGCGGCACATGATAGTAGAATGCGGCGCCGGTGGCGACGATTATGAAGATTGCCACGAGACCGGTGAAAAATGACCCGGCGAATGTGTCAATCTTTCCGAACTTAACGTCGTGCACATCGAGGCCTTTGTCCACTACTGCGCTCTGCTGGAAGAATATCTGCCACGGGGTGATCGTTGTGCCAATATTCGCCATGATGATGAAAATCAGATCGCCCGTCAATCCCTTCGGAAACTCAGGCCAGTAAAATCCCTTCGCCACGGCACCCCAGCCCGGGGCGGACGGAGTATTCATCGCCCAGATCGCTGCCGGAATGTACACCAGATTGAAGATGCAAAAAGCGAGCGTGATTTTCTCGAAAGTCCAATAGCGGCCGGTCATTACTACCGCCATCAGGATTCCCGTAACAGCCAGGCAAGTCACAAGAGGAGGAATGCCAAACATGCGCATCGCTGCAGTCATGCCAATATACTCTGTTATGAGAGTCAGCCAATTCACAATGGCGAGATCAAAAATTGAGAACCAACCCCAAAAAGCCCCGAAACCGTCGAAGATGGCTTCAGCATGGCCGCGCTTGGTGACTGCGCCAAGACGGACGGTCATCTCCTGAATATAGTATGCCATCGGAATCAGAATAAAGAAGACCCAAAGCAGGTTGAAGCCATACTTAGAACCGGTAACGGCATAGGTGGAGATACCGCCAGCGTCATTGTCGGCGATCATCGTAATAATGCCGGGACCGAGCACCGCCAGCAGGATAGCTGTTCGACGATTGAGTCGATCGAACCGATGAATGCTCTTGCTGATCCAATACATCTTCGTCCCCAGACAAAGCGATGAGTTCTCGGCCGATCACCCTGATCTGTAGCTATCAGTACCAGCGGCAGGGATAACCGATGTTTTCGAGTTGACTGCCAATGTGCGCAGTACCAGGGTCGGAAAGTATTGAGTCGTTTCAACCTTGTCAAGGCGTTTGGAGTAGGGCGACCGACCGATAGAGGATCGTACGGTTGGCGTTTCCAGCTTTGCAGCTTTTAGTTGACACCGTCTCAACTATCCGCCAAATTCGAGTGACAAGGTGGTGGGGTGCTTAGCAACGGTTCAGCAGAATCATTAAGGAAGGAAAGTGCTGTGGCTAATGAATGGGATGAAGCATGGACTGACGAATATATATTTAATATCTGGTCGCCATGCTTGCAGTGGGAGAATCCAGACCCGGAACGTCAGGTCATTCTTGAGAAGATGAAGGGCATGAATTCCATACTCGATATTGGCTGCGGCGGTGCTGTATTAAGGAGATGGGTACCAGACAGTGTTCTCTATGTGGGTGTTGACAACAGCAAGAAGATGGTCAAGTGCGCTCAATTGCTGTTTCCTGGCGTTAGCATATTGGAATGGCCTGCGCATGAATTGCCGTTTGTAGACAGGCTTTTCGAATGTTCTCTGCTGAAGCACGTTCTTGAACATCAATCGCTCAGTAGGTTTGATGATGTTATACGCCAGGCTACGAGAGTCTCTGACAAGCGCGTCATCATTTCGTCATTCAATCTGCCCTTTGCGGAGAACGAAACAGTCATACACATGGCTGGTCCTAATGATTGCTTTTACAATAATATCCTGGGCGAGAAATTCCTGGAGACAACGATTGGCAAGTACGGGTTTGGAGTAATAGAAAAAGACAATAGTGTTCCGAACAGGTCAACCTGGGTGTGTGACCGTGTCTGAGAAGACTCACATTACGGGTTTGCCGCACGGAGGATAACTTATGAAGAAAACCTATCTAATCTTTTCCGCCGTACTGGTAGTACTTATCCTGGCGTTCAGCTTCACAAGGACCTATCTCCATTCGCTTGAGGACGAAGCGAAGTGGAAGCAGAGAACAGCGGCAATTCACGCTGAGCTTGACAGCCTTGAGCGAGAGATGCAGTCCCGGTTCAACGAATCCAAAGCGTTTAGCAGCATGCCGAGTGGCGGTCAGAAACCGCAACGAGTCCAGACGAAGCCGGAATCGACTTTGGTCACTCCCGCACCCGCTAAGCCAGTTACCGAGGAGCCGATGAAGGTCAAGTCTGAGGAGAAGACTGATTTGGCGGCAGCGGCGGACAATTTGGCCGTTGCACCCACACCGGACGAGCTAGCGATCTATAGATTCTATGTTCAAAGGCGGCTGTCGCTTCCTTCCATAATGTCGGCTTATGAGTTGCGAATGGCCAAAGAGCAGATTCTGGCAGACTTGGGACAATCCTATGGCGTTACGGCTGAACAAGTTCTCAAAATTGTCGATAAAGTCTATGAGTATCGCAGGAAGGGCAATAGCAATTGACTACAAGTATCAAGACAATAGGACTGCTGACCGGCGGCGGTGATTGCCCCGGTCTAAATGCCGTGATTCGGGCGGCGGTGCTTTCCGCCAGCTACGAGCATGGCTGGGTAGTGGTAGGGTTTCTGGACGGGTTCGAGGGGCTGATGGATGAACGTTACGTCAATCTGACACCTCAGTCGGTGAGGGGGATTTTGCCGCAAGGCGGAACCATTCTCGGGACTTCCAATAGGGGTAATCCGTTTGAATGGCGCGTCAAAGATGGCAATGATTGGAAGATCGTTGATCGTTCCGAAAAAGTGTATCAAACGATGAAAGGGCTTGGCCTGGATGCTCTCATTGTGATTGGCGGCGATGGAACCATGACGGTGTCAAAGCTGTTCGTGGACAAGTACGGCATCAACGTCGTTGGCGTCCCCAAGACAATCGATAACGATCTCAAAGCGACAGAGGTGACTTTCGGATTCGCGACAGCGGTGGTCACCGCGACGGAAGCACTCGATAAGTTGCATACAACCGCCGCTAGCCATCACCGGGTGATGATCATGGAAGTCATGGGGCGGTATGTCGGCTGGATAGCGCTGGAGTCGGGTATTGCCGGCGGTGCCGATGTCATTTTGCTTCCGGAGATTCCGTACGACATCGAAAAGATCTGCGACAAGATTCACTCGCGTCGTAGCCGTGGTTCCAATTTTGCGACTGTGGTGGTTGCGGAAGGTGCTTTTCCAAAAGAGGGCGAGATTACGCTGCTAAATCCGGAAGAGAAAGGAACGATCCACGCCAAGCTTGGTGGAGTGGGATTAAGAATTGCCCATGAGATTGAGGCGAGAACCGGCATGGAGACACGTGTTACGGTATTGGGGCATTTGCAACGCGGCGGCACACCTTGTTCCTTTGATCGCTTTGTGGCAACTCGCTTCGGAAAAGCCGCGATTGATCTCGTCGAGAAAGGGAAATTCGGGCACATGGTCTGCTACCGAGGTGGCAGAATAGAAAGCATTCCCATCGTCGACGCAATCGGCGGTTTCAAGGCCGTTGATCCTCAAGGAGAAGCGGTCAAGACGGCTGAGGCGTTAGGTATTTCGTTCGGAAGGTAGTTGTCTCCGGGTCCTCCTATGGCATTTCCGGGATTTTCGGCAACCTGATCAGCAGGTGTTCGCCCTGCAAAATCTTGTTGGTGATCATGATGAAATGTTTGGTGGTCAGCGACTGCAGGCGGTACGAAACCCACATCTTGTTGCCGGCCAAACTCTCGCGACGTGAGCGTTTCTTTGGGGGCATAAAACCGCTCCAATGCTGAGATGGTCTTCAGTTGTTTCTGTCGCGCTTACAGCTAAGCAGTTGTAAGACTCAAAAAGTACGTAAAACGTAAGTAGCGTCTAAACTGTGCGTATTCAACCACGCCTGGTCCGCCCGCAAGGTAATTGCGGTTGCTCGCAGATCCTCGCGCTCTATGCACACAGCAGTCAAGACAATCAAGTATAGCAGGTTGATTATTAAACGCAAAACTTTTTTTGGCAAGAATTCTGTATTTTTTTGCCGACCCAAAGTCAGGGGTAAGAGACTCCCCTGCGACCGATTTCTCCGCTCCAAGCTGTCGCCTCGTTTCGGGACTGTTGAAAAAGTCCAGACCGTGTCATTGCGAGGAGTGCGGAGATGTGATGCAGAGTGTGGAGCACGACGAAGCAATCTCGATCTGCACTCTCCAGTATCCTGAGTCCGTTCGTCCTGAGCTTGTCGAAGGATGAACGGACGCCTCTTGCCCTTCGACAAGCTCAGGGCGAATGGGTCGCAATGCAGGCGCACAGATTGCTTCGTCGTCATTACCCATCTCCTTTTGCACCCGCCCTGACTCCTCGCAATGACGATTCCGAGGTTTTTCAATACTCCCTTTCGTAGGAAAAACCGGCTTTTTACTTGACAATCGTCAATATTATCGCTATCTTATTCACCGATTAGAAGTCTCATCGCAATCATTCCTCACGCTATGGGAGGGCATCATGCCTCGTTTGATATCGTTAGTTTTGGGGTTCATCACCGCAATTTTGTGCGGTTCTCTGTTTGCTGCCAACACTCAGCCAACGATCCAGTCTTTCAACAAGATGCCATTGTCATTCACCAAGAATATGGGGCAGTGGGATGACCGCGTTTTGTTCCGTGCCAATGCCGGTGGGGCGATGATGTGGTTCACCAAAGAAGGTGTAACTTACCAATTCACCCGACACGCTGCAGGTCATCCCCGCGCAGGCGGGGATCCAGCTTCGGTAGGTCGGACATTCTTGTCTGGCCCAGGACAGGCAGGAATGCCTATCCTACCGGGCGACAGGTCGGAGAAAGACTCCGTCGAGCAACTCGTCCTCACAGCCAAATTCGTCGGCGCAAACGCAAATCCCAATCCCGAGATCATCGCCGAAGGGGAGATGGAATACAAATGCAACTACTTCATCGGCAACGATCCGTCTAAATGGCATACCGACGTTCCCAACTACGAGGCAATCACGCTCAGAGACATCTATCCCGGTATCGATTTGAAATACTCCGGCGAAGGCAACGGTCAGGCTGCCTACGAGTTTCTCGCCGCTCCCGGAGCGGATATCGCGCAGATCAAGGTTGAATACGATGGAGCCGAAGAGACTTCGATTGATGCTGATGGAAGAATGATCGTGCAAACCAAATGGGGCGATATGATCGCAGCAATCAAAACGCCCACGAATGGCACCCCGTCTGGTTCTTGTGCGTGGTGGACGTCCTCGTCCACCACGTCAGCGCAAGACTTGGCGCACGGGGACGTACGCCAAGCACGAGTGTCTCTGGGTACTTCGTCAATCGGGCTGGTTTACAGCACCTACCTCGGCGGGACAGGCGACGATTATGGATCCGGCATCGCGGTGGATGGCGGCGGCAATGCCTATGTGACGGGTTCCACTATGTCTTCCGACTTCCCAACTCAGAATCCCTATCAGCAGACACTTCTTGGGGCCGATGATGCTTTTGTGACCAAGCTCTCCAGTTCCGGCAACAATCTGATTTACAGCACTTACCTCGGCGGGGGAGGTGACGATTGGGGATACGGTATCGCAGTCGATGGCAGCGGCAATGCCTATATGACGGGCTATACTACTTCTTCCAACTTCCCGACTTCGAATCCGTATCAGGCGACCTATCAAGGCGGCACCTATGATGTCTTTGTGACCAAGCTCTCCAGTTCCGGCAACAACCTGATCTACAGTACCTACCTCGGCGGGGCAGCTGAAGATGAGGGATACGACATCGCGGTTGACGTCAGCGGCAACGCTTATGTGACGGGCTCGACTACTTCTTCCAACTTCCCGACTGAAAGTCCCTACCAGGCGACATTCCAAGGCGGCGGCGAAGATGCTTTTGTAACCAAGTTCTCAAGTTCCGGCAACAGCTTGATCTACAGCACCTACCTCGGCGGGGGAAGCTACGATCGTGGACAGGGCATCGCGGTTGATGGCAGCGGTTATGCCTATCTGACGGGCTATACTGCTTCTTCCAACTTCCCGACTGAAAGTCCCTATCAGGCGACATTCCAAGGCGGCGAAGATGCTTTTGTAACCAAGTTCTCAAATTCCGGCAACACCTTGGTCTATAGCACCTACCTTGGCGGGGGAAGCGTCGAATGGGGATATGGCATCGCCGTCGATGGCGGCGGGTATGCCTACGTAACGGGCTCAACTGCTTCTTCCAACTTCCCGACTTTAGATCCTTATCAGGCAAAAAATCAAGGTGGATACTATGGGCTGGATGCTTTTGCGACCAAGTTGTCGAGCTCCGGTAATAGTCTGGTTTACAGCACCTACCTTGGCGGTGGAGACGACGAATATGGAGACGGCATCGCGATCGATGGCAGCGGCAATGCCTACGTGACAGGTCAGACTGAATCTTCCAACTTCCCGACTTTGAATCCCTATCAGACAGCTCAAAGTCCCAGTGATGTTTTTGTGACCAAGCTGAGTAGTACCGGCAACAACTTGATCTACAGCACCTACTTCGGCGGGGGAAGCGGAGATGGGGGGATCGGCATCGCGGTAGATGGCAGTCGCAATGCCTACGTGACGGGATGGACTGTTTCTTCCAACTTCCCGACTCTAAATCCTTATCAGTCAACATATCAAGGTAACGGTGATACCTTTGTGACCAAGTTCAGCAATTTTCCCGCGTTTGTCTGCGGCGACGCCAACGGTGATGCTGCCGTCGACATCTCTGATGCCGTCTATCTGATCGCCTACATCTTTTCAGGCGGTTCGGCACCATCGCCATTGCTCGCTGGTGACGCCAACTGTGATAGCACGGTTGACATTTCGGATGCCGTGTATCTGATTGCGTACATCTTTTCTGGGGGAGCGCCGCCATGTGCGGGGTGTAAGTAGGATAGAGTCTTTACGCGGCGCACGAAGTTCTGGATTCCAGCTTTCGCTGGAATGACGTCAGCAGGAAGACGCCGTCAGGAAAGATTCCTGACGGCGCGGCTAAGGAATTACAGCGGCTTAGAACGGCTCTGATGCAAGTTCTTGTTTGCTGACAGGTTGCAGTTAACTTACACGAGCGCAAATTATTAGAAATATTCTTGACAAGGGGGGAAAGGGTTATTATAGTAAAAGACTTGGACACAGTTGGGCCCATAGCTCAGTTGGTTAGAGCAACTGACTCATAATCAGTGGGTCCCAGGTTCAAGTCCTGGTGGGCCCATAGTATATTGGGCAATTAGCTCA
>Ga0209777_10007664_pt1 | contig 11936 bp, 20 predicted proteins | sample FrelakmetHBP12HB_FD_187147 | JGI IMG/M metagenome (GOLD analysis project Ga0209777, IMG submission 187147) | Freshwater lake sediment microbial communities from the University of Notre Dame, USA, for methane emissions studies -HBP12 HB (SPAdes)... | ecosystem: Environmental > Aquatic >... | reverse complement strand
AGTTCTAAAGTGTTGAAGATGCCAATCTCGGAGGGATTATAAAATTATACTCAGTAATTTTATAAGTTTAATCTTTTTAATTTAAGATTTGGTTATCCCACTTAAGTAAAGAAGTAATGAGAATTTTAACTGTAATCTGGCTTAATCGCCCGATTGCCTCACTCCTCCGGCTAAAGCCGGAGGTCTCTGGGAGAGAAAGATGAAATATAGCCATGTAATTTGGGCGGATGTCGAAACAACAGCCCTTGACCCGAAAATAGCGTCAATTCGTGAACTCGCATATGTAAAAGAGATTGATGGTAAACAGATAGGTGAGATCCAATCTGTTAAACTTCAGCCCATTTTACATATGGAAGATCAGTTATATGGGCATGTGGACATCAACAAGTTTTGTGATGACTACAATAGGAAAGTAGGTCATCCTGCCGATCCTGACTGTCTGACTACATTTGCTTTTCCAAAAGGTCCGCCACTGTTCTTTCACTCAAAGGCGGCTCTTACCTTTAACCTTCCTGCTCCCCAGGTGGTTGATCCTAGTCGCTGGGTACTTGATAAGGATCGAGTACCGCCATATAAGGCGCTCATGACGCTCATCGACTATCTTAGTGATGATAATGGGAAAGCAGGGCGCTGGATTTTGGCGGGTCATAATGTGACGTATGACTATAATGTTTTAACCTACTGGGCAACTAGATTACTCGGTGAAGTTGATGCTAAGATGCTTTTAGATCAGTTAAATAAATATGCCTTTTTGGATACTTTAACTCTGTCAAGATGGCACCAATACAGTGGACGTTTAAAGACAGATCGGGCAAATTTAGGCGCGGTAGCGCAGGAGTTGGGCATTGATATTTCTGCGATGCACACTGCCATTGCTGATGTTTATGCTTCAAAGGAAATAGCAAAAATTTTATTAGGAATGGAAAAATCTAATGGCAAAAAAGAAGAGTAAGAAAAAAAAGGATGCGGAATTATTAAAGGAACTTGAGATTTTTAATCATAACTCAGCCGTTCTTGGTGAAGCATTAGATGACGTAGTTTCGCAGTATGTTGAAGCAACTGATGATGATAATATTCCTTCTGTTATCCTAGCCGCAGTTTCCATGCTACTTACAAAACTCATCTCCGTTATAAATATAGAAGATGGCAGAAAGCTTGTTTTGGCTTCGCTTAATGATTTCATTCCCAGTGAAGAAGAAATAAAGCTACTAATGGAGAAGGAGACTAAAATGGTTCTTCCCGAATCGACAGAAGTTCACTGAGGTTGGTATGACAAAAGAATTTTTAGATGCCCTGCCTGTAACTACATCTGCGCAACGATTAGCAAAAGATAATTGCATAGCGGTGTTATTGGTAGGCAGTTATCTTTACGGCACTGCTACGCCCACATCTGATATGGATTATGAAGGCATTTTTATTGAACCGCCTGAGTATGTTATTGGCAGTAAAAGTTGTGATGAAGTTGATTTCTCGACTAAGAGTGCATCAAAGTTTTCAGCAAGAAATACTCCAAAGGATATTGATATAAAGCTGTATTCACTTAAAAACTTTTTCTCTTTGGCGCAGAAAAATAACCCTAACAAGACCGAACTTTTCTTCATCCCAGAACGCAATATTATTTATAAAAATGAGAAGTATTGGGATCAAATTGTTGCAGCAAAAGATCTATTTTTGTCGTTAAAAATTAAACACTCATTTTCTGGCTATGCACACAGTCAGCGCCATAAATTACTTACTAAGAAAAAGCGTCTAGAAGAATTTAGAGAATTTTTAGCTGCGTTAGGTAATATTGATAGAACACAAACAATTGGTGATGTTTTCAAAGAAGCCTATCATGCGGAGAAATGGCCATATAAATTTATCACCCGATCCATGACGCTAGAAGGAACGCCTAGCATCCGCGTTCAGGAAAAGGAATATAACTTTGGTATGTCAATAGGGGTTATCTACGATAGCATTAAAGGAATGGTGGATGCCTATGGAAATAGGACGCTATCTCTTGATGAACGTGGATATGATGATAAGTTCGCCAGCCATCTTTTTCGTTTGTACTATGAAGGATTAAAGCTGCTTAAGGAAGGTCATATTGACTTCCCACTTGAAGAAAATAAATTTCTTTTAGAGGTGAAGAAGGGTGAGTATGACTTGGACTACTTATTAAAGCGAGCCGATGAGTTTGAGCCGCTATTTGAAGTTGCTTACCAGCAATCAAAGCTGCGGCATTCTCCTGATCAGGATGGGATATCAAAACTTCAGACGAGTATGTATTTAGAATATTGGCGTGAAAAAGGATGGATTTAATGCCAAAGGAGAATCTGGAAGAATGGATTGGATCTCATGCTTTTGGTCTTGGTTGTGAGATTGCTCAAATCCTGAGATCTTATGACATTGAAGGCAATGATTGCGCCATATTGTTAATGCGTATTTTTAGTGCTATCCGAAATTGGCATGAAGTTAAAATGATGCCAATGATCAAAGATGATGCTGTTTTAGAAGAACTAAAACGTAAGGTTAAAGGTTGCACGTTTGAGTGATGATTGGATATTAATTGAAAGTACGAAACAGGAGCAGGATAATGAGCCGCGACATCCTTGGGAAGATATTACATTTTCTCAAATAGAAGAAGAGATGATGGCGATTAGGTATATTTGTCCAAAGTTTTCGGATTTCAAATGGGAAATGAATTATAAAAGTTTTGGTTATGGCGCAATGAATTACTGGTGGGAGCTTAAAGGAAAGATATGATGGGAGTTTGGACATCACATATGACTATTAGTGTGTGGAAGTTAGTGGTTTTTTTCTTAGCTAACCTTGGTGTAATTTCGGGTTTATATATTCATTGGACGCGCATAGATGCCCAGCGACAGCATTGGATTTCTTCATTCATAACCCAGGGCCTAGCGGTGGAGGATATTTGTGCAGTTGCTGAGGGTTCACCAGACGAAATCAACATGCTGCTTGACCACTATGCACCGTATCTTTAAAGAGAGAGAAAAGTATGCTTGATGAAGTGGCTAAACTCATTAACGAGCACGTCAGGTCAGTAGCAGAGGGGTTACAAGAGGTGAGTTTGCTGGCCGAAGAGTGCTTTGGGGGTGACGACGGCTATGTTAGATCATGGATTGGACGTAGCAACTCTGTATTCGGCAACGCTGCTCCCGTTGACTTGATTGTTCAAGGGCGTGGGGATGAAGTTATGTCTTATTTAAAGGGGATTAAACAATATGGACGATGAGCCTCTAAAGAAGAGAAGCCACGGATATCCTACCCTGGCGACCCCATTTGTGGAGCGTATCTTTAAAGCATTATGGTTGGCTAAAAAAATGGGTGATGAGCCTTTCTTATTGGTGCATCGCTATTTTATACTCGCAGATGACTATGAAGTATTTAGCGACTCCCATAGGGATGGGACACTACTTCAAGTGGAAGAAAAGTCAAAATACTATCCATTAGGAACAAACTAAAATGCCAAACGGTCAGCTATACAAAAAAGTGAACTGCCTAAAACGATTGAGTACAAGGGAGAAGGCAAACCACTTGCGATTTGTATTACGTACTTCGATGGTCGAGGCGGGCAGGTAATGAGATATCTTCCTAATAATGATTCAACTGCTTATGTAATGGAGACGTTATGAACATCGAAAAAGCAACAGTTAAGGATTTATTGATGTTGCGGAAGATGGCTGAAGTAGCGAAATTGCAGATTGCGCGTAATGTAGCATTGGAGTTACCTGACGAAGAAACCCAACTTGATCTACTAGCTGTTCAAGTGAAGATTGAGGAATTAGAGAAGATACTGGAAGATTAGAAATGCGTTACTTTTTATTTATTTTTCTATTACTAGCCTGCGGTCGTCAAGAGATATCAAATCTCAAGGAACCAATGAATGCGGTCAATAATCCTGAACTACTCCCAGGTGCCGTATTCAAGCTAGAATATGTTTTTGCTAATCTACCCGATAATGGGTCCGTATCGAGGGTATGGGTGAGCAGTTGGTATCCTCTATCCGATGGGGGAACAGCCACTACACGCTACGGCAGCCCCTCTGCGCTTGCAAAGTATGATATGGTCACAGGTAGCCATGCCAATGATTGGGAGCTTACGGAAGCTAGGAAGTATGCTGGGATTGACTGGGCAGGAAGATGTAATGGGTTAGCCGCTGCGGGGATCATGACGGAAGAACCTACCCAATCGGTAACCTATAATGGGGTTACCTTTTCGCCCACAGATGTTAAAGCACTGCTCGTTGAAGCATGGCAGGGAAGTGGCTCCATTGTCGGAGATCGCTGTAACACGTCACAAGTTACATATGATCAGTATGGCAGGATTAAAGAAGATAGCTGCCGCGCAGTAAACCCAGCTACCTTTCACCTCGCAATAGCAAACTATCTAGGTCTTTTTGGCAAGGCAATCATTGGTGATATTGTGAACACCCAAGCTATATGGAATTACCCTCTGAAATCCTATTCGGTATTGAGTAAGACATGGCTGACTAAAAATGATGCTATTTGGTATGTCCAAAGAGGGGAACGCACTTCCACCTATGCTTTTAATCCTGATGCAATTGATTTTGTTTATGTGAAGATATCCGCACAGTTTATGGATTCCAATCAGCCGCATCAATATGAATACATTCTTGAGCTAGATCAAAAGGGCAGAGTTCTGGGTGGTGAATGGATGGGGGATAGTAGAGCAGGTCATCCGAATTTTATCTGGCGACCCGATGCTCCAAGAGCAGAAAACCCTTATTTGGATATTCAAGTTGTAAATAAAATATATGGGAAGTCATTCTAATTAAAAAAATATTGAAAATGGGGGAAATATGCCTAAATTACTTCTGGTTAAATGTGATTCAAATTGGGCGGATGAATTTGATATCCAAGGTTTTGCTATCTATACTGAAGTAGCATGGAAAGAGTACCTGCGACTTGTGAGAACCAAAATCTTTAATACGTTCCGAGATCCAACTGCTGAGTATGGCGCACATGTTGCCAACATTGGGACAAATGAACAGATGGGCTATGAAGATTTCGCTTCATATAAAAAAGACTTTAAAATAAAAGTTATTTCAGCAGAAGACGTTAAGATGCTTCAATCCTTGTTTAAAGTATCTATAAATGAAGGTGTGGATAAGCCATCCTCTTATGGAATGTTTGTATATCTTGATCCTTATTACGATGATTGCGAGTGGTGATCGATCTAAAAACATTTAAGGGAGAATCTTATGGTGAAGTGGTGGAGAAAACGACCAGTGGTCGTTGAAGCAGTTAGGTGGGAGGGGGATAATCTTGAGGAGGTGCAGGCGTTTTGCCCAACCATCACCATATACGACAACCCGCTACGGCAGTTTGCTACCTTCAAAGTTTCCGCTTCTTTTGGCGAAACACGAAATTACAAATAATCCAGACTGAGAATGAAAAGACGCTTTTGGTATTCTGGGTCATCACCCCACATATGCCGAATGCCGGTTTCCTCATGCGTATTGGCATCAAAGATCACTCCAGCGGCATTGACTTGATAGACATGAAGACCTTTTTCTACCGCTTCTTTGAGTTGGCGTTTGAACCAACGCTCACCATCTGCGGTATGTTGAATCGCGCTAATTACAGTTTTGTATCTGGGAAGAAGCACTCGCCAAAGACAGTAGGCACCGATAGGCAGACCTTCTAGGCGCACATCTTTGACGCGATCTAAGCAAACTATGTGATCTTCTTGTGCCACATTTTTTCCAAGCAAATGTTCTGAGTGGAAAAAATACCCAAACGCAATTGGATGCGTCTTGTCCCCATCAAGGAAGATGAAAGCGGTATCGTATAACCGTAACTCTCCGCGATTTGAAGCATGAAGCGTTTCGTATTGTTTTGTTGCTAGAAAATCAAAAAACGCTTGGTTTTTTTCGGCGTCATTCAAATGGTGTTCAAAGTCTTTGACTCTCTGCGGAGCCGCTCTGATTACATACTTAGCTTGCAAAATACGAAGAAAGGCACTATTCACAGTTTCCATCAGAGTCTCCTAGTGAAGCCAACCACTTGTAGTAACAGATCAATGCCTTATACGGCGGGCTGGATAAGATCTAGAATAGATTATGTAATGGGACAACAACAAAAAAGAAAGTCTTCGGCTTTCGGTGCCTTATAACGACTTTTACAAAATTCTTAGGAGATTACAATGCTACGTTTCTCAACTGCCGTTAAAATGAAGTATGTTATTGCTTCTGCACCTCCCAGTGAGGATTATCCCCCAGCAAACATTGCTAGTTTTATTAAACAATGCAGTGACTTAGGTAGAAAAGATTTAGCTGATCAAATTAGTATGCAGTGGAGAAAGGTACTTAATAAGTATCCAGCCACTCGCATCAACTGGCCGACCGCAGTTGCTATCGGGGGAAATTCCATCAAGAAGAACATCTTTGGTGGGAAGGAGTTTGTTATATGGTTGAAAGATCAAGAAGAAGATCTTACTGCGGCACAAAAGTCAGCAGCGCAAAAAACACCATCTATTCTACCCACCCCCAAAGGAGCGCCAGCCATCGCTATACCCAAGAAAGATGAAACCCCTGAAGATTGGCAACAAGCTGCTGCCACAACTAAGGAAGCACTGGTAGCCGCTAAAAAAGCCTTCTCAGATGTTAAAGAATATATCGCCTTTCTTGAAAAAGAAGCCAACGATCTTAAAAAGAAAATTAAGACCTACGGTCCTGGCGGTGAGAAAGAAAAGACTAAGGAAGGCACCCCATCCAAATTTGCTGGTCGCGTACCTAAGTGGGAGGCACTACTTAAAGTTACTTTTGAGCAGATTGAAGAGACAAAGAACAATCTGAAAGAAGCAGAAGGTAGCTTTAAAACTGCTGTGGATGACTATAACCATGCACCCATCACCACAGTTTTATTCGAAAAGAAAGCACAGAACAGCTTAGATAACATTTTGACTTATGTGCTTAATATGAAAGATCTCGATAAACAACGCGATTTACTTGGAAAGATCAACGATGCACTTGGCAAGACATCTACAACTGCACAAGTAGAAGAAGTGGTTGCCGCTGGTGATGCACTGCAATCTCTGCTTACGAAGTTTAAAGATGGTTTCAAGGCGATCAAAGCATGGCTGACTGGTCTTATGAAATCAATTTCTTCCTTCGGTGATTTAGCAGCTATCCGCTATTAAAGTTAAAAGGGGGTAAAATTTTACCCCCAATGCCGCTAGCCTACAGAGCGGATGCATAGCCGCTTCACAGATTCCATAAAAAGTTGGCGAATCTCATCTTTGGGTATGTCTAACATCCGAGAGACTTCATTAAAGTCTATCCATTCAGAAACGACTAAAGATAGAATAAGTTTTTGCTTTTCTGGAAGCAAATTACAGTAGCTCTGAATTTGTTCTTTACTCAATTTACGAAGTGCGTCCATTAATATTCCTTCTGTCATTTCACCCTCCTTTAGGTTATATTTCCCCTATCGTCAGCATATGAAAAAACTTTAAAAAATATTTTTAAGTAACTATAAAAGTTATCTTTTTATTATCGTTATGCCATATTTCGAAAGTTATTAAATACTACTTGAAATCATATCTGTATTATTATATAAGCCAAACAATCGGAAGTGGGGGAGGGATGACTAAGTATGATCAAGATTGGTACGAAGCGATTGTTATAGCTAACTCGATTTTGGGGGATATCTTTCCGCTGGGGGATAGCGTTGTATATAGACGCATTAGTAGTAAGAGAAAATTTGAAGTTTTTAACCTACGAGATGCTACTAAAATATTAAATGGTGATGATGCGACAACGCAACTGCGGGCATCTAGGGATTCATATGGCGAAGTACGTAGGGCAAAAGACCAAGGTTATATAAACTGGAAATACCAAGGGAGACAAAATAATGGCTAATAAGAAAGCAACTGAAGCGCCACATTATGAGAGGCGTTTCTTAGAAGCTAAAAGTGAAATGCTTCGAGATGCCGGTCCCATAATTGATTTTTTTATCAGCATGCATGAACAATGCATCGCTGTAGCAACAAAACATAATATAAATCCAGTAAAGCTAACTAACTGGGTATTGGATCAACTTCCTATCAATGAAATATGCGAGAATGATGTGGATGTCGATGGTGACGAAGCTATGGCGGATGAAGAAGATGCAGACTAAATTTATTAAATTTGGATTTTTGTTATGCCTAACTGCCTGCTCTACTACTCGCGTAACTTGTGATGCGGATGAAGATAACGTGCGGATAGTGACAACGATTAAGGAAACGGTGATAACCCCAACATCTACTACCTTTACTGCTACGTCTGGTACTTCTGTTTTGAATAGAGATCCTGATCTTGTAAGCATTCCTGCGCAGGTGACTTTTGCTTACCCGGAGCGGGTTAATCCTGCTCTTTATAAAGTAGTCTCACCAGTGAATGTTCGCGACTTTCCTTCGATGGAAGGCAAGATTGTTGGACAACTGAAGCCTGGAGAACAAGTCGTCGGTAATGAGATTGAAGGTCAATGGATCCGCATCTATGAAAATAGCTATACAGCATTAAAAGCTTTGCAGAGAGTGTACTGATGAGTGTCAACCAGAATTACAAAATAACCAGCGTGGAAATCATACAAGATAGTAAAAGTTTACGTTCTCACCTTAGTGACAGGCATTCTCCCATAGAAAAATAAGTAAAAAAGGTTACTATTATGAAACTTTACATGAAAAATGTGTCTCCTTATATTAATCGAACACATGACGTGTGTGGTAAGAGTCAGTGGACTCGGGAAACTTACATGAATGCTAAGGAAGCGGGTGCGACCAGGGTGGAGTTTGGGGTAGAGTTTCAGGCGGTTGAAAAATTGAAGGTCTATCGTCGGATGATTTCAGATAATGGTTGTGGGATGAGCGAAAAGGAACTGCTCGAATACTATGGTAGTCTTGGCGTTGGAGCTAAAACAATAAAAGGTATACATGATAACTACGGTATAGGAGCGAAGGTATCTCTGGCTGTGTGGAATCCTAATGGCATTATAGTAATATCGTACAAAAATGGTGTTTGTTCCATGGTTTGGCTGTGGTTAGATGATGTCGGTGACTATGCACTTAGAGATTTTAAAGGCGTTGATGGTGGTTTAAAATGTGTAATTGATCCCAGAGGAATGATAATAGACGGCATTAATTGGGGTGAAGTGGCTCCTTCTTGGTGTCGAGAGCATGGGACATGTATTATTTTATTAGGCAGCCATGACAATATGGATACCGTTCTAGGGGATGTGAAATCAAAAGAAAATTCCACACGCGATATTAACAAATACCTAAATAATAGATTTGTTAATATTCCAGATAATATTAAAGTTACCATTATTGAGTTCAACTCTGCGGACAAGAAAGAATTATGGCCTATCAATAAGGAAGATAAACAAAGGACAAAAACCACTGGTAAGGGTAACAAATATACTACTTATGCCACAAGACGAGCTATGGGATCTGAATATTATTTGACCGAAGTGAAAGCACAAAAAAATCCCGAAGCAGGGGGATGTGCCGCAAAAGGTGTGCTGGATTTAGATAACGGAAAAACTAAGTTGTACTACTATCTGTGGGAAGGTGAAAAACCTCAAGTCCACCCGTACGCCAGAATAGGATATATAGCATATAAATATAAAGGTGAACTTTTTGGGATGGTTTGGAACCAACCTGTTTATAAGAATTTCGGAATTACTGACACGAGTATTCGAGAAAGGTTAACACTAGTTATTGAACCCCCATTGCATACACAGGAGAATGGCTGGGGAGTACAGCCAGATCAAAGTAGAAACAGCCTATCTTTTACGGGGGGTGACGATAAAAGTGTGGATTTACCCCTTATGGATTGGGGTAAACAATTTTCGCAAAACTTACCTGAAGAAATAGTAATTGCTATTAGAAAATTAAGAGAAAATGAACCTGCGAATTCAGACATGGAAGAAGACTGCAGAAGAATTCAAGGTTTATACGGGGATCGTTGGGCTAAAGCCGGAATTATTGAGAAAACAGGAGGAGATACTCTAGGTAAGAGAACAGGAATGAATAGAGAGACCGGGACAACAACATGTAGAGAAGGTGGTGTTGGAACAGGCGGTGGTGGAACAGGCGGTGGTGGAACAGGCGGCGGTGGGCGGCAGGGTGAGAAAGCCATAAAGATGTATCCTCTTTTAGATCCTGTTACCGATTCTTCTTCTGCTGATGCCCTTGGCGTTACGGCACAGGTACGTAATGATATACCTAAATGGAAATGTAGACCTTCTTTTTTTGAGGACGACAAGGGCAAGAGGAGAGACTGGATTATAGCTAGCTATTCGCCTAATGAGGTGGGCGGACCTACTGTATTAATAAATTCAGAATCTAAAATGATTAAAGAGCAAGTAGAATGGCATACAAACCACAATCAGGATGAATTTGCGGAAGAAATTAAAAAAATAATTTATAATTATTATGGAAAGAAATCCGCTATTCAAATAGCTCATTCCCAAAGTCTAACGAAGGTAATATCAGAACAAATCTTGAATGATGTGTACAGAAGTGAGGAATCTCTAACTTTTGGGCTAATGGGTATTGTTCTTGACGATATTCTTCTAGGGAAAGAAATAAAGAAAAAAATAAAAAAACTTACGAGTGCTGCGGCAGAAGTAGATGCACAAGTAGGGAAGTCATCCAACCAGATCCAAAGTGACTGTATGTTAGTCCATTAAAATTCTACTTCTTCGTATTCCATCGCAGGAGCAAATCCTGTTTTCAAGTAGGGAAACACAAGGAGTTCGTTAACCTCTAAAATGCTTTTCCCATCTTTGTATGCACTTTTGGCTGTATGCTTAATACCGATAGGCAGACATGTTTTGTCATGAAATAAGGAAACCACTTCATTTGAGTTATCTATGGAGATACACCAATTGTCTTCTTTTTCCAAAGACATGCGAAGTCGTTTTAAATCTTCCAGATTAAAATTACATCCATACCAGTTTTCGCCATAAGCAAGATATGGAGGATCTGCGTAAGCAAAATCATATGTTAGTTTAGCTAAAAAAGGTTCAAAATCTTCATTGGAAACTGAAAGAATTTTTCCTGACAATGCATTGCGTACCCTTTGAATTTTTTTAATAAGTGTATCTGGTTTCCAATAAACACCCACCCCCCATTTACTTTTCTGTTCCAACCCACCTATAGGTCGGTAACGTGTAATTATGCCGTTGAACGATGTTTTGTTGAGAAAAATAACTTTAAACGCAGCATCTATGTGAGACTGAACTGGTGTATCAAAAATCCTTCGATACTCATCCAGATTAACTACTTGTTTTTCTATTCTAGAATAGAGGTCACAATAATCTCTATCTTCCGCTGTCATGAAGAAAATCCACATTAAATATATGTCGTGGTTCAAATCATTGATATGAAATTTGCATGCTGGAAAATCTTCAGCCATGTTTATAAGCGCACCGCCGCCTCCGACAAATGGTTCACAAATCACACCACCATTTAAATCTGGATATCTATTTTTAATGAAAAAGTTAATTTTTTTCATTAAACGGAGTTTCCCTCCTGGATATCTAAGCATTAAATTACCTCATGTGGAATAGGAGAGTAGCCGCTACTGGAAAGATTAAATGTTCATTTTAATGTTTATCTTCTTTTTGTCTACTTTAAAATTGCCCAGTTAAAAAATTCATCTTGCTTTTCCCCCCGTTTTGCAAAATAACATATAATATTACAAAACAAGATAATCAGCTTTGAAGGAAGTTGGATGACGACTAATATTGAAGTGATGAAAGACCTTGAGCATATTCGCGCTCGGCATACTATGTATACTGATTCGGTAGATCATGCGACAAAAGAAGCCATCGATAATGTCATTGATGAATATCAAGCAGAAGCCTGTAGCTATCTTGGCATTGCTCTAGATACCAAGTTGAATCAAGTTATTATAGCTGACA
>Ga0209777_10007663_pt1 | contig 11936 bp, 11 predicted proteins | sample FrelakmetHBP12HB_FD_187147 | JGI IMG/M metagenome (GOLD analysis project Ga0209777, IMG submission 187147) | Freshwater lake sediment microbial communities from the University of Notre Dame, USA, for methane emissions studies -HBP12 HB (SPAdes)... | ecosystem: Environmental > Aquatic >... | reverse complement strand
GTTTGCCTTGAAGGACAGCGTCATCCCAGATCTTGTCGTAAGGAATTTCCGCATACTCCATCGCCAGGGTCACGGCGTCATCCCATGGGAGAAAATTTGGAGGAACATACACCGCGATCTTTGGCGCCTTTTCCAGGCGTACAACATCCATGTTGTTGTTTTCCGCTTGCACGTTGGCATAGATTTGCGCCGCTTGCGTGCCGTTCAACTCTTCAAACACCACACCCCGAATTCTACACTCGGCTGCAACTTGCCCAACTCCGTCAAGCATGAATGAACCGCCTCTGTAGTTCAACAACCAATCAACATCGATATGTCTTGTCAGTCCCCAGTATGCGATTCCGTATGCTTTGAGATGGTCAGTCTGCTTCAAGTCCATCGGGATAAGGATTTTCTGTGCAGGAACGAAGCTGGGAGCAATGAGCAAAGAGCAGAGTGCGAAGGCAAACCGTTTCAGCAGCCTGCTTAACGCGCCGACGTGATGTTCCCCAATCGCAATCCGGGATCGACAATCCGAGAACACTACAGCGTGTCTCCTCGCAGCTCGCGAATATGCTTTCTTGCCTCGCTCACGTAGATGGAATTGGGGTACTGCTCAAGCAATCTCCCGTATGATTCAATAGCCTTGGGGTTGTCGTTCAACCCGAGCTGGTACAACTCGCCAATTTTCATCAAGGTGCGGTCTTGCATGATGCTCTCGGGGAAATCTTTGGTCAAGCGTTCATAAGAGGCGATCGCGTCCGAGTACCGGTTCAGGTGTGCCAGGATATCCCCCATTTCCATTAACGTCTCATCAATGAGCGGTGAGTCCTTGTATGTTTTTGTGATATCTTCAAAGATCGTTAACGCTTCAGAGAGCTTTTGCTGTCGTTCGAGGAGCTCTGCTTTTGCATATTCTTTAAGTGCAGCTTCGGGCTGGAGATTCTCTTGAATGAATATCTGGAGGCTCAGGGCGTCGTTAGTAATGTTTGCGGACGCATTTTTCGTAAGCTGGTTGAGCTGTTTGAGCGCCTCCTGGAATTTACCGCGAAAGTAATCGAGTTCTGCCAGGCGGAACGATCCCTTTTGCTGATAGTCCTGGAATACAAACCGGAACGTGCTGAGCGATGTGTACACGGCTTCGGCTTTGCCAAGATCTCCGAGCGCGAGGTACACGTCTCCAAGCAGCAGTCTTCCTTCGAGAAGAACTGCCGGGTAGGCCGTATACTGTTGGTCGATTTGCTCCAATGCTGAGCGAGCTTCGTTCAGATTAAAGAACCGCTCGTACATAACTGTCCCAATGCGCAAAAGGGATCGGCCCGCGATTTCACTGTTCGGGTATTCTGCCACAATGCGCTTATACGCTGCCACAGATCCGGTAAACGACGGCTGCGATTCAGTGGCCGGTTTTTCTGTTGGCGTGAAGGGACTCTGCTTGCCAAACAGCTCGCTCGTGTCGCGTTCGGCGCTTGCTTCCTCGAGTGTGCGGGCGTAACCGAATTTTGCTTCGGGAACCTGCGGGAATTTCGGAAAACCCGTCACGACTTCGAGAAACGCTTTTGCGGCAACGTCATATGCTTTTTCTTTGAGGGCGCGCTCTGCGAAGTTGTATATTTCACGCCCGGAAGCCTTGGTCTTTTCATCCAAGGTTCGGTACACAATGTACGCGCTATCGTATCGTTTGCCTTCCATGTAGAGCCAGCTTAGAAGCTGAAGAAATGCCACGTTGGCAGGCTCAGTTTGTACGGCTTGCTCAATAACGAGTGTCGTGGCGCCAAGCCCGTCTGCTCGTGCGGTATAGGTTGCCATTCGCGCCTGGACGAAGCCGAGTTGTTGAGGAGCATCGCGGAGTAAATTGAGAAACTCCCTTGTCGCATCTGTGTAATTCAAGATGATGGAATAAAGATACGCAAGGTCTGGCGTGAACAGTTTTGGATCATTCAATGCTTTTCGCCCTCGCTGAAATGTTGCAATGGCGTGGTCAAACACCCGGTTTTCAATCATGGCGTCACAGACGATCCGGAAAGTCGTTTCATTTTTTGGGTCGGCGGCTATCGCCTTTTCCCAGGTGTCGAACGCTTTCTGTCCGTTTGAAGCACGCATATAAGCTGTGCCAAGCTCGGCGAGCAGGACGACGTCATTCGGCGTTCTCTTTATCCTTCTTTGGATTATTTCGATTGCCTCGTCATAGCGCTTCAGCTGCAAGTACATTCGACGAAGCGCGTCAAACATGAAATAGTTCGTCGAATCTTTTGCATACAACTCTTCGTAGAGTTTCGTTGCAGTCTCGTAGTTGCCGCTGCGCTCGTAGCTCTGTGCAAGTCGCAGCCTGATGTCCGAGTCGCGCTGCTGCGAGTGGCAGTAAGTGAACGCGACCAGGAGCCCAGCGAAGGTGATTATTTTATTGAGTTTAGCGCCTGAAATCATCTATTAAATATAACAAAAAAATCGGTGCAAGATTCCAGATACCAAGCTGGAGGAATTATACTGAGGAGTGCTAAATTCTGTTCAGTGCTTGATGAAAATCCCGAATCAAATCTTCAACACCTTCTACGCCCACAGAGATGCGAATCATTCCCGGCGAAACTCCGTGTCGAGCCAGCTCCTTGTCGTTCATGTTGACGTGGGAAGAATAAACAGGTATGCTGACCAGTGTCTCGACCCCCCCGAGGGACATTGCATTGATTGCAACCCTGAGTGAATCGCAAACCTTGACCGCGGCCTTCACGCCGCCTTTCACTTCGATGGTCACCATGCCACCGAAACCGGTCATCTGTTTTTTGGCGAGTCGATGCTGCGCATGGGACGGTAACCCCGGATAAAGAACACGCGATACTCTGGAGTGTTTTTCAAGGGCTCGGGCGAGCGCCAGCCCATTTTCATTCTGTCGTTGCACGCGAAGGACGAACGTCTTCAGACTTCTATCGAGCAAGAACGCGGCAAACGGATCTGCGCAGCCACCCAGATGTTTTGCAAGATCCTTCGATTTCTTAATGAACTGCTTTGTGCCGACCAGAACACCTCCCATCAAGTCTGCATGTCCACCCAGGTATTTCGTCGTGCTTTCAACAATAACATCCACGCCAGATTCAAAAGGATCTTGATTTAAGATGGTCGCAAACGTGTTGTCAATGACGATAGTAACCTGAGTGCGAAGTTTCTCCTGCACACGACGAGTCACGTTCACGATTTTTTCGATGTCCACCAGGTTTAACGTTGGGTTGGTCGGAGTCTCAAAGTAAACTACTTTTGTTGCGGGTGAGATCAGGTTCTTCAAATCTTCAAGAGAGCTTGATCTTACAAAGTCGACTCTAATTCCGTAGTTTGGAAGTGCATCACGAAAGAACCGATACGTTCCGCCATACAGCGCCGGTGTGCTCACGATTTCATCGCCAGCTTTGCAAAGGCTGAGTATAGCGGTCGAGATTGCTGCCATGCCGGATGAAAAGAGTGCCGCGCCTCCGCCGTTTTCCATCAAGGCGATGCGATCCTCGACCTCGTTGACCGTTGGGTTGTGGTAACGTGTGTAGACGAGAACGCTTGGATCCCCTTGCGCATAGCGAATGGCATCTTCCGAGTTCTCAAATCGGAATGTGCTTGTTTGATAAATCGGCGAAGCCACAGGGCCTCTGAATGGATACAGGTGCTTGCCGTGAATCGCCTTTGTGGCGAGAGAAAGATTGTGTGTCGATTCTGTGCTTTTCATAGGTATTGATGTTAACAGTTGACGGTTCGTGGTTGTTGCTCGAGAGTTTGTGGTAGACGGTTATTGTTTTGATGTTGGTTGTTTCGGATACAATTATCAGATCAGTTTTATTTCAGCGAGCGCAGGTTTGAGCCCGTCCCCCATCGATGCTGAAACTTCCGCCGGTAATCCAACCCGCACGGTCAGAAGCGAGGAATAGAATCAATTCGGCAACTTCTTCAGGAGTTCCGACGCGACCGATAGGGTGCGTGGTTTTGCTGTGTTGAAGAAATTTCTGATACACATCCTCATTCATTCCGCTTGCGCGATGAAGATTCGTAAGAACCACTCCAGGATCAATCGCGTTAACACGCACGCCTTTCGGACCAAGCTCAAGCGCTGCACAACGGGTGAGATGGTCAACGCCAGCCTTACTTACGCAATACGCAAGAACGTTCGGAAATGAGCGAATTCCGGTCACACTTGAGAGGTTCACGATGTTTCCTTTCCGCTCTATAATAGAAGGGAGGGCAAGCTGGGTAAGCCGGAAAACCGAACGGAGGTTGACGTCCATCATTCCATCCCATTGCTCCAACGTCGTGTTTTCGATCGTGCCGTTGCCGATAATACCGGCTGCATTCACAAGTACATCGATGCCGCCGAAGCGTTTGACTGTCTGACCGACGATTCGCTCGCGATGCTGTTCGATCGTGACGTCGGCAGCAATGACTTCACAAGAGCTACCGCCCAGCTTGGAGCAGAGAGATGTGAGATCCTTCTCTCTCCGTGCCACCAGGGAAACCTTTGCCCCACGTTCAATAGCCATGCGTGCCGTAGCTTTTCCGATGCCGCTCGATGCACCAGTAACAATAAAAATCTTGCCGCTTAATTCGTTGTTCATGTGTTCTTACTCTTGAATTCTTTCTCCTGCTTTGATAAGTGCTTTTGCACTACGGAATACTGCCTCGAACATCGGCTGCGTCAGCTTACCCGTGAATGTGTTCTGTTGACTCGGATGGTACGACGCGATGAGCATTTGGCGATCGTTCAACGGATACTCCTTCGCGTGCCCCAATGCAGGTCGGCTTGTCAGCGTGGTCATTCCTAGTTCCCGATAGCAACCAAACACCGTATCGAACGCCAGTCTTCCGAGCACGATGATGACCTGAACGCGTGACAGCAACAGCAATTCCTGCAGCAAATACTGCCGGCAGATTTGAAATTCCTTCGGTAATGGTATATTCCCCGGCGGAGCACAGCGCACCGATGCCGTAATATAACAATCTTTGAGTTCCAGTCCATCGTCTCGTGAAACGGATATGGGTTGATTCGCAAACCCGAATTTGTGGAGTGTTCGGTACAGCCAATCTCCGCTGCGGTCTCCTGTAAACATGCGTCCTGTGCGGTTACCGCCGTGTGCCGCAGGTGCAAGTCCGACGATGAGAAGTCGTGCAGCCGGGTCACCAAAACCGGGAACCGGTTTACCCCAATAGTCTTGATCCCTGAAACGAGCTACTTTCTCTTTTGCAACTTGCTCTCGCCATCTAACTAATCGGCCGCATTGTCTGCAACTAACGACCTTCTGCTGAAGCCGTTGTATTTCGTCGATGTGGGAAGTTCGCGGCGCCATCGGATTCCAAATTAGCGAAAATTCCGGAGATGTCAAATGAGAACTGTGAGTAATAAAGAGTCAAAACGTATTTTTGTTTTTCAACCTCTGTTTTTGTAACTTACATAAACAAACAAATATCCAGAGTACGCGCTTCATGATGTCTGTTGCCTTGGTTTCGGAACGAACGCAAGCAACGGCATCGCATCCCTCTCTCGTTACTCCCACGGGCTATTTCAGCGGATTACGGAATGATCGTATCGTTCTTTAAGGTGCTATTCGTCATCTGCTTCACCATGCTTATAGCATCGCTTGCCATTGTGGTTGCTCGTCTAAGTCCAGAGACCAATGCTTTCGACCGCCTCGTTCGATTTTATTCGCGGGTAGTCTTATCGGTGTGCGGAGTTAGACTTGTTGTCAAAGGCTCGCAGCAGGTCGATTTCTCACGCCATTTTATCTACGTTGCAAACCATGCAAGTTTGTTGGATATCCCCGCTGCGATTGCCGGCATACCCGATAATATCAGAATTGTCTATAAGAAAGAGCTGAACTTCATCCCATTTTTAGGATGGGGCCTAAAATTGTCGAAAAAGAATATCCCAATCGACCGGGCGAAAGGACATGAAGCGGTACGGCGCCTGGAAGATGCCATCAAGCGCGTGCTTGGCAAAGCGTCGATTCTTCTCTTTGCAGAAGGAACGCGGACGCCCGACGGTCGACTCCAGCCGTTCAAGCGCGGTGCGTTCAATCTCGCAGTCCGGGCGAACGTTCCCGTCGTTCCGTTGACGATCATCGGCAGTCATCAGGTCTTGTCGAAACACTCGTTCCGGATTAATCCGGGCACGATTACGCTCATCCTTGATAAGCCGGTTGAGCCAACCGCATCGAACGGAAAATCGGCTGAGAACCGGCTCATGGAAGAAGTCCGTGCAATTATCGAGCATCATTTTTCAACGTAATGCCGGTTACCATACAAGAGGTTGAGCGGGTGCCAAATTGGCGCGTCTTGAATTCACCGGTGCCGAGAAAGAAAAGCTCACGCACGAACTAAACATGATTCTTGCATACATGGATAAACTCAAGGAGCTGGATACGACAAATGTCAAACCGTTGTTGCACGTGATTGAGCTATGAAGTGTGTTCCGAGAAGACAAAGCTCAAACGTCATACCCAAGAGAAGAGATGTTAAAGAATGCTCCATCGGTCGCTAAAGAACTCTTCAAGGTTCCTAAAGTAATTGGATAGATCCGAATGAGTACGCGCCAGAACACAGTTGCAGTTATCCCCGCCCGCTACTATTCGACGCGCTTGCCGGCTAAACCGCTGATTGATCTGTGTGGAAAGCCGATGATTCAACGAGTATGTGAGCAAGTCGCGCGAGCGAAACTCATTGATCGAATTATTGTTGCGACGGACGACGAAAGAATTGTGTCCGCCGTGAAACAATTCAACTGCGAAGTGATGCTGACGCCGTCCACCATTCGGTCCGGGAGTGACCGCGTTGCATTCCTCGCAAAAAGTTTGACCGGTACTGATATCGTTGTTAACATCCAGGGAGATGAGCCTCTCATCGCGCCTCAGATGATTGATGAAGCGGTCACGTTACTGCTTGAGGATTCGACAGCCCCGGTGGGAACGCTGGTCAGGAAAATTGAGTCATCCGAAGAGTTGCTCAATCCGAACATTGTCAAGGTTGTGCTTGGCGATAACAACCGTGCGATCTACTTTTCGCGTTCTCCAATTCCTTACTTGCGCGATACGATTTCACCGAACGAATGGCACGCGAAACATGTCTACTACAAACATATCGGCCTGTACGTCTACCGAAAATCGTTTCTCTTAAAATTTGTCGAATGGAAGGAATCGAGCCTCGAGTTGGCAGAGAAGCTTGAACAGATGCGGATCGTCGAGCACGGCTATCGGATTAGGGCTTCGGTTACTGAATTCGACAGCATTCCCGTCGACACGCCCGAAGATGTTCAGCGGGTTAAAGAATTCTTGAAACAGAATACATCTATGGAACTGTCATGAACGGCGAGACGAAAAGAAAATCATTCTGGCAAATCCTGCGCGGGACGTTCGGCAGAGGCGTTGTCGTCATGGTCCCGGTGGTCATCACAGTCTGGGTTCTGAATTTGCTCTTTGGAGTGATCGATGGGACGCTATCTCCAATCTACTACCAGATCTTGGGGCAGCAGATCCCCGGGCTCGGGTTCATCACGTTGATCGTTCTGATACTGCTCGTAGGTGCGCTGTCGCGCAATCTTATCGGTCGAACAGTTGGAAAGTTGTTTGAGCGCATCATCGTTGCAATTCCATTGGCACGTACAATCTACAGCACGATGAAAGATCTGGTTAAGAATTTTCAAGCCGGCAGCAAGGGAAAATCGTTTCGGCAGGTCGTGCTGGTCGAGTATCCACGCGAGGGGTTGTATACAATCGGGTTCGTAACAAATGAAATTAAGATTCAAGAGAATTCGCGGGTAACAGATACTGTTAGCGTTTACATTTTGAACCCGCCCAACCCTACTTCAGGAGTTTTGGTGTTGGTGCCCAGAAATCGACTGCAAGTTCTTGACATGTCTGTCGAAGAAGGGCTGAAGCTTGTCCTCTCCGGCGGAATTGTTTCGTCCGGAACACTCTCAATAAAATAGGGGAACCAAGTGGCAAAGAATAAGGTGAAGTATATATTTATTACCGGAGGTGTCGTCTCCTCGCTCGGCAAAGGAATAGCCGCTGCATCAATCGGCCTGCTGCTGAAATCACGCGGGCTTCGAGTGACGATTCAGAAGTTTGATCCGTATCTCAATGTCGACCCCGGCACGATGAATCCATTTCAACATGGAGAAGTGTTCGTGACAGACGATGGTGCGGAGACCGACCTCGACCTCGGACACTACGAGCGGTTCCTCGACGTCAGTATGACGAAGAACAACAACTCAACCACTGGACAGATTTACTTTGAGGTAATTTCCAAGGAGCGGCGCGGGGATTATCTTGGTGCCACTGTGCAGGTCGTCCCGCACGTAACCGATGAGATAAAGCGACGGTTCGAGATCCTTGCGAAGACTGGCAACTACGATGTCATCATTACTGAGATAGGCGGAACCGTCGGTGATATTGAAAGCTTACCGTTCCTGGAAGCGATGAGACAGTTCATGTTTTCAAAGGGTAAAGATAACGCGATCAGTGTGCACTGTACTCTCGTTCCTTACATCAAAGCTGCTGGTGAGATCAAAACAAAGCCGACGCAGCATAGCGTGAAAACACTCCTGGAGATAGGGATTCAACCGGACATCCTCGTGTGCCGCTGTGAATCGCCTCTGACAAAAGACGTACGGGAAAAAATCGCTCTCTTCACAAATGTCGACGTGCAATGTGTCGTTGACGCGCACGATGTTGCGACAATCTATGAAGTTCCACTGCAGTTTGACGAGGAAGGAGCGGATGAAATTGTCCTCGACAAACTCGACCTGACGTGCCCCAAGCCGAATCTTAAGAATTGGAAGAAGTTCGTCGACCGTGTGAAACACCCTGCGGGGCATATTCCCATCGCCGTGTGCGGGAAGTACACGGGCCATCAGGACGCGTACAAGAGCATAGCCGAGGCGTTTGTTCATGCCGGTCCTCCAAACAACGTGAAAGTCGATGTTCGCTGGATTAGCTCGGAAGACATAGAGCATGACGGCCCGGGAAAATATCTCGGAGATGTTGCAGGGCTGCTTGTAGCGCCCGGATTTGGTGAGCGGGGAATCGAGGGAAAAATCACAGCGATCAAATATGTTCGCGAGCGAAAGATTCCGTTTCTGGGGATTTGTCTCGGACTGCAGTGTGCTGTGATCGAGTTTGCGCGAAACGTTTGTGGTTTGGACCATGCCAACAGCACGGAATTCAAGCAAACGGACCAGAACGTCATAGATTTGATGATCGAGCAGAAAAAAGTGACCGCGTATGGCGGCACGATGAGGCTGGGATCATATCCGTGTAAGGTCCAGCGGGGGACAAAGGTATTTAAGGCATACAAAAAAGAGCTTATCAACGAGCGTCACCGACATCGCTATGAAGTGAACAACGCATTCAAAGATTTGCTGGAGCGGTGCGGCATGATTTTCAGCGGTATTTGTCCCAGCAACCAGCTCGTCGAGATAATCGAGCTACCGAACCATCCGTGGTTCGTAGCCGGTCAGTTCCATCCCGAGTTGAGATCACGGGCGACCAACCCTCATCCGTTGTTTCGGGAGTTTGTCAGGGCTGCGGTTGATTACAGAGAAGCTCAGCAGCATCGTGATTGAGTGCAGGGCGCGGAATCGTACCGACCTTTGATTGCAGGAATAGAGTTTCGTCTAGCGCGGACACGATCGGACAAACGGGCTAAGGACCTCTAAGCATATCTGATTTTCAGACCTTTTTGACTGTGACGACGGAAATAGACAATATAGATTTTCAATGCGCGTTCTTGCGATTCGCTTCCTTTTTTTGTATAATAAAAGAGATTTGCCCGAATTGCTTACTCTCAGAGAATTTAACGACTAATTCCCCTGTTCCTTGACAACGGATGACCAAGGGTAATTTCTTCATCAGCCAATGATGGTTCCGATATCTCCACTCTCAACGAAAGCGGGTACTCAAGCGAGACACAAGGAGTTTGAGCATGAGGCACTCCCACACATGGATATTCTGTACAACTACGCACTCAGGATGACGGGCAATCCAGATGATGCCGATGACCTCTTGCAGGAAACATATCTCAAGGCTTATCGCTTCTGGGACAAGTATGAAAAGGGAACTAACATCCGGGCGTGGTTGTTTAGAATAATGAAGAATTCGTACATCAATCGTTACCGGAAAGAGACGCGAGAGCCCGATACCGTTGATTACAATGACATTCAGAATTTTTACAATGTCATTCGAGACGAATCCGCCGATCCAAATGACCTGCAGGAAAAAATCTTCGGCGGCCTTCTCGAAGATGATGTTGCACGTGCTCTCGAATCTCTCCCTGAGGATTTCCGTACAGTTGTGATTCTCTGTGACATTGAAAGTCTCACGTATGAGGAGATCGCCGAGTTTATCGATTGCCCGATCGGTACCGTGCGCTCTCGATTACACCGCGGAAGAAAAATATTGCGCGGAGCATTGTTTGAGTACGCAAGAAAACGGGGATACGTGACGAAGGATTGAATGAATTGAATAAGGAACAACGAATCGATTATTGATAGAGGATTGGAATTACGATGGATTGTAGAGACGCGCTGGAGCTTGTTACTCCAGCCATTGATGGAAAGCTTGATGCCGGGCTAAAATCCCTGCTTCTGGCACATACGGAGAAGTGCCCCACCTGCCGAAATGAATTTGAGCTCGAACAGATTACCAAACGAGTTTTCAAGGAACACCTTAACTTTGTCAAAACCCCGGGCGCGCTACGCGCCAGAATAATGTCGGGATTTGACGTGCAGGCAACAACTGTTCCTGTACGGCGATATCAGATTGGAGCTCTCCTGTCGTTCCCTGCATGGAGAACGATTGCCAGCGTTGCCGTCGGCGCAGCGTTTGTTCTACTTCTTCTGCTTATTCCATTCAAGCCGCAGCATTCACATGCGCGACCTCTTGACGGGGATATCGTAAATCAGACCTACAATAACTTTGGTGAGGTTCTCAAGGGATCAATTGTTCCGGCAATTGCCTCCGAAGATCCATCGGCAGTAAAGGCATTCGTGGGCTGTGAAGCGGGCTTCGATGTCCATGTCCCGCGATTGAAACATTGCAGGCTGGTTGGAGGTTTGCATACATGCTACAATAACGACAATGTCGCTCATGTCATTTACAGACATAAAGAAAACGTAATCTACGTTTACCAGGTGAGGCTGCAAGCCGTCTTAGATGGGCACAACTTGCATGTCTCACGGCAAGTGAAGGACGATATTGACCGAACGGGATGGTACTTTGAGAAGCAGTGCCCGGGATGTTCATTGATGTTGTGGAGATCGGACTCGACCCTCTGTTGTGCAATTGCCGACATGGAGAAGTCCCAGCTGCTTTCTTTCTTTAAGGAATCGGAATAAGCACGTGGGATACAGATACGTTGGTATCCTTATTACACTTCTTCTGTTCACAGGCGGTTGTGCCAAAAAAGAAAAAACAGAAAGCCAGGAGGTCTCAGGTAATCCGGACGCATTGAACGTGGCTGAGGTAACGAAGGTCGAGAAACGTACCGGCCAAGTGCCAAATTTCTTTTGGACAGATGCTTCCGGGAAACAAGTGACATTTGACTCGTTCCGGGGTAAAGTAACACTCGTAAACTTCTGGGCCACGTGGTGTGGACCCTGCAGGAAGGAACTCCCGGACCTGGTTGCTCTGAGCAAAGAATTCGCGAATCGAAATGTAAAAATTCTGGGGATTTCAACAGACCGCGGGAGCAATGTTGTCAACGACGTGAAAACCTTTGTTCAGGAAAAAAGTATTCCATACCAGGTCGTCATTTCCAATTCTGATTTGGAAGAAGCTTTCGGCAATATCAGTGCCATACCGACTTCGTTCATCATCGACCAACAAGGAAAGATTGTTCAGAAACTTCTCGGCGCAAGAACCAAGGAAATGTTTGCGCAGTCCATCACGCCTTTGCTGAACTGATACCCTTCCCGAAACACAACTTGGAGAAGCATT
>Ga0209777_10007662_pt1 | contig 11936 bp, 9 predicted proteins | sample FrelakmetHBP12HB_FD_187147 | JGI IMG/M metagenome (GOLD analysis project Ga0209777, IMG submission 187147) | Freshwater lake sediment microbial communities from the University of Notre Dame, USA, for methane emissions studies -HBP12 HB (SPAdes)... | ecosystem: Environmental > Aquatic >... | reverse complement strand
CATCCCGCCCGCCACTTCCCGCCGCACCACCGGCGTCGCCTCCCCCTCGGGGGCCGCCGGTCCGGTGAAGGTGCGCGGCACCGGCATCTCCATCGGCGGGGGCGGCGCCGTGGTGACCTGCACCCGCGCCAGGAACTGCTCGGCGAAGGTGGCCCGCATGTCCGTCATCAGGTCCACGAACATGTCGTAGGCGTCGTGCTTGTACTCGATCAGCGGGTCCTTCTGCCCCCAGGCGCGGTAGGTGATGGCGTTCCGCAGCTGGTCGAGGTCGTAGAGATGGTCCTTCCACTTCTCGTCGATCACGCGGAGCATCACCTGGCTGAGGATCTGCTCCGCCAGCCGGTCGAGCCCCGCCTGCCGGCCGTAGGCGTCGAAGGCCTGGATGCGCCGCTGGAAGGCCGCACGCGCCTCCTTGCGGACCACGTCGAGGAGTTCCGCCTGGCTGGTCAGCCGGCGCGCGCGCAGCGCCGGCACCAGGACGAGGAAGCGCCGTTGGAGCATCTCCGCCAGTGTCTCGAGGTCCCACTGCTCGGGGAGCCGGCTCGCGGCGACGGTCTCCTGCACCATCCGCTCGACGGCGCCGTCCACCATCCGCGTGGCCTCGGCCTTGAGCTCCTCGCCCCCCTCGAGGGCGAACAGGCGCAGCGAGTACACGACCTCGCGCTGCTGGTTCATCACATCGTCGTACTCGAGGAGCCGCTTGCGGGACTGGAAGTTCTGCAGCTCGATCCGCTTCTGCGCGCCCTCGATGGAGCGGCTCACCAGCGGGTGCGTGATGACCTCGCCCTCCTCCGCCCCGAGCCGGTCCATCATCCCGGCGATGCGGTCCGACCCGAAGAGCCGCATCAGGTCGTCCTCGAGGGAGAGGAAGAACATCGTGGCACCCGGGTCGCCCTGCCGGCCCGACCGGCCGCGCAGCTGGCGGTCGATGCGCCGCGCCTCGTGCCGCTCGGTGCCGATGATCTGGAGGCCGCACGGCGGGTCGCTCATGCACCCCAGCCGGCCGATCTCGTCCCACGCTAGGTCCGGCTTCTCGATCGTCTGGCCGAACGGCGCCATCCTCGCGCGGATGCCGCACACCCGGCACTTGGTGACGCCCGCGCCGAGCTTGATGTCGGTCCCGCGGCCAGCCATGTTGGTCGCGATCGTCACCGCGCCGGGCTGCCCCGCCATGGCGACGATCTCGGCCTCGCGCTGGTGGTACTTGGCGTTCAGCACCTCGTGCTTGGTGCCCCGCCGCTTGAGCATCCGCGACAGCGTCTCCGACACCTCGACGCTCACCGTGCCTACCAGCACAGGGAGGCTCCGCCCGTGCAGGCGCTCCACCTCCTCCACGATGGCATTGTACTTCTCGCGCCGGGTCCGGTAGACGAGGTCGTGCTTGTCGATGCGGCGCACCGGCCGGTTCGTGGGGATCACCGAGACCTCGAGGCCGTAGATCTTGAAGAACTCGGTCTCCTCCGTCTCCGCCGTGCCCGTCATGCCGGCGAGCTTCTGGTACATGCGGAAGTAGTTCTGGATGGTGATCGTGGCGAGGGTCTGCGTCTCGCCCTTCACCTCCACCGCCTCCTTCGCCTCGACCGCCTGGTGCAGCCCGTCCGACCAGCGTCGGCCCGGGAGGATGCGGCCGGTGAACTCGTCCACGATGAAGATCTGCCCGTCCTGGACCACGTAGTCCACGTCCTTCTCGTACAGGGCGTGGGCCCGCAGCAGCTGGTGGACGATGTTCAGCTTCTCGCTCTTCGCCGCGTAGTCCATCTCGAGCTGCTGGCGCCGCTCGAGCTTCTGCGCGACGGTGAGCGACTCGTCGTGGTCGAGGTCGTGGACCTCCTGCGACAGGTCGGGGACGATGAACAGCTGAGGGTCGTCGGGGGAGAGGAGCTCCACCCCCTTGTCGCTCAGGTGGACGGAGTGCCCCTTCTCGTCGAGGACGAAGAAGAGCACCTCCTCGATGTCGCGGAGCTTCTGCTCCTTCGCCGGCAGCTTGCGGTCGGCGATGTGGTCCAGCTCGACCTTCTGGACCTCTTTCTTGACGCCCTGCTCGTTGAGGAACTTCCCCAGCCGCTTCTGCTTCGGCATCCCGAGCTGCGCCTGGTACGCCTTCACCGCGCCCGCGTACGTCTCGCCCTGCGCCCACAGCTTCTCCGCCTCGGCGACCAGGTCGTTCCCCACCTCGATCTGCCGGCGCACCAGCCCCTGCACCTGGCGGTTGAAGTCGGCGTACTTGGTGTCGCTCTCGCTGCCCACGGGACCCGAGATGATCAGCGGCGTCCGCGCCTCGTCGATGAGGATCGAGTCCACCTCGTCGATGATGGCGTAGACGTGTGTCCGCTGGACCCGCTGGTCCACCGAGAACACCATGTTGTCGCGGAGGTAGTCGAAGCCGAACTCGTTGTTCGTGCCGTAGGTGATGTCGCAGTTGTAGGCGGCGCGCCGCTCGGCGGTGCCGGGCTCGGTGTCGTCGATGCACCCCACGGTGAGGCCCAGCCACCGGTAGAGGTGGCCCATCCACTGCGAGTCGCGCCGGGCGAGGTAGTTGTTGACGGTGACCAGGTGGCACCCGGTCCCCGGCAGCGCGTTGAGGTAGAGGGGCAGCGTGGCGACGAGGGTCTTCCCCTCGCCCGTCGCCATCTCCGCGATCTTCCCCTTGTGGAGGGTGATGCCTCCAATGAGCTGGACGTCGTACGGAACCATGTCCCAGGTCAGATCGTGACCCGTGACGCTGACGGTGCTGCCCACCAGGCGCCGGCAGGCCTCGCGCACCGTGGCGAACGCCTCCGGGAGCAGGGCGTCGAGCGCCTCGGCCGTGGCGCGGATCAGCTCCCGCTCCCGCTCGAGGAGCTCGCGGTCGAGACCGTCCCGCTCTTCGGGGTCGGCGCAGGCGTGCTTGGCCGCCTTGAGCCGCTCCACCTCGGCCTTGAGCCCGCCGACCTGCTCCTCAATCCGCGCGCGGAAGGTCGAGGTCTGCGCCTGGATCTCGGCGTCGCTCGACCCGCGGAGCGCCTCCTCGTGGCGGTGGATGGCGTCCACCACCGGCTGGAGCCGCTTGAGCTCGCGGGAGAACCGCGTCCCGAGGACCTTCGTAACCAGCTGCTGGATCTGCATCAGTCCCCTGTCGGTCCCGTCACTGATAGAGCCGGTTGCGCGCGATGTAGTCGGCCACCGCGTCGGGCACCAGGTAGCGGATGCTCTTCCCGGCCAGGCAGCGGGCACGGACCTCGCTCGCCGAGATCTCGATGGCGGGGGTGGCAACGAAGTGCGCCACGAACGCCGACGGCACCTCCGACACCCCCGGGCGCGTCAGGACCGCGATCTCCGCCAGCCGCGCCACCTCGTCCGCCGCGCGCCAGCGGGGCAGCTGCGCGGCGGCGTCGGCGCCGAGGATGAGGACGAACCGTTCGCCCGGCTCGCGCTCGTGCAGCGCCCGCAGGGTGTCCACGGTGTAGGAGGGCTCCGGCCGCTCCAGCTCCATCGTCTCGAGGGTGAACCGCGGGTGGCCGGCGAGGCCGAGCGCCAGCATGGCGCAGCGGTGCCGCCCCTCCGCGACCGGCCCCGCCGGCTTCAGGGGCTGGCGCGCGCACGGCACGAACAGCACCCGCTGGAGCCCCAGCGCCTCGGCCGCCCGATCCGCCGCAATCAGGTGGCCGTGGTGGACGGGGTCAAAGCTACCGCCCAGGACGCCCGTTCCCACACGCCTCCCGCACGTCGCGGCGGTTCGGGTAGTACTGCGCCAGGTGGTCGCACGTTTCCTGCAGCTCCTCCTTGTAGCCGATCGCGCGGTAGGAGCGGACCAGGGCGACGAACGCCTCCGGCACCAGCGCCGACGAGGGGTAGGTCGTGATCAGGTCGCGGAGGTAGAGGATGGCCGAGTCGTACCCGCCGCGCTTGAAGTAGAAGAGCCCGTTCTCGAACGTCTTCCGCGCGAACAGCTCGTTCAGCGCGCGGACCCGGACGTAGCTGATCGCGGCCGCCTGGCTGTCGGGGTAGCGCCCTTGCAGCTCCTGCCAGGTCGCCAGCGCGGTCTGGCCGTTCGTCGGGTCGAGCTCGGGCCGGCGCCACAGCTCCGCGTAGCTGTCGCCCGCCCGCAGCAGCGCCGTGGGCGCGAGCGGGGATTCCGGGGCCTCGTCGGCCACGCGCCGGAACTCGCGCGAGGCGGTGACGTAGTCCCGCATCCCGAAGTACGTCTCGGCCAGGTAGAACCGCGACAGCGCGAAGAGCGAGTCCCGCGCCGTCAGGTCGTAGGTGAGCTTCTGGAGGCCCTGCTGTGCCCGATCGAAACTGCCGTGGCGGAACTCCCGCAGCGACGCGTCGTAGAGCGCGACGTTGTCGTGGAAGGACGCCGGGTTGAAGTGGGTGCACGCCGCGAGCGCGACCACCGCCACCGCCGCCGCGGCGAGCGCACGGCCGAAGGGGCGCGAGCGGCCCCTCGGGCCCGACGCGCATCCCTTCACCCGCGGTGTCACCACACCCTCAGTCGGTTCCACGTCAGTGATTCCCCCCCTCGAGGAGCTTGCGCAATTGCTCGTTGGCCCGGGCCCCGGTGGCGTCGTTGTCGCCACCCCCCGCCGCCGCGCGCCGGTACGCATCCGCCGCCTTCGCCGTATCCCCTGCCGCCCACGCCGCGTCGCCGGTCAGCAGCCACGCGACCCGCACGATCGAGTCCGGCTCCCCGTACCCGATCGCCGTGCGGAACCACGCCGTCGCGTCCTCGAGGAGCCCCGCGCCGAGCGCGTCCCTCCCCCGCTGCACCGCGCACGTGGCCAGGCCCGCCCGGGCCGCCCGAGCCAGCGCGGGCGACGGCGACCGCCGCAGCACGCTCTCGTAGGCCCGCTGCCCCGCGTCGAACTGCAGCAACTGCACGCTCACGTCGCCGTACAGCACCAGCAGCGAGTCCGCCGCCGAGGGGCCGCTCACCGCCGCCGCCTGCAGCAGGAGGTCGAGCGCGTCCCCCGGCCTCCCGCCCGGCTCGAACGACGCCCCGAGCGCCGCCGCCAGGGCGCCGAGCGGCCGGTCCGGCTGGATCTCGCGCACTCCCGCCACCGCCTGGCCCAGCGCCGCGAGGTCGCGCGTGTCGATCGCCAGCGCCGCCGCGTGCATCAGCCCCTCGGCCGCCTCCACCGCCGACGCCGGCTCCGCCTTGGCCAGGTCGCGGTAGGCCTGCACCGCCTCCTGCAGCGCCCCGACGTGCAGCGCCGCCGCCCCGAACTTCGCGCGCAACTCCGCCGACGGCGACCGCTGGCGCAGCGCGAGGCGGTACTCCGCCAGCGCGTCCGTGAACGATCGCTCGGCGTAGCGACGGTCGCCCAGGCGCTCGTGGTCGGGGCCCTGCGCGCATCCGGCGGCCAGGAGCGCCACGACGGACCAGCGCCACGCCCGTGCCCCGCGCGGCGCGGCGCCGGGCCCCGTCCTCACGCGCCCGCCCGCTCCAGCAGCGCGAGGTACGCGGCCACCTTCGGGTCGTCCGGGGTCCGCGCGCGGCACGCCTCCCACACGGTGCGCGCGGCCTCGCGGTCGCCCATGAGGTAGCACGCCAGCCCGAGCGACGCCCGTGCCGCTTCGTACCCGGGACGCGCCTCGAGGATCGCCTCCAGGTCCCGGCGTGCTCCCGCCGCGTCCCCCTCGCCGATTCGCAGCCGTGCCAGCCGATAGCGGAGATCGAGGAACTCGGGTCGTAGCGCCGCCGCCGCCTCGAACTGGGCGATGGCCTGGGCCACGCCTCCCGCCTCCACGTACGCCTCGCCCAGCTCGGCGTGCAGATTGGCGAGGCGCGAGGCCACGGGCCCGGGGAAGCCCGTGTGGTCCACCGCGCCCAGTCCCTGCGCCGCGGTGAACGCTGCTGCGGCCTCGTCGCCGCGGCCGAGGTCGTTCAGCGTCACCGCGCGGTTGAGGTGCGCGTCCACGTACCGCGGGTTCAGCGCCAGCGCACGGTCGAACTCCACCAGCGCCGCGTCGCGCTGGCCGACCATCGCGTACGCCAGGCCAAGGAGATGGTGCGCGTCGGCGAACGCCTTCCCCGTCGCGACCACCTCCCGCAGGAGATGGATAGCGCCATACGCGTCGCCGGCGTCCAGGCGTTCCTTCGCCCGAGCGACCTGCCGGTCAGGACGAGCGTCCATGGGCCTCCTCCTTGAACCAGCGCACGAACCGCGGGATCCCCTCCTCCACGGGCGTGGAGGGCGCGTAGCCCAGCAGCCGGCGCGCCTTCATCACGTCGGCGCAGGTGCGGCGCATGTCGCCGGGCTGCGGCGGGTGCCGCTCCAGCCGCACCGCCGCCGGCAACCCCTCCGCCGCGAGCGCCGCCGCGATCACCTCCACCAGCCGGTCGAGGCGCGTGGTGCGCGACTCGCCGAGGTTCACGATCTCGAGCGCCCCGCCCGGCCCCGCCTCCATCCCCGTCCACGCCACCGCGCCGAGCACCCCGGCGACGATGTCGTCGCTGTACGTGTAGTCGCGCTCCGCCGACCCGTCCCCGTAGAACGGGATCGCCTCCCCCGCCGCCGTCCGCCGCGTGAACGCGTGGATCGCCAGGTCGGGGCGCTGCCGCGGCCCGTACACCGTGAAGAGCCGCAGCGCCGCGATGCGCAGCGGGTAGAGGTGCGCGTAGGTCGCGCACAGCAGCTCGCCCGCCCGCTTGGTGGCGGCGTACGGCGAGATGGGCTCGACGGCGGGCCAGTCCTCGCGGAACGGCACCGGCGCGCTGTCGCCGTACACCGACGAGGAGCTGGCGAACACAACCCGGCGGACCCCCGCCGCGCGCGCCGCTTCCAGGACCGTCGCCGTGCCGAGGACGTTCACCGACGCGTATAGCGCGGGCTGCTGGATGGACGGCCGCACTCCCGCGCGCGCCGCGAGGTGCACCACGACCATCTCCGCGCGCAGCAGCCCCGCCACCAACCGGGCGTCGCGTACGTCGCCCTCCACGAGCCGGAAGGCGGCCGAGCCCACGGCCCCGGCGAGGTTCCGCTCCTTCACCGCCCGCGGGTAGAAGTCGTCGAAGTTGTCGAGCCCCACGACACGATGGCCCCCCGCCAGGAGCGCGTCGACGACATGCGATCCGATGAACCCCGCGGCGCCGGTGACGAGGAACGCGGTCACGCCAGCTTCACGCGGAAGTACGCGATGGTGTGTTCCAGCCCCTCGGCCAGGGGCACCTTCGGCTCCCAGCCCAGGAGCGAGCGGGCACGGGAGATGTCCGGCTGGCGCACCTTCGGGTCGTCCACCGGCAGCGGCTCCTGCACGATCTTCGACGCGGAGCCGGTCTGGCGCAGCACCTCCTCCGCCAGCTGCCGGACGGTGAACTCCACCGGGTTGCCGATGTTGGTGGGGTCCGCGGTGCCGTGCTCGAACAGCCGCACGACGCCGTCGACGAGGTCGTCCACGTAGCAGAACGACCGCGACTGGCCCCCGTCCCCGTAGACGGTGAGCGGCTGGCCCCTCAGCGCCTGCACGATGAAGTTCGACACCACCCGGCCGTCGAGCGGCCGCATCCGCGGGCCGTAGGTGTTGAAGATCCGGACGATGCGGGTGTCCACCCCGTGGAAGCGGTGGTACGCCATCGTCATCGCCTCGGCGAAGCGCTTCGCCTCGTCGTACACGCCCCGCGGCCCCACCGGGTTCACGTTCCCCCAGTACGCCTCGGGCTGCGGGTGCACTAGGGGATCGCCGTAGACCTCGGACGTGGACGCGATGAGGAACCGCGCCTGCTTCGCCAGCGCCAGGCCGAGCGCCTTGTGCGTGCCGAGGGAGCCGACCTTCAGCGTCTGGATCGGCAGCTCGAGGTAGTCGCGCGGGCTCGCCGGCGAGGCGAAGTGCAGCACCCCGTCCAGCGGGCCGGCGACGTAGGTGAAGTTCGTGACGTCGTGCCGGTGGAAGCTCCAGCGCGGGTGCCCTGTCAGATGCGCGATGTTGTCCGGACTCCCCGTGATGAAATTGTCCATCCCCACCACCTCGTAGCCGTCCGCCAGCAAGCGGTCGGTGAGATGGGAGCCGAGGAACCCGGCGGCGCCCGTGACGAGGACACGCACTACGGCCTCCCGATGGAGGCGTAGGTGAAGCCGGCCTGCCGCATGCGGCCGGGCTCGTACAGGTTGCGCGCGTCCACCACCACCGGCCGCTTCATCGCCTTCTTCGCCCGCTCGTGGTCCAGCACCCGGTACTCCTGCCACTCGGTGAGCACCACCAGCGCGTCGGCGCCCTCGAGCGCCTCGTAGAGGTGCCCGACGTACGTCACCGTGCTCCCGAGGCGGCGGCGCGCCTCGTCCATCGCCTGCGGGTCGTGCACCCGGAGCGCCGCTCCGTCGGCGAGCGCGTCGGCCACGAAGGTCAGCGCCGACGACTCGCGCATGTCGTCCGTCTGCGCCTTGAACGCGAGCCCCCAGAGCGCGAGGGTCTTCCCCTTCGCGGAGCCGCCCAGGAGCTGCCGCACCTTCTGGAACGGCACGTGCTTGTGGTCGTCGTTCACGCGGTCCACGGCCTCGAGCAGCTCGAGCGGGAAGCCCGCCTCGCGCGCCGTGGCGTTCAGCGCCTTCACATCCTTCGGGAAGCACGAGCCGCCGTACCCCGGGCCCGGGAAGAGGAATGCCTTGCCGATGCGCTCGTCCGTCCCGATGCCGAGGCGGACGTGCTCGACGTTGGCCCCCACCTTCTCGCACAGATCGGCGAACTGGTTCATCAGGGTGATGCGCGCCGCGAGCATCGCGTTGGCCGCGTACTTCGTGAACTCCGCGGAGGGGATGTCCATGAAGAGGATCGGGTTCCCCGTGCGGACGAACGGCTCGTACAGCTCGCGCAGCGTCGCTTCGGATTCCTTGCTGTCCACGCCGAGGACCACCCGGTCGGGCTTCATGAAGTCCTGGACGGCCGCGCCCTCCTTCAGGAACTCCGGGTTCGACGCCACCCAGAACTTCGTCTTCGTCTGCGCCGCCACCGCCGCGCGCACCTTCTCGGCGGTCCCCACCGGGACCGTGCTCTTGGTGACGACGATCTTGGGCCGGTTCATCCGCTTGCCGATCAGGGTGGCCACGTCGATCACGTGGCGGAGGTCGGCGGAGCCGTCCTCGTCCGCCGGCGTGCCGACGGCGATGAAGACGATGTCGCTCGCCTCGACCGCCGCGCCGACATCGGTGGTGAAGGAGAGCCGGCCCTCGTTCTGATTGCGCTGCACCATCGGCTCGAGGCCGGGCTCATAGATGGGGATCTTGTTGCGCTGCAGGCGCTCGATCTTCGAGGCATCCACGTCCGCGCAGATGACGGAGTTCCCGGTCTCGGCGAACCCGACGCCGGTCACCAGGCCGACGTATCCCGTGCCGACCACCGCGACGTTCATTACGATGTACCCCTATGACCGCTGTAGTTGTGCCCTGTCGGGCCCCGGCGCCCGCGCGGCCCCGGAGCGCTCCGCGCCCGAGCGCGCCTAGGCCTTCCCGGCCCGGCTCGCCACCGCGTGGCGGGTGTCCACCAGCGCCCGGGATTCCCGCCCGAGCATCGCGTAGTTCAGGCTGCTGTGGTCGGTGACGATGACCACGCAGTCGGCCGCCCGGACCGTCTCGACGCTGAGCGCGACCGAGCGGAGGGTGAGCCCGTCCTCCCGGAACTCCGGGATGAACGGGTCGTGGTACGAGATCTCGCCCCCGAGCTGCTGGAGCAGCCGGATGATGTCGATGGCCGGGCTCTCCCGGATGTCGTCGATGTCCTTCTTGTACGCCACGCCGACCACCAGGATCTTCGAGCCCCGCACCGAGCGGTTCTGCGCGTTGAGGGCGCTCGTCACCTTCGCGACCCAGTACTCCGGCATCTCCGAATTGACCTCGCCCGCCACCTCGATGAAGCGCGTGCGGTAGTTCAGCGTCCGCATCTTCCAGGCGAGGTAGTGCGGGTCGAGGGGGATGCAGTGCCCGCCCACGCCCGGGCCGGGCGTGAACTTCATGAACCCGAACGGCTTCGTCGCGGCGGCCTCGATGACCTCCCATACGTCGACGCCCAGCTTGTCGCAGACGATCGCCATCTCGTTGACGAGCCCGATGTTCACCGACCGGAACGTGTTCTCGAGGAGCTTCGCCAGCTCCGCCGCCTCGGGGGACGACACCGGGACCAGCGTGTCGATCGCCGGCTGGTAGATGGCGACCACCACCCGCGTGCAGGCGGGGGTGATGCCACCCATCACCTTCGGCGTGTTCCGGGTGCCGTACTTCGGGTTGCCCGGGTCCACGCGCTCGGCGCTGAATGCGAGGAAGACATCCCGGCCCACCTTGAGGCCGCCCTTCTCCAGGGCCGGCAGCATCAGCTCGCGCGTCGTCCCGGGGTAGGTGGTGCTCTCCAGGACCACCAGCTGGCCGGGGCGGATCGTCTTCGACACGCTCGCCGTCGCGGCGAGGATGAAGGAGACGTCCGGGTCACGGCTCTTCGACAGCGGCGTCGGTACGCAGATGGCGAGACAGTCGGGCTCGCCCATCCGCGAGAGGTCCGTGGTGGCGGTGACCTTCCCCGCCTTCACGTACCTCGCCAGCCGCTCCGAGGGGACGTCCTGCACGTGCGAAACACCCTTGTTCACGGAGTCCACCACGCGCTGGGTGACGTCGAAGCCCAGCACCCGGTAGCCGGCTTCCGCCATCTCCGCGACCAGCGGGAGGCCCACGTAGCCGAGGCCGACCACGCCGATGAGCGCCTGGCGCGATCCGGCCTTCGCGATGAGTTCCTGCTCCCAGTTCGTCGTCACCCTGCCACCCCTAACGGTTGGGCCCCCGCCCCGATCCTCTGGCGCGGCGGGCGAGACTAGGCTCCGCAGAACGAACGGATGGACTGGACCACGTGCTGGCGCTGCTGCTCGGTGAGTTCCGGGTACACCGGCAGCGCAAGGACGGACCGGGCCGCCGCCTCGGAGACCGGGAACGCGCCCGCCTTGTAGCCAAGGTAGGCGAAGCACCGCTGCAGGTGGAGCGGCAGCGGATAGTAGATCGCCGTGCCGATGCCGACGGCCTTCAGGTGCTCTTGGAGGGCGTCGCGCCGCTCCGCCGCGATCACGTACTGGTGGAAGATGTGCTCGTTGGCGGGATCGGTGACCGGCGTGCGCACAGCGCCCACGCCGGCCAGCGCCGCGTCGTACCAGGCGGCGTTCGCCCGCCGCGCGGCGCTCCAGGCCGCGAGGTGCGGCAGCTTGGCGAGCAGCACGGCGGCCTGGAGGGCGTCCAGCCGTGAATTGGTGCCGACCTCGTCGTGGTAGTACGTCTTGGTGCCGCCGTGCGTGCGGAGCGAGCGGACCCGGTCCGCCAGCATCCGGTCCGACGTGACGACCATCCCGCCGTCGCCCCACCCGCCGAGGTTCTTCGTCGGGAAGAAGGAGAAGCCCGTCGCCGTCCCGAGATCACCCGCGACCCGCCAGGCGCCGCCGACGCGTCGCCGCGCCCCGATGGCCTGGCAGGCGTCCTCGAGGACGGCGAAGCCGTGCCGCTCCGCGAGGGGCATCAGCCGCTCCATCGCCGCCATCTGGCCGAAGAGGTGGACCGGCATCACGGCCCGCGTCCTCGGCGTGAGGGCCGCCTCCACCTGCGCGACGTCGATGTTGTACGTCCCGGGCTCGATGTCCACGAACACGGGGCGCGCGCCGGCGTTGTGGATCGTCCCCGCCGTGGCGAAGAAGCTGAACGGGGTCGTGATGACCTCGTCCCCCGGCGCCAGGTCGAGCGCCTCCAGCGGCAGCAGCAGGGCGTCGGTCCCGCTGGCAGTGCCGACGCCGAACGCCGCGTGCGACAGAGCGGCGATCGCCGCCTCGAGGTCGAGGACCGGCTGGCCGAGGATGAACTGCTGCGTCTCAACCACCTCCATCACCCGCGCCATCACCTCGCGCTCGATGGTTTGGTGCTGCAACCGCAGGTCCAGCAGCGGCACGTTCATGGCGCGACCAGCTCCCCCCCGTGCTCCTCGTAGCGCGTCATGAACGT
>Ga0209777_10007661_pt1 | contig 11940 bp, 16 predicted proteins | sample FrelakmetHBP12HB_FD_187147 | JGI IMG/M metagenome (GOLD analysis project Ga0209777, IMG submission 187147) | Freshwater lake sediment microbial communities from the University of Notre Dame, USA, for methane emissions studies -HBP12 HB (SPAdes)... | ecosystem: Environmental > Aquatic >... | reverse complement strand
TCTGCTGCCTTATACGCTAATCATCTCTCCTCCCTCTGGTAGTGTTGGGCGCGGTCTTGGTTCTCCGCCGCAAATAATCGCTCCAGGAAGGCTATCCGTTACGCGTGCCCAACCCTGACCACCTTTTGTTAGTGAAGTTTCAGCTAATTGATAGACTCATTTTGCCCGATAGATCATATAATAAACTGGCCTTGATTGACATGCTGTATTTGTCTCGAGAACCGATGCAACACCCGGAGTAACTTTTTCGTGTTCCTGGCGTACATATACCTGGAACGATCATTTCTACAAGGAGAAGAAGTATGAAAAAGAAGAACCGCACACAGTTGGTTTTAGGCCTGCTCCTCATCATTGTGGCAGGCTGGTTGATCGCCACCCGCATCAAACCCGACCTGGCCAACATTCTCCATCTGACCTTTGAATGGCCGATGTGGGTCATGCTTGCCGGAGCTGCCCTGCTGGTCATTGGCCTGCTGGTCGGTGAGTCGGACATGGCCATTCCAGCCTGTATCGTGGCGGGGATTGGTGGCATCCTGTACTATCAGAACGCCAGCAATAACTGGGAATCCTGGGCATATCTGTGGACTCTGATCCCGGGCTTTGTCGGCGTAGGCAGAATCCTGTCAGGCATTATCGGTGGCGATTTTAAGGCAAGTTTAAGGGAAGGGTTGAACCTGCTGCTTGCCTGCGCCATCCTGTTCACCATCTTTGCCACCATCTTTAATGCCTGGAACGTTTTCGGCCCTTACAGCGCGTATGTCCCGATCGCTTTGCTCTTCCTGCTGGGCCTCTGGCTCATCGTGCGCGGCATCCTGCGGCACAAATAAGAAAGGATATTAACATGCATAGACGAAGTAGTCTCTTTTGGGGTTGCATACTGATCGTCCTGGCTGCACTGCTTCTGTTGAAGCAAATGGGCGTGATTGCGGGTGATATCTTCGGCTATTTCTGGCCGCTTCTGATCATTGCATTGGGCATCTGGCTGATCGCCGGTTTCTTCGCCCGGAGACAACCAGTGGAAGGCGAACAGGTGTCCATTCCCCTCGAGGGAGCCACCAGCGCCTATGTCAAACTTGACCACGGTGCGGGCAGGCTCACACTGCGCTCCGGAGCCGGGTCCGCTGAAATCATCAACGGCTCTTTCGGCAACGGACTGAGTTACAAGAGCCGCATGGATGGCGCCCGGTTGGAGGTCAAACTGCGCACCTCGCAGCAGGTTTGGGCATGGTGGCCGGGTGAAAGCCTGGATTGGGACATCCGCCTCAACCGCGATATCCCGCTGGTTTTGAAAATCGACAGCGGAGCGAGTGCCTCGATCCTTGACCTGAGCGATCTCAAAGTCACCGACCTGGATATTAACACCGGCGCCAGCAGCACCGAACTGACCCTGCCCGCTAATGCCGGCAACACGCACGTGGACATTGACACCGGCGCTTCGTCGCTAAAGGTCAGCATCCCCTCGGGCGTGGCGGCCTCCATCCGGGTCAAGACCGGCATCGCTTCTGTCAAAGTTAACCCCCGTTTCCCCCGCCTCGACGGCGGCTTGTATCAATCCACTGATTTCAGCACGGCAGCCAACCGCATCGACATGACCATTGATGCCGGCGTCGGTTCGATCGAAGTAAACTAGAGGAGAATAAAATGAGACGTTTAGATTACCGTATCCTGGTTGGCGTGGTATTGATCCTGGGCGGCATCCTGATGCTGCTGGACAAGATAGGCGTGCTAAAAGGCGCCATCGAATTCTTCTGGGCCGGCTTGCTGGCGATCGGCGCGTGCATCTTCCTGTTCTGGTTCTTCAGCGACCGCTCGAAATGGTGGGCAGCCATCCCTGGTTTCACCCTGGCCGGCATGGCCGCTTCAACTCTGTTATTGAATAAGATTGGCTGGGGCGGGCTGGCTTTCCTGGGCGGTATCGGGGTGGGTTTCTGGGCTGTGTATTTGCGCCGACCTGCTCAGTGGTGGGCCATCATCCCTGGCGGTGTGCTGATCACGTTGGGATTCACTTCTGCGCTGACAGAAGCTTTCAATGCTGCTGAAACCGGCGGTGTGTTCTTTGTCGGCCTCGGCCTCACTTTCCTGCTGGTGGCTCTGCTGGCAAAAATGAAGTGGGCTTTCATCCCGGCTGCAGTGCTTCTCCTGCTCGGGTTCTTCCTCGGCACACCGTTCGTCGGTGTTCTGGAATATGCCTGGATCGGCCTCCTGTTGATCGCCGGCATTGTGCTGGTGATCAGCGCGGTTAGATCAAAGTGACTTCTTCCCGATTCAAAACGATAACCCCTCGCCGAAAAGGCAAGGGGTTGTTTGTTTCCACCTTACAAGCATAACTAGACCGATTCCACCTTTTTAATATCCGGGAAGAACTGGCGCACCGTGCCCTCCACCCAGCCATGCAGAGTGGCTGGGGAAAGCGGGCAGCCCAGGCAGGCGCCGCCCAGGTGTACTTTCAGAACCTTCCCGTCAAATGAAACGTATTCGGCGGAGCCGCCATGGAAGGTCTCGATATAGGCGCTCAACTGTTCGACCAGCGCCTTCATTTGTATTTCGGTCTTCGGATCTACTCCGCTCTCAGGCATGGCAATGGCTCCTAGTTGCTTGGCTGCTGGCGCATCCCGTTCGCCAGCATGGAATTCACCCGGCTTTGTTGACTATGCTGACGTTCCGCGATGATGGCCGATAACCGGTTCAGGATGACCTTGCCCAGGTCAGGGTCTTTATCGCATAACATTCGCAGGTCCGAACCGCGGATGCACAAAACTTCGCTATCCAGTCCACAGACTGCCCCGGATGTATAAGTCGGGTTGCCGATCGCTGCCGACCAGCCGAAAATACCGCCTGGCTGGATGCGGGTCACATTCATCATTGGCCCATCGTCCGGTTTGTAGCGGATGGTCAGTTCTCCCGATACCATCAGGTAGAAATATTCTGCACGGTCACCCTGCTCAAAAAGAACCGTCCCCGCCACCCAGGTCTGGGGATTGAAAAACGGCGCCAGCAACTGTATTTCTGGTGCGCTCAGACCGTTGAAAAAGGCAAGGTGAGTATATTTCTCGAGTTTCATGATTAAGTAGGATATTAGTCAAAGCGGTCTTTCCTTTCTAGTGGCAAACATCCTAAAAGACTAGACATTCGTCCGTGTGTAATGTCATGAACTTCAAGTGATTCGAGTATACTCTGGTTAGCAACTTTTTTACCAGGGAAATCATCTAATGATTGAGAAGAAAGCTGAAATATCCGTGGAGGCTCTGCGAGCCGGGGACCGGGAAGAATTTTCCAGGTTGGTGGATGCTTACTCCGGGCCCATCTACCGGCTGGCGCTCAAAATGCTTGGTGTTCCGACGGATGCCGAGGATGTGTTGCAGAATACCTTCCTGAAGGCGTTTCAACACTTGAAAGATTTCGAGGGCCGTTCCAGCCTATCCACCTGGCTCTACCGGATCGCCTCCAACGAAGCCCTGATGTTGTTACGCAAACAGCGCCCTGAGGTGCCTCTCAGCGACGCTGAGCCGGAAGACGATGATAACAGCAATTATTATCCTGCCCAACTCACCGACTGGTGCTGCTTGCCAGAGGATGAATTCCTTTCGTCCGAATCCCAGGCTGCCCTGGACCGCGCCGTCCGGCACCTGCCGGAGACCCAGCGCATCGTTTTCGTCCTGCGTGATATCGAAGGCCTTTCCATCCAGGAGACCGGCGAGGCGCTCAATTTGAGCGAGGCTGCTGTCAAGACCCGCCTGCTGCGTGCCCGTTTACGTTTGCGGGAGGAACTCAGCACATATTATGGCGAACGACTCGACAAAAGGAGTAAAGCATGAGCGAACAGGACCATTCCAAATGCCAGTCCCTGCTGGGCTCCCTGTCCGATTATGTGGACGGGACGCTCGCTGATGGACTGTGTGAAGAGATCGAGAGCCACATCGCCGAATGCCAGAACTGCCACGTTGTAGTGGATACCCTGCGCAAGACCATCTCCCTCTACCATGAATCCGCCGCGGAAGCGGGCGAAGTGCCGGGTGTGGTGCGCGAGCGGCTCTTCCGGACCCTGAACCTGGACGATTACCTCCGGCATTGACCTGAAACTGCAACTCCCGCGGCCAACCAGACCCTTCCAACCCTTGCGCCAATCGTATGGCCGAATCCGATAAACCCCGCCGCCGTTCGACAGCTATCGTCACCTTTATCGCCCTCGGGATTTTCCTGCTCGGCATGGGGTTGATTCCGCTGCTGATAAACGCCCAACAAAAAGCGTTGGAAAGCGCCGCCCCCGTCATCCCTCCCGTTACAACCAGTTATACTGGCCCGCAACTGGCGCTGACCGACCTGCAGGGCAAATCCGTCTCCATCGATGATTATCGCGGCCAGGTGATCCTGGTAAATAACTGGGCCACCTTTTGCTCGCCGTGCAAAACCGAAATGCCCGACCTGCAAGCCTATTATATCGCCCACGCCGCAGAGGGTTTTGTGGTGATTGCCATCGATTCAGGCGATCCCACTGACCTGGTAGTTTCCTTCGTAAAAGATAACAAGATAACCTTTCCGGTCTGGCTCGACCCGCAGGGTAAATCGCAGGGTTTTTTCAAGAACCTGGACCTGCCCAGTTCCTATGTCATTGACAGGGATGGAATGGTTCGCTTATCATGGACGGGTGGGATCAACCAGCCGACGCTGGAACAATATGTCACCCCGCTTCTGGAGGAAAACAAATGAACGCAACTGTGACCTGGCGCCAGGGAATGAGCTTCACCGGCAAAGCCGGCAACGGTTTCGAAATACCGCTCGGTGCGGACCCGGGAGTGGGCGGCGCCAATGATGGCTTCCAGCCGCTGGAACTGATGGCCGTCAGCCTGGCTGGCTGCACGGCGATGGACGTTATCTCCATCCTGACAAAAAAGCAACAGGAAGTGACCGCTTTCGAAGTCAAAGTCCACGCCGACCAGGCGGAGGAATTCCCAAAAGTGTTCACACACGCAGTCATCACCTACCTGGTCACCGGTCGTGGAGTGGACGAGGTGGCGCTTCTGCGCGCCATCGAACTGAGCGCAACAAAATACTGCCCGGCCCAGGCCATGCTCGGCCAGGTGGTGCCGATTGAACTGGTCTATGAGATCTACGAAGACGAGGAGAGTGGAACGAGGAGGCTGGCAAAGCAGGGGATGTCTCAGGCCACTCTTCCAGCCTGATCCTTGCCCGTCACTTGACCTTTCTCCACATATTACCTATACTTCCATTCGCTCGATTTTTTTTGATCCATCCGTAGTGATAATCTTGAACTAGTTTTGGATGATGAACAATGATCTGCCCCTATTTAGGACTAAAAAATGATCCTTCCACCTCATTATCCTACACTTCGATTCTTAATTATTGTAACCGGGCTAAACCCCCATATCCTCCCAGGTTGGATTATCAAGAGGCGTACTGTCTGGGGAACGCACATGAGACTTGCCCGGTCTTCTTCAGGCGGCAGCTTAGACCTCTCCCTCCGGAAATCCGCCTCCCTCGATCAAGGCCAGTCTGGGGTGCAAATCAGTGGAAGATGGTCCTGGCAGTCTTATTAATCCTGGTGTTGGCGGTAATTGCCTGGCAGGTTTTCGCCCGGGGTTTGATTTCAACCTCATCGGCTGGGCATAAAGCAACTATTGGTAATACAAGCGTACCTCAGTCTTCACTGATCCTCCCGGTACTAACTTCCACTCCCTCCAAAACCACTTCTCCTTCTCCAACTACGACCCCCACTCCCACCCCCACCGCCACGCCAACAACTTCTTCCACGTCTACAAGACATTATCTGTATCCTTCTATAACACCCACTGCGACTTCCCAATCGGTGGAAATTGTTTGGACCAGCACTCCTGTGCCAACAGGCACCTCTGAACCAACAGAGACTCCTGCCACTCCTGCTCTGACGGATACTCCTATCCCGACAGAAACTCCTAAGACGACATACATCACCATCCCTACTCAGACAGGTACCTCTACCCCCACAGATACTCCAACTCCGTCAGACACACCAACCCAATAGACACACCTGTCCCGCCAGATGCTCCTGGCCCTTAGCCGTTTGCGCAGCCCCTCCTCCCTAAACCGCGGCCATCTCCATCGTCCTGGCCGAGCCATGGTCGAGGCGGCGTCACAAGCCGAAGCAGCCTTTGCGAAGCACCCCCGTGGCGACAAGCCGCCTCGAGTCGATGCAGCGTTTGCGAAGCATCCCCCTGGGACAAGCTGCCATCGACCGGTTTGGAGATATGAATCGCCAAACACGGCTGTTTCGGCGCCATCGGCTGAGGCGGCTTCGAGCCGCCACACTTGCACCGCACGCAAGTGCAGGTGTCAGCCTCATCGACGCCACGAGGCGTCGATACAAGGCACCGAAGACGTTCTTCATTTTTTTCATCTTCGTGGCTTTTCTAGACAACCAGTTGACTTTCCCAATATACGACCTATAATGAATTTGCAATTAGTTTCACTGCGAAGGTTAAAAACCAGTCGCGATCCTTCGCGATAATGTAATCGAGTCGTATGGTTGCTTTGTCATTATGCAGTAGCACCGTCTTTTCTGGCAGGACTTTTACCTGAAAAGACGCGTTCAAGGAGGAGTTTATTTCCAAGGAGGTGTCAAATGGCTGGTCCTATCTACAAATTCTTCCAAGCCAGATATACGGAGCGTTGGTACCAGTTGTCTGAAGCAGAGCAAAATGCCCATGCAGCCAAAGTGGAGGCGGCTTTGAAGAGTGTGGGCGGCAAGTCCATCCTGATGTGCACCCCGGTCTGGTCAACGGAGAAATGGCTTGGCTGTGGTGTGGAGGAATTTCCAGACATTGATGCAGTTCAAAATTATGCCGAGCTGTTATTCCAGATGGGTCATTTCCGCTACTTCCAGGGGACATCCATGCTGGCAACCAAATACCCACCCTCGTGAACGGTCATGGTTGAACGGTCAGATCGCTTTTGAAGAACACGCGAAAAAACCAATTATGCACATGATGCGAGTCTAACCCTCCTTGAACGCATCTCTTTCGGTAAAAGATCTGCTGGCGAAAGTTTGGTAAATTGTAAGTCGCCGCGCAGCATCCCTCCCGAGACCGTGACCGCTATCACCGTTGTGTTTTCTCTTTCTTTCCCGTCCCCCCTCTCCTGAAGACAGGAGAGGGGTCGGGGGTGAGGGCGGTCGGGGATCCTTTTCGTTTGTGCATTTCCCTGCGAAATGCTATACAATAGGAGGTAAGTTCAATTTAGCCTATAGTTTGTTGGTTCAAATACCTGGTTTGGAGTCTAAATGGGTCAAATAATCTGCTATGGCGAAGACGCACTCACATATTGGGCGATTACCTCGAAGCTTGGCGACATATTACGGACTCTGGGCGATAATAGTTATCCTTCTGCCACAACTATTATTTACCGTCCAAGCTTTGGTCGACGGGGGCGTATCGGTACCCATGTTGATCAGGAGCAATTGAGCGCCGAATTTGGTGAATTCGATGCGATCTTGGGAACTCAACAAGCTGTCTATCTGGTCGAGAGCAAATGGGATTCATCTTCCAGGCCCCGTGCTGACTCGATCACACTCAAAAGCGTGCAATCTCGCCGGCATGAGATCATGCGGTGGTATATAAAAACTTGGCGGATGAGTCGGCCGAAAGATTGGATCACATTTGTTGCACAACATGAAACCACTTTTCAGGTTTTATTTCCGGGAAACAAACTGGCCTCAGCAGACAGCCGCTTGGCACAGAATTTGGAGTTTGTCTTGAAAACATTGAGCAAATGTGGTGATCACGTTCAAGATGTGCTCTTGTTCTTTGGTCAATCGGGTAGCCAAAAGCCGACCGAGGTAAAACCAACTGGCATTAAATTGGTGGTTTTGGAGTATAAGCCGTTGATACCAGGGGGGTATTTTCAAATTCAAAATCTTGGGACTGGTTGACCGCAGTTTCAACGAATCCGCCCCGTCCCTCCCTCCTCCCTGAACCGTGACCGTTCCTATTGTCGCGGCTTTTCGTTATTCTCCAAGACAAAACGCCAAAGCACTTGCATATTCAGAAATCCAGTTGTAAGATAAGTTAAAGCAAAAAGATGCAATTTCACATAGAACCGCCAGGTTAAGATTATTAAGCTTATATAAATCGCAACACCAGGAAGAGGTATGTATATGAGGAGAGCCTGAAGGAATATTTCGGTCAGGTTGAGGGAAAGATCCAGAAAAAAAATGAAGGAGATAAAATGTGATTAATAATTACAGCAGAACATCAGTTTTAGTATTGATGCTCTTACTAGTAGCATGTGCTCCTTCTGTTTCACAAATTCAAACGGCTGTTGCAAAGACTCAAGCAGCTTTGCCTACTATTACATTAACAAACACGCAAGAACCAACACCAACCTCGATACCAACAAAACTACCAACAATTACTGTCCCGCCACAAGTACAAAAAACTCTCGATGCGATACTTGTTGACATAGCAGCCATGCTAAAAATTGCTGAAGGCGTAGATTCTGTTACGACAATAAGGCCAGGTAATGATTCGCTGGAGATCGAATTAAAAACAATGTGGGCATCTAAGGATATGCAACCAAATGTTTCTTTTGAAGCCATCCAGCTCCTAGCTTTAGTTTTCGGCAATGCGTCAGAGAGTAAGGCTCTTAATTTTGTTACCGGAAATCCGCAGCATTTTTCTATTTTGCTTACCACATACTCAGTGGACGGAGAGTATAAATATTCGTCTCTAACCTATTACGATACTCTAATAAAGCTTTACAACAAACGAATAACCTATGATGAGTGGGTGAATGAAGCAAAGGCTGGTTTCGTAAATTAGTCTTGTATGTCCATAAAGGTGGCATTACAGGCATAGAATTGTGAAACACAACACTCAAAACGTAATGCTCCAAGATTTGAACCTCAGACCGCTAGGTTCGAGGTTCAAATCCTCGGCGAGGAGCCTTCAAGATTTTAGCAAGGTGCACATATACCATTTGTGCACTTTTCTTTTAATAATGTAATATAGAATATAATATACTGTGGTTATTAATTATTGTAGAGAAGCAATTTTATATCGGAGGAATAGATGAAACCTGTACTCTTTGTCTTATGTGATGCTGCAACTGAATCTGCGGGGAAATTAAATATTCTTGGCATTTTCGATACGTTTTTAGCTAAAGAAGTTCCCTTTATTCATCCAATGTTTTGTATTGCGGTAAGAATAGCTGCTACAGTTGAAGATATCGGAGAGCATAAAATTGAGCTAATCATCCGGGATGAAACTAAAACTGATATAATCCATCCCCTCGAGTCCAGTTTCCGGGTTACAGAAAACCAATATAGACAAACTGGTACTGGAAACTTAATTGCATCCTTGCGGGATATGAAATTCGAAAAGTTTGGAACCTATACCTTATCAATCTTACTCGACGGGAAAGAACTGGATTCTTTACCATTTCATGTAATTAAGTTAGAACCGTGATATCCATAATCGATTAACACTAAGAACATGGATACTCAATCAACTGCAAGTCCTTTTTCTTTTTCAATATTATTTGATCCAACAACTATTTACTATTCATTGACTGAAAAAGAATTATCTGACCTGGTAGATATTTCAAAGAACAACTCAAGAGATTTAACCATTGCATTCTTGTGTTTATTTCTACCATCGGCTGGTAATGCAATCATTGAAGTATGTAATGCAATTCAGCAAAAAATCGATCTCCTTACAGCCACACTATTTGTAAACGGTTTATTAACGGGAATAACATTTGTATTAACTATTGTTTTTGCTTGTATGTGGCGCCGCTCCTACATAAGAAATCTGGAGTTGGTGGAAAAGATCAAGAAAAAACCAAAATGGCAGGTAAATGTTAATTTAGGTGTAGGCGATTCATTTATTATTACTAAAGCCACGTCATCAACATCATCATAAAAATATTACAACCTCTACTATCAGGAATCCAAGATAATGAAAATAGGTGTACTTTCCAAAGTGCACCTATTTTTTAGCTTTTTTCCATTCTAAGAACTCTTGAAAGAGTGAAAATATTTCGTCATGCGAATTTTCATTGACCACTTGTCCTAATTGGCCTATCCTTATCTGTACCTCTCGCTCATCCAATCGGCTATATACCTGATCGGTAATTTCCATGTTTGCGTGCATTACATTCAAACTAACCGCCTTGTAATCTGCATGAACCGTCTGTCCGCCGAGGCTTTTGGTTTTTCGCAGACACTACTCCGGCAACGCTACCCAACACGCGGCTGCAGGCGACTTGGTCTAAGGCTACGAGAGGCAATGATTTTTGCTTCGATGAAGTTTCGAGTGGAATGAACCTAGAGGTGCACCCCCGGTCAAGCGCCTGCGCCGCCAGCTGTTATTCCATGAGACCATCTAAAATTCGCCTCGGCCAGGATTTGAACCTCAGGCCGCTAGGTTCGAGGTTCAATTCCTCGCCAGGGTTCTCCCTCCTCCCCTCCACATTCCTGCCATAATTTCTCTGCCTCTTGCCCCGTCACGAGTGGCATTTTCCTTTTCCACCCCATCCTCCCTTACCTGATCCTTGGGTTCGCTGGGCACTTCAAGGCAACAAGTCGTCTTGAGGAAGCACAACCGTCAAACCCGGCGGGTGTCAGTATTGCAATAGGGGCACAGCAGGTGGTTGACTGAAATCGGAAAGGACAACTGGGCTCCGCACTTCCCGCAGGATACTTCTCCGCCGCTGATGTCGATGGTATTGCCGCAGGTTTCGCACACCACCTTCCGTGCGCCGGGCAGGGTATGCAATTCAACTCCGCAGCCGCCGCACTTGTGCAGGTCGGTCTGCTGGGGCCGCACCTCGTCATATTCCGCATCCAGCTTGAACATCTTCAACAGCCGTTCACCATCGGCAGGCGACAGGTGGGGCAGCCAGCCCTGGCAGAAGGTCGAATACTCCATCCGCAGCGCAACGCCTTGGGGCGCCTTGTCCGGATCCATCGCGTCCACGCCCATCTCGTGCATAAGCGCGTAGGCGAGTTCCATTTGCTGTTTGAATAGCTCGGCATAGGGCCAGAACCCTCCGGCCACCATCCAGGCTCCGCCCGCGGTTGGAATTCGCTGGAGGGAGGCCACCAGTGCTTCCATCTTGGCGTCGAGGGGGGCTTGCCGGGGGTCCAGATCTTTTGTGACTATGCACTCGGCGAGATAAGCCACCAGTTGTTCGCGAAAAGCTGAATCGTTCCTGGCCCGTGGCGAAACAGCCATGGGGCATTCCTGGATCCACTGGGAAAATATCTGCCGGTATAGGTTTCGGTAACTGTCCCGGTCTCCCCGTGCCTTGGTCTGTGCCAGGGGCTCCTGCACCGAAGCGACGATGCGATGGAAAACAGTATTGGTGAGCCCGGCGTTGGTATCGGCGTTGGCGATGCGGAAGTCGTAATCAATCAACGAGCCGCAAAAATCACAGTAAATGTAGGCGGTTGTCGATGGCAGCGACTTGGGTGCCCCGCACTGGCTGCAGTTTACCCGTTTGATGAATTGAGAATGGGCCTTCAAAGAGGCAGGCAGGTTATCGCCTGCTTGCGGCAGTCCCGCCGAGAATCCCGTTGGCTGCGGCGGCTTGCTTGGTTCTGCTTTCCCGTGTTTCTTGAATAAATTCATAAGGATCTCCTTGGAGTTCGATACGGATAATGTGGCTATTTTACATCGATTTCCGTTTTCCCTCTTGACATAAAAGAACATACGTTCTATAATTGCTTCAGGTATGGAAAGGCCTGAACCTTGCCGTGTCTTGCGCGCACTGGGGCATCAAGTCCAAGTGCGCCGCATCGGGCGCATGAGCGCCCGATGCCTGGCTGTCATCAGTTTATTCACTTCCTTGGCGTCCTTCGTATCTTCGTGATAAAGCTTTTTCCCGATCCTCTTTTCCTTCGTTTTCCTTGGTGTCTTTTGTGTTTAATTCTCTTTCCCCTTCCCTCTT
>Ga0209777_10007660_pt1 | contig 11940 bp, 8 predicted proteins | sample FrelakmetHBP12HB_FD_187147 | JGI IMG/M metagenome (GOLD analysis project Ga0209777, IMG submission 187147) | Freshwater lake sediment microbial communities from the University of Notre Dame, USA, for methane emissions studies -HBP12 HB (SPAdes)... | ecosystem: Environmental > Aquatic >... | reverse complement strand
CATGGCCTTTATCGCCGACCTGCACATTCACTCGCGGTTCTCCCGGGCGACGAGCCCGGACATGATGATTCCCCAGCTCAGCCGCCATGCCCAGCTCAAGGGCATCCAGCTCCTGGCGACCGGGGATTTCACTCATCCGGAATGGCTCGGGATGCTAAAGCAGGACTTGAAGCCGCTCGGCAACGGTCTATTCCAACATGACGAAACGTATTTCATCCTGAGTGCGGAAGTGAACAACGCGAGTTACGTCCGGGAGAAGTTTCACCAGCTGCACAACCTGCTCTACGTGCCGTCATTCGAGGCGGCCGAGAAGGTGAACGACTTCCTGGGCCGGTATGGCACTCTCGCCAGCGACGGCCGGCCCACGCTGAAGCTGGATACCCGCGACATGCTCAAAGGCATCCTGCCGCTGGTCCCGGACCTGATGTTCGTCCCGGCCCATATCTGGACGCCGTGGTTCTCGCTCTACGGTTCGCGATCCGGCTTCGATTCCATCGCGGAAGCCTTCGGCGACATGAAGCAGGCAATCACCGCGGTCGAGACCGGGCTTTCCAGCGACCCGCCGATGAACTGGCGCCTGTCTGAACTCGACTCCTTTCCGCTGATATCGAATTCGGACGCCCACTCGCCGTCCCGGCTCGGGCGCGAGGCCAATGTCTTTGAGTGCGAGATGACCTACGCGGAAATCCGCGACACCCTGCGCAAGAAGGACGCCAAGCGGTTGCTCTTCACTATCGAGTTCTTCCCGGAAGAGGGCAAGTACCATTACGACGGGCACCGCGCCTGCAACATGCGGCTCACGCCCAGGCAGGCAATCGCCGGCAACGAACTCTGCCCGGTCTGCGGCCGGAAGCTGACCATCGGCGTCCTGCACCGGGTCGAAAGCCTGGCGGACCGGAACGAGGGTTTCATTCCGCCCAATGCGATTCCCTACAAAAGCCTTGTCCCGCTCGAGGAAATCATCGGCCAGGCCATCGGTGCGGGCCGGGATACCGCTGGCGTCCACAGTCGATACAGCGCGCTGGTCCGGGCGCTGGGCGGCGAGTTCAACGTCCTGCTCAATGTGCCGATTAAGGACATCGAGGAGCACTCGAACGAACGCATCGCCCAGGGCATCGCCAACATGCGCGAAGGTCGAGTGCTCGCACTCGCCGGCTATGATGGAGTGTTCGGGACAATCGACGTCTTCGCGGCCGGGAAGTCTCCGGATAACCCGTCGGCAGTGAAAGACTCGCCCAACAAGGGCGAACAAATGGGGTTGTTCTAGCCCGAGGGGGATTTCGAAATGCAGATATCAGATAGCAAGCATCAAATTGAGACCCTGGCTTTGCAGTCTGCAATCTGCGGTTTGGTATTGGAAATGAGGTATTTCATCCCATGAAACACCTGTTCTCTCCCTGGCGTTCTGCCTACATTAACCGGAAGCAGCCGGCCGGCTGTTTCCTGTGCCGGGCGAAGGAGCAGAAGAAGGATAGGTCAAACCTGCTGCTCTTTCGCGGCCAGCAATCGTTCATCATCATGAACCGGTTTCCGTACAACAACGGACACCTGATGATTGCGCCCTACCGCCACATCGGCGACATCACCAAGCTCACCGCGGACGAGGTTGGCGAGATGTTCATCCTGCTCCAACAGGCGAACGGAATCTTGAAGCGCGAGATGAAACCAGAGGGCTTCAACGTCGGCATGAACCTGGGACGAGTCGCCGGCGCCGGGCTTGCCGAGCACCTGCACCTGCACGTCGTCCCGCGCTGGAATGGCGATACCAACTTCATGCCGACGCTCGCCGACACCAAAGTCATCAGCGAGGCACTGGACACGACCTGGCGCCGTCTCGGTCGCTGGTTCAGGAAGCAGTGAGTAGTAAGTAGTCGGTAGTGAGTAAGTTGAGAGTTCATCGTTTGTCGTTCACCGTTTATCGTTCATCATTGGCTGCGATGCTGCTCTCGGGCATCGTTTGGGCCCAGGTCAAGGGGCCGCTCGGCACGGTCGAGCGCCTGCCGAACGGCAACACCATGGTCGCCGACATGGCCGCCGACGAGGTCGGCGCGGCCGCCCGGGTAGTCGAGGTGGATTCGGTCGGGCAGGTCGTCTGGGCCTATCTCGGCTCCGATGTTCCGCTCATCCACTGCGCCCACCGGCTTCCGGATGGCAATACCCTGATTGCCGCGACCGGCGTTGACCGCGTCTTCGAAGTCGAACCGGGTGGCAAGCCGGTCTGGTCCCTGGACACCGAACTCGCCTACCCGAATGAGGCCGTGCGCCTGGGCAACGGCAATACGCTGATAACCGACCGGGACCACAACCGGGTGATTGAAGTTATGCCGAATGGCGCCATCGTCTGGTCCTATGACAGCCTGGACCTGCCGCACGGCGGCAGCCGGCTCGCCAACGGCAATACCCTGGTCTGCAACTCGCAGCGCAACCGCGTGGTCGAGGTTGACTCGACCGACAAGATTGTCTGGGAATACGGCGTCGCACTGAACTGGCCCAGGTCGGCCCAGCGGCTGGCGAACGGCAACACACTCATCAGTTCTTCCGGATTCGCCTGGGCAACCGAGGTGACGCCCGACGGCCGGGTCGTTCGGGTGGACAGCGGTCCGTTCTCGGCCGCAGTATACAACGCAGCGCGCCTGGGCAACGGGCGTCTGCTGGTCTCGACCAACAATGAGGCCGTCGAACTCGACAGCGCCGACTCAATTGCCTGGCGCTGGCCCGGCACGATTCCGGTTCGGGTTGACACCCTGCGCGTGGTCAACCCCGCCTCGGGTTGCTCGCTCTACGTCCACGTGCACCGGCCGGTAACCGCGTCGGAGACTAGCCGACTGCCCGGCGTGGTCCTCGTGCCGGACGGCCTGTATCCCGGCACGACGTTCGATGATGATGGGCTGGCTGACTTGATTGCCGCGGATGGCTTCGTGGTTCTGCATTTCGATCCCGATGGTCGGAGTCGGAGCCCTGGCCCGGCCGAGGACTATTGCGGCTCGATTCATCAGGACGGACTCCACGCCTGCCTGAGCGCCTTGGCCCGCCGAACCGACGTGGACAGCCTGCGGCTTGGCGTGCTCTCCCGGGGGTATGGCGTCACGATGGCCGCGGGCGCGCTGGCCCGGCATCCGGAACCCGCGGTCAGCTTCATCATCGATGATGAAGGCCCGGCTGACCGTTACCAGACCTGCGCCGACTCCGGCGGCCCGGTGCCGGTCGCGCCGGATTCAACTGCATTCTGGCCGGAACGGGAAGCGGCCCGGTTCGCAAAGCAGGTGCCAGCCGCCTGGCTCCGCGTTCAGAGCCATACCAGCCGCAATCCGCATATCCTGGGCAACCGCGACTGCATTGCCTTGATTGACAGTGCGACCGACGTTCTTCATGGCGGGCGCGGCATCAGCCGCTGGACCCGGGTTGACGACTCGGTGATGAACCGTCCGAACCGGGTCTATGCCGATACCGAACGGCCTGCGCTGATTCCGGATGTGCAGGAGTATCACACGCCCCTGCGTTATCTGCTTTACCTGCGCGAACTGACCCATGGTCCGGTATCTGCAATTTACAGTCCGCTTTCCGCAGTCCCCGGTGCGCAGTTCGCGGTCGGCTGCCGGCCCAACCCGTTCACTGCCTCCCTCAACCCCTCAATCTGCTACTACCTACCCTTCGCCTGCCGGATCAGCCTCAAGCTCTACGACGCCACCGGCAGACTTGTGCGTGTACTGCGTACCGGCCGAACCGCGTCCGGGGGTTCGAGTCTCGAACTCCGGGTTTCGGATTTCCCCAGTGGCGTCTACCTTGTCCGTCTCGAAACCGCCGGTCAGCAGGTCGTCAGCAAACTGGTTCTGGAATAAGGGAGGTTGGCTAATGCGTTACCGTCCTCGATTGTCATTCTCAGTTCGTCATTCTCCGTTCGTCATTCTGCTCTGCGCTCTTTGCGTTTTCTCGGTTCCATCTATGTCGAACGCAGCGACCTTCGCGCGGCGCTGGCACTGGTTCGAGGGAGCATCCGGCCACAGCGTGGAACTCCTGCCGGACCAGGGATACCTGGTTTCCGGCGAGACCCAGCTCGACTCGATCCACAGTGGCGTTGTCCTGCTCCGTACCGACTCGCTCGGCGACACGACCATGGTCCGCCAGTTCCCGGACTATGAAGCGGGCAGTGGCCTGCTCTGCCGGCTGGCGGACAGCGGTTATGTCGTGGTCGGCACGCGGAATGCCTATCACATCCTGGTCACGAAATATGATGCGGCCGATGATTCGGCCTGGGCGTGGCTCTCGCCGTACACCGGGCTGGTTTCCGCAGTCATCCCGACCTTCGACCGCGGCTGCCTCGTGGTCGGGCGACTGCCGGACACCGGTGCCAGCTTCGGCATGGCCAAGCTCACCGCGGGCGGACAGGAGTCATGGGTCCGCTCGTACCGGGACCCGCGAGTCTACGGTTCGTTCGCGCGTGGCGTAGTCCAGACCCGGGATTCGGGGTTCGTCCTGTGCGGCGACTGCTACGACTACTTCGGTCCGTACTTGCGCCTGGTGCGGACCAACCCAGATGGGGACACGCTCTGGACTCGTCTCAACACCCAGTTGTCCGGGCCCTATGTTCCGGCCGTGTGCGAGACTCCGGACTCAGGTTTCCTGCTAGCCGGCAGGGAGTTCGATACCATCGCCAACACCAACGTGCTCCTCCTGCTCCGCACCAACTCAGCCGGCGACATCACCTGGTCTCGCGACATCGCCCTGCCCGGCATGCAGACCAGCGCCGCGGCGCTGGCCATGACCCAAGACGCCGGCTACATTCTTGCCGGTCAGATTGACTGGTTCGACTCGGCCCGGGTCTGGCTGGTCAGACTCGACGCGGCCATGGACACCCAATGGACCAGCATCCTGCCCGGCGTGCTGAGAGAAAACGCGGCCTCGGTCCGTCCGACCCCGGACCAGGGCTATGTTGTGGTCGGCACGAGCGAGGCCGAGGGCCAGAGCCTGTTGCTGTATAAGACCGATTCGCTCGGCCGAATCGCCAGCGGCATCGCCGAGGGTTCTGCCGCAAACCCGCGCCTCCGTGCATCGGTACCTGCGCTCTCGGTTGCACCTAACCCGATTACTTCATCCCTCAATCCCCTGATCTCGTACTCCCTGCCCGCCGCGGGCCCGGCCAGCCTCAAGCTCTACGACGCCGTCGGCAAACTAGTGCGCGTGCTGAAGCGGGGCTGGGCCCGGTCCGGGGTTTCGGACTTCGAGCTTCGGGCTTCGGATTTCCCGAGCGGCGTTTATCTCCTGGAGCTGGTTGTCGGTTCGGACCGCGTCACGCGCAAGCTCATCCTCGAATGACCGCTGCGGAAACGCAAATCCGAAGCCCGAACGCTTTGCGTTCCCCAGCATTCGGGCTTGTTTCGGGTTTCGGACTTAGGGTCTAGGTATTTCCCCTTCAATCATCATTCGTCATTCGCGATTCGCTACTGCCGGTACGTCTTTATCAACTGCAAGGCGTAGTCCGCGACCGCCCCGGCCGCGTCTTCCACGCGCTCCGAACCCACGTTCATCACCTGCGAAGTGATGAACCGATACCCGGGCAGCCAGATGTAGGTCACCGACACCGCGGACAGGGCGCCCGGGTTGGCCGGGTCTTCGTCCGCACTCGTGATGAAAAGCTCGAGCGACGCCTGGTCCGGCGAAGACACCGGGAGCAGGTTGTCGGCTCGCACATGGTCGCTCACCGAATAGGCGAGACTGCTGCCGATCGCATCACTCGCGTTGAACTGCACATAGACGCCGCGGCTCAGCCGCGCGCTGGACGGATAGTACGTCTCCGGCAACGCGTAGTCATACCGGTAGTCCGGCACGAAAACGAGACCCGGCCCGCCCCAGAAATCCCATTCCGAGCGGAACCCGCCATAGCGCCAAGGGTTATCGGAATAGCCGCCGTGACCGTGATAACCGCCGCCGCGTCCGTGTTCATTTTCGTTTCCACCACCACCGCCGCCGCCGCCGTTCCCGTGATGCGATTCGCCACCACGGTTCGAGCTGTTGTAGTTGAAGTAGCTTTGAACGACCGGCGCGGTGTTGACGCGGTTCACCGGTGACGGCTCAGGTGACGGTGAAGCCGGGTTCGACGGACTGTAGCTCGGTTGGGGTGCGACTTCCTTCTTCACCTCGACCGGCGCGACCGTCTTGCTATTGTCGCTGGACTGCGGCGCAGACTGCTGCAATCCCGGGGTCTGCTCGGTCTTCTTCTCGCCCGCCACGCTAGCCGGATTCGCAGCCAACAGCAGGCCGGCGATGCATAACAGAGTGACAATTCCTTTCACAGGACCTCCTATTGTTTGATATCGCTGTTCAACTAGACTCATGCTAACCTCACATTTACTTAGACCCTTAATCTACTTACTCGTTTAGACGCACAATCATTCCCGACCGAACCGCTTTCGAATCCGCAGACCGCACCGATTCGGAATTCGGACTTGGCGGCAGATTCCGCCGATTCCTCAGAACAGCTCGGGATTCGTCTCGTGCAGAGAAGCAAATCGCCGCACGACTACCTCCTGCACTTCCTGGACAAGCTCCCGGTCCAGCTTCTGCATCCCCCAATACTCCGCCTTCTCAGCCAGTTTGTCCGCAGGTCCCGCCCGGTTCTGCCTTCTGCCCTCTGCCTCTCGACTCCCGCCTTCCCCGTCTTCGGGTCGGTTTTGACTTTTGACCTTTGACTTCTGACTTCCGCGGGTTGCCCGCCAGAGCAACCCGAGCGCTTCTCTCTCCACTGCCTTGTAGCGCGGATACTCGATTGATACTACCGGCCTGTCGGCCAGCACCTCGGCCACCGCCTGCTCCATCAGGGTCACCACGATTCGATAGTTCCTGAGCTTGCGGACCGCCTCCGCCTGCCGGGCCGGGTGAAGCGGCTTGCCTCCCATGGGCATGGCCAGCTTAGTCTCGAACTTCCGCACCTGCTTCTCTATCGCCCATTCCAGCCTTTGCTTGTCTTCCGGGCTGAGCTCTGAGTCTGTAATCGCCTTTGTATCAATCGGAACCGGTTCCCGGTAATCCAGGATACCGGTGATTTCACCCCACAACGCTCCGCAGGCACGAAGATACAGCGCAATTGTCTTCACGGTCGGGTTGGCGACTCTCCCGGTCTCAAGCCGCATAACCGCTATCTTCCGCATCGGATAGGAAGTCCCATACGCTCAGCAACCTGGTCCTGCGTAAGCAGTGCGCGAACCCGCAATTCCCGCAGCCGTTTCCCCATTCCGAGCGTGAAGAAGCCACTTCCTGACATGTCCAGAAGTATACAAGTGAAGCATACTCGCAGTCAAGGCAGTTCTCTGCATAACATACTGAAAATCATGATACTAAGCAGTGACCTAGAGGCATGGGGGTACGACCTACTGGGTCACCCAGTGGGTCACCCGGTAAGTCACCCAGTGGATGACCTGCTGAGTCACCCGGTAGATGACTTAGTCAGTCACCGGGTAGGCCACTGGGTAAGTCACTGAGCCAGTGACCGGGTAAGTCACCGGGTTAGTCACCCAGTCGGTGACTGGGTGGATGACTTAGTAAGTCACCCAGTCAATGACTGAGTAGGTGACCCAGTCAGTCACTGAGTAGTTCACCCAGGGGATGCCTCCTGGGACTACCTCTTGTCGTCTAAGCTATTGAGGTCTGAATCGGTCTGGGCAAGGACCTCGTGATTTGAACAAGGAGGGGTTATGCCGAGGAAAGGCGCGGATGAACGGGCGAGCAACTATGCGCTGAAGCTCGACCCGGAGCACATCAAGCAGATACTGGAACAGCGCAAGACTGCGATGATCGGGAAGCAGGGGTACAAGACCGGGAATCTGGCTGAGATTGAGGACCTGGTCAAAGCAACCCTGGCCGATGAAGAGGACGTGACCGTCATCGAGTATCCGTACTACTACGACTTTGCCCGGCAGGTGTACCGGCTGCACAGCCGGTTACCGGGCGGCACCGCACACGACAAGGAAATCCGGATACTGGTGGATACCTGGACCGCGCGCAAACTCAACGAGGCGACGCTGCTGAGAATCGTCAAGGAGGTCTTCGGCGCGACTATCGCATGAAGGAAGCACAAGCTTCAAGCCACAAGCTCAAGCTGACATTAGCGGGGGCGCGGCTTCCCGTGCTCACTTGATGTCGTCTGGCGCTCAGGACGCCAACTTCAGCCCGAAACCCGGGTAACGTCCCCAGGTTTTCCCCGGTTTGGCCGAAATGTACGGAAGTCTCTTGGGACATCCCGACACACTTCTCATCGCGGAGCATGTCTGGGGAGACTCCTTTCGCATCATTCGCCCCGGACTTCTGACCGGTCAGGCGCTCGACATGGGTGATGGCGACCGAGACGGCCTCTGTGACATTCTCACCGTACCGACCGATGCGGTGCTTCAAGTCTGGGAGGCAACCTCGCCCGATTCCTTTCCTTCACGCATGGTCTGGGATACTCAACCGTACGGCTACGTAAAGAAAGCACGATTCTGCGACTTGGACCGCGATGGGCTTCCGGAGATAGTAACTTCGGGTAACCACGGCGGCGGGTTCAATGTCTATGAGAACCGTGGAGACAACCAATATGCCGATGTGCACTTCCCACGACATGAGGTGGACGACGACTTCGGCGTAGGCGATTTTGACGGCGACAGCCTCACCGAACTTGTCTCAGGCAACATTGACGGCGATATTCGCGTCTTCGAATGCACCGGAAACGACCAATACGCCCAAGTCTGTTCGCTTAACTACGGGCCCAACGAGATTGAATCGTACAGCACCGCCGCCGCCGAGCACATTGACCTTGACGGCCGCCCCGGGTTCATCAATATGCGCCGGGTATTCAACGTTCCGTCAGACTCCGGTCGAGTGCGAATCTACGAGGAACCCGTTCACAATCAGTTCGTCTGCGTCTGTTCGATGGATTGCAGGTATGCGTTATGGTCAGGGCGATGCGTCGCAGCCGGGGACGTTGACGGCGACTCCGTTGATGAAATCGCCATCAGCGATGGGTTTGACGTCCGGCTGTACAAGTGCGTCGCGCTCCACGCCTGGGAGCAGGTCTGGCAGTGGGACCACGGCACAATCCCGTGGATTCGATTCTACGACATCAATCAGGACGGCAGGAACGAGATGATAATCTCCGCAGAATCCACTTACATCTGGGAGGACACGTCGGGCCTGGGCACAGCCGAGATTCCGAAACCACGACCCTGGGTGCGCTCAATCGCGGTCGAGCCGACCGTCAGCCGGCGCGGTTGGCCGGCCATCTTCACCGGAATCCCGGATGGTGCGACAGTCGAAGTCCACAACCTGGCTGGCCGACTGGTCCGAACCCAGTTGCTCCCGGCGGGGCCGTCCTGGACCTGGAGCCTCCGTGACCAACACGCGGACCTTGTCCCGGACGGGACCTACTTCGCCGTCATCCGCAGCAAAGGCAAGACCGTATCTCTGAAGTTGTGTCTGGTTAAGTAACCGGAACACAACGCGTTGTTTCCACGACGCAGACTGCCATGTCACATGGGTACGAAGGGAACGATTGGCTTGCACTCTGTGGAATCTGTCGCTGAGTCCGAATCCGGAATCGGTGAAATCGGCGTAATCGGTGGATAGGAATCGGGGAATTCGCGAAGTCGGTAGACGATGCCGGGACTAGAACGTGTCGAGCTGGGAGAAGAAGAACCGCTCCCCGAAGACCTTGTCGAAACTCGCCCGGCCGAGCGGTTTGACCATCCGCACCTGGTACCGGCCGTAGGCGAAGCTGAATCCGTTCGCCTTCAGGAATGAGAGCAGAACCGGGCGGTCAACCTGCCCCATAATCCAGGCGGATTTCCGGCGCTTTTGCAGTCGGCGATACGCGTCGCGGCACGCCGCAGGCGTCAGCGCGACCCACTCGTCGATGAACAGGGTCCGGCCCCAGTTCGTGGTGAAGACATAGCCGTCCGGCCGGACAATCACGTCATTGGTCCTGAGTTCCCGCTCTTCGAGGATGACCCGCGGCCAGTTCCGCACCCGCACCGTGCAGCCGGTGCGTCCGTCGCCCGCGCGTTCGAACAGCCGCTGCACCCGGCGCGAGTTCAGCTTTCGCGCGCGCTTCGCTTCCGGTTCGTCCTGCTTCGGTTCCGGGAATGAGCGGTAGGCCCTGGGATACTGGTTCAGCGCGCTGATGTCTGAGTAGCCGAGTTTCTCATAGAGCCGGTGCGCCACCAGCGAGTGACTGGTGCACAGGAATGAGAAACGGTAGCCCTGCTTCCGAAACCAGCGATGGCTTGACTCCATCAGCCTGGTCGCCACCCCGGAGCGCGCGGCCTCCGGGTCGGTTGACACGCTGTGGATTCCGCCCACGATTTCGACGCGGCCGTCAAGCCTCCGCATCGGCACGTCCACGGTCCCGACAAAACCCAGCAGTCGCTTGCCTTCCTGCAGCGCGAAGCCGTAGGGGTTCCGGTAGCGCGGGTCGAGCCGGCGCAGCTTCCGGATGCGCTCCAGGCTTTCGGCCCAACCGAACGCCGAGTGCATCAGCTTCATGAACTCATAGTAATCCCGGATTTCATCGAACCGCACAATCGGCATGTGTTCAGGATAACCTGACCCGGGGGTTTGTCAAGCCTCACAGAAGGAAGATAGTGGTGAGTAGTGAGTAGTAAGTAGTGAGTAGCAGCAGAAGTTCAAAACCCAAAGCTCAAAGTCCAAACCAAAGAACCAAGTCCAAATGACCAACCGACCTCGTTACCGCGCCGAGTCTTGGACTCTGGATTTTGTACTTTGTTTGACCTTTGGATTTTGAACTCTGAATTTGCTTCGCCTACCGCCTATCGTCTGCCGGCTACCGGCTACCGGCTGACCAGGACCTTGGCGCTCTGACCGCCGACCCGCAGGAGGTACACGCCCGGCTCAAGACCCGCAAGCGGAATCCGGGCCGAGCCGTTCCGGACCATTTCCTGTGCGACCAGCGCACCGGTTGCGGAAAAGACCTTTGCGACTCCGCGGTTCGTGGTCCTTACTTCGCACTCAGTGTGCGCCGGATTGGGGACTACGCGGATTCCCGGCGCGCGAGCCGGTTGCCCGGCCTCGGATTCTTCAATGCTGAGCGTCGCCGAGAGTATCTGCAGGCCGCAGCCCCAGTCCGCGACACATACATACGCGCCGGCGACGGCCGTGCCGTAGGCCGACCAGGACGTAGTGTGATAGGCGGCGAGCACCGGGTTCGCCGGGTTTGCAATGTTGACAATCCGCAGGCCGGAACTGGCATCCGCGACGTAAGCGTAGTTGCCGCTGACCGTAACGCCCAGTGCCTGGCCCGGCGTGTCAAAGGCCCCGACCGCGACCGGGTTCGCCGGGTCGGCAACGTTGATAATCCGCAACCCGTCGTTGCGGTCCGCAACGTAGGCCAGCGAGTCAACCACCCACACGCCATAGGCGTAGTCCGGGGTATCGAAGGTTCCGACTTTCACGGGATGGGCCGGGTCGGCAACGTTGATAATCTGGAGCCCGTCGGTCTGGGCCGCGACATAGGCATAGTCCCCCTGGACAAAGACGCAGCAGGCGATGCCAATTGAGTCGCGCGAACCCATGGACACCGGGTGCGCCGGGTCCGAGACGTCGACCACGTGCAGGCCAGCGGCCAGCTCGGCAACATAGGCATGGGTCCCGCTGATAAGAACGTCCTGCGCATAGGCGGCGGTATCGAAACTGCCGACATCGTGCGGATTCGCCGGGTCCGCGATGTCCACGACCCTGAGCCCGGCATCCCAGTCCGCAAGATAGGCCAGCGTGTCCTGCAGGAATACGCCCCGGGCGAAGCCATGGGTCGGAATCACCCCAGCATCAACCGGCATGACCGGATTCGAGAAGTCTATTACCTCGACCCCGGCATAGCCCTCAGGCAGATACGCGTAGTTCCCTGCGACCTTCACGCCATAGGCCCAGTTCGGGGTCTGGTACTGGCAGAGTTGCTTC
>Ga0209777_10007659_pt1 | contig 11941 bp, 12 predicted proteins | sample FrelakmetHBP12HB_FD_187147 | JGI IMG/M metagenome (GOLD analysis project Ga0209777, IMG submission 187147) | Freshwater lake sediment microbial communities from the University of Notre Dame, USA, for methane emissions studies -HBP12 HB (SPAdes)... | ecosystem: Environmental > Aquatic >... | reverse complement strand
ATAAATATTTCCGGCATTCGTTGGCCGAACTGAACCGTTTCTCAAGCTCCATCATGCTTTTTGGGTAGTCTTCCATACCCGCTGATAGTACATGTTGTGGTCGGTTGAGTCAACTGCATAACCACCTAATAGAATTTAAAATTGTTTTAAGAATTTCAATATCATCTTTCTGTTGAGGATTCATATCTGATGCATCCAATATCTTTCCCCTTGCAATAATAACATCACCGGTAGGTAATTTTATATCTTTTCTGAAACATAAATATCTCATTTTAGATATAGGTGGACTTGCTGTCCTTTGGGTAATTTCACCTGCGAACATAGAAGGCTTTCCATCAAAGCACCAATCATTGTTTACACATTCATGTTTACCTTTTAAGAAAACATCAAAGTCCCTTGAGGATAGTTTTGTTAATACAAAGGTCATTATCCACTCTGGCTCTCGAAGAGACCCAAACCTAAAAGGATGCATACAAACAGAAAGAACCTCCCCCGTTCTCAGCACATCAGTGCATTTATATGCATCATAAATATCTTCCCGTAAATTTTTCTTATTTCTTGGCATTAGTATTTTGACACCGAGGACTTTATATTCCTTTAGCTCTAAGCTTGAAAGATTAGTTCTCTCTAGTCCCTCGGATGCATAGCATATACACTTCGCAGAAAATGCCCAAAGCAGTAATAGCGATGTTATTATAAGAAATCTCATATGCCTATTCCAAAGAATTATGCTTATTCTCAAAACATGATTTAAACAATATTTTACTCAAGCTTCACACCCCACAGAATCGACGTGCCGGCAAGGATTTCGGCGGACTGAATTTTTTTAATCCCTGCGGCGCGGAGCCATTTTTCAATATCCTTCCGCTCATAGCAGCGGCCCTGCGGGGTGCCGATGAGCATGGTCATATCGAATAACGACACGGATACGCTGTCGCCGATGCCGAATATGTAGTCATGCACCACAAGGATGCCGCCTTTGGCAAGCACGGCAGTGGCTTTTTTTACGATGCGTTTGCAGTCGCTTTCCTTATAGATATGGAGTAGATTGGAGATAAATACAAGATCAAAAGGTCCCGGAGGCAGATCATCGGCAAGGCACTCCCCTGCTGCAACCGATACTCTTTTTTGAAGACCCGCTTTCTGAATATTGCGCCGGGCAAGCTTTGCCACATCCGGCAAATCAAAAACAACACCGTGCAGACCGAAATAGCGTTTGCAAAAGCTCACGGCATAAGTGCCGATCCCGCCGCCGAGGTCGAGCATGCGCCGAGTATCATCCATGGAAAGACTTGCCATAATCTGCTGGCTTTTCAGGCGGCCGAGGGCGTCCATGGCGCCGGTGAATCTTTTGAGTTGTTGAGGATAATCTGCAAGCCTGTTGCGATCGGGGCGCACCATGTAATTATTTTTAAGGGAGGCCTTCAACTCGGACCACGGCTGCTGGAGAGACTGGCGGTGCATGAAAAAATCGCCGATATAGAATGAACTGCCAGCGCAGAGATACTTTTTGGAAAGAGGTGTATTGCGGTAAAGGGAGCTTTTTTTTACAAGTATGCCCATTTCGAGCAGCACCCGCAGCAGCCGTTCTACGGCAGCGGAAGCAAGAGAGAGCCTGCTGGCGATAACAGCGGCAGACAGCAAAGCCCCATCAAGCAGATCAAACAGCCCGAGGCGCACCGACTCGAACAGCACCTGCGATGCCTGAAACGAGGTACCCAGGCTCAGGAGCCATTCAATCTTATGACTGGCAGACGCGCTCTTCAACAATAAGCCCTTCTATTAAGCACAGAGCATCATCCTCGATCCTGAGCAGAGCATCAAGATCAAAAGCGATGTCTCTTTGCTCAAGCCGCAGCAGTGTTTCTTCAAATACAGTGGCCAAATAGTCATTCACCCTCTGTGATGGAGAGCTGCTGCCCTTCTTCCAGCATATGGGAGAGTGGGCGTTCTCTGTAGCCCGCAGCACCCTGCGGCAAATATACGACATGAAATCGGCCAAAAACTGAACTGCTGGGTCGGCAAACCGGTACAGGCCCTCATAACCGAGGGCATCGCCGCCCGTAAGCCTGCCTGATGCATCAAGCCGGGCAAAGTTCTGCATGCCCCGAAACGCTATTTCGCGGTGATATAGAACATTTGCCGTCACATCGAGCCTGCGAAGCAGGCTGTTTGCTTTCAGAAAAGCAAAGCTGTCGCGGACATCGGCAAGTGTCGTATCCGGCTCGAACATGATAAACCCTATGCCGGGCTCTATGCCGAGACTGCGAAGCATCTGAACCGATGCCGCGCTCTCTGCAGGCGCAAGCCCTTTGCGCATGCGCTTAAGCGCTGCGGCAGATGCGCTTTCAATGCCCAGGAAAACATCCTTGAGGCCGGCGCGGGCCATGGCGGTGATCACCGTTTTATCGAAGCTCCCGGCGCGGCATTCAAACCCGAACTGCACGCCAAAATGCTTCAGGCGATCTACCAGGGCAAGCACGCGGGTTCGGCTTTTAGCGCCGGCACCGAAAAAATCGGCATCGAGAAAGTAGATATACTTTTTGTTGAGCCGCGGCAGCAGTTCTTCAATTTCGCGGCAGATATTTTCCGGCGTTCGGCACCGTCTGCCCGAGCCCGCGCCGTAAAAGGGATTTATGCAGCAGAAAGCGCAATTGCCCTGGCATCCGCGGCTGCCAAGAATGCTGCCGCCCACAAGCTGCAGCGAAGTAACATCACGAAGCGGAAACTTCAGCAGGTCAAGCTCTGAAACAGGCGGCCTTAGCCCTGATGTCTTAACCTCTGCTCCTTCGCGCCATGCAAGCCCTGCAACCCTGTCAAGCCGACCTGCTCCACAGGCATACTCATTTGCAAGGTCGAACAGCGACATCTCCGGCTCGCCTATGATGACGGCATCAATGCAGGGATACTGTAAAAAAATTTCATTACATGCGAATGTTGGAAAAATGCCGAAAAGCACAATGCGTGTCGCCGGACGGACCGCTCTGAACCCATCCAGCATGGAAAAAAGCCGTGGCGTGTGCTCCCAGAAATAAACGCCGTGCACGGCAAGCAGGTCAAAATCGCGCTGCAGCAGCTGCTCGGCGCACTGGTCAAATGGAATATCCAGCCCATAGGCGTCAAACACGGAGACGGCATGCCCCTGCTCCGCAAGCTGCGCTGCGGCATAGCCCGCATTCAAGCAGGCTGCCAGCGGCGCATTGGCAACGTCATTGTAATGGTCATCCGAGTCAATGCGCGGATGTTCAAGCAGAAGTATCTTCATTTTACAAGAAAGTTTTATTTGTTATATTAGTTTCATTGGTTTCATTTGTTTCATTGGGTACATTGGTTAACTGATTGGGGCGCCCGGTTTCGGTTTTAACCAATTAAACTAATCGAACCAATTCAACCAAACCTATTTTATCTTTACCGGCATCCCCGCAATCATCATAAAAACAGAAGTTGCTGCCTCAGCAATCCGCTTGTTCGCGGCGCCAAGCAGATTCTGGTAGCTTCGGGAAAGCCTGTCTGCCGGCAGTATGCCAAGACCGACCTCATTGGTCACGATTATAATATGGCGCCGCGCTTTCTGCAGCACGGAAAGCAGGCTGTCAACCTCGCCGGCTATCATATCTTCAGAAAAATCATACAGCGTGAGCATATTTGACACCCACAGCGTTAGGCAGTCGATAAGCACCACGTCAAACTCCGGGGCTATGCGTTCAAGCACTGCGGCAATATCACGCGGCTCTTCAATTGTTTGCCAGAACTCGCCGCGCTCGGCCTTATGCACCGCAATCTTGCGGGCCATTTCATCATCAAGGGCAGTTGCCGTTGCTATAAATGCACGCTGAGCGCACAGCTCATATCCCAATTGCAGTGCAAAAACGCTCTTGCCGCTTTTCACGCCGCCGGTGACGAGCGTGATATTTTTTTTTATTTTTTTAGTCGAAATCGCCATGCCTTGTCCACAGATTTGGGATCAAGTATCGATATATGCTTCTTTAATAGCCGATATATTTTTATCGGGATTCCATAATACAGTAATTATTTCGCCTTTCCGCAATTTTTTTACTCGCGGGCTGAACTTAGACAGGCAGGCCGTCTGATCAAAGTTTTCACCATTCCACTGAACAGAATAGACCACCAAAATATTTATCTTCAAGAGCCCCCCTGCCGGCGAATATTCATCGATTCTGCTCTTGAGTTCGATAGTGCTTTCAAAGGCGCTCCGGATCATCGTATACCGAAAAAATATTGTTCCCAAAAAAAGAACGAGCATTATACCTGGAAGAATGAAGTACTCCCCATGTCTTAAGCCGACAGCATTATAGATCAGCAAAAGACTCAGCAACGGCGTGTAGATATATGCAAATCTGAACAGATACGCATCCGTAAAACAAATACGCCAAAAATCCGGGGATTTGTACTCAGGGTTATTCATAGGTAATCTAGCCTCGTTTTATTTCATGTACTCAAAAAGCGACACACCCTTGTTCAACAACATCTGCTCAAGCCTGGCTATGGGAAAGCCCACCACATTGTAATAGCAGCCTGCTATTGCCTCTACTATCAGGGCACCCTCACCCTGAATGGCATATGCGCCCGCCTTATCCATTGAATTAATGCGCCCAAGATAGGCGCTGATCTCGGCCTCGGTAAGCTTTCTGAACGTGACCTGCGTCTTTTCATAATCGCTCAGGCACGACCCATCGGAAGCATCATAGATGCACAGCCCCGTATAGACAGCATGCGTTCTGCCGTTCAGCAGGTGCATGTAATCGAAAGCATCCTGCAGGCTTCCCGGCTTCCCGAGTACGCGCCCCCGATACACGACAACCGTGTCGGCGCCGATAAAAAACGCATTTTGAACCTTATGCGCGGCAGAGCGGGCCTTGCCCTCGGCATTTCTGCGCACGTATGCCGAAGGCGACTCGCCTTTTATGTGGGGGGGCTCATCAAATGAACCATGAGCGACAGAAAACCGCACGCCGATCTCCCTAAGCATCTGTTTGCGCCGGGGAGATGCTGAAGCAAGCACTAATTTTTTCATGGAAAAAAAATTCTAAAAATTATAGAGTCAAAAAAGTTCTTTTTATGTTATAAAAAAAGATATAAAATGCAAAATACTTAAAACCGGCTTTTCAAAAAAAATTATTATACCACGAAATAGTATACATTCTACTGAATTTGCCGCTTACGGTGAAAAGGATATGCGGACGCGGAGCAGCCAGGCGACCGCTTGAAGAAAAAAGTATCATGCAATGGAGGGCACGATGAGCGAACAGAGACACATGAAGCGACGCCATCTTATTTATTACCTGCGGGTAATAGATTGCGATACCGACCAGCTTGTCGGTTTTCTGGTCGATATCACCACAAAAGGCTTTATGGTAATGAGCGAAAGCACCATTCAGCTGGGCAAAATTTTTCATCTTAAAATACTGCGGGCGACCGAATCGGAAGAGGGAGAATACCTGTTTTTTGACGCAAAAAGCAAATGGTGCGACCGCAGCGTAAACTCGGAATTCTATGATACGGGATTTGAGCTTATCAATGTAAGCCTTGATGATTTTGCGGAAATCGAAGGCATTATCGATGAACTTGGATTCAAGGATTGAGGGCATATACATACCATACAGGGCCGGCCCGCAGAGGCCGGTCTTTTTTTTATACGGTCTTGCGTACCGCATACGGCAACAGAAATGTCCACGGTTTGCATAAAAAAAGCAGCTGATCCTTTTGCCTCGGCGCTGGAGGGGCTTCTTGAACCGTTTGCAGGAAGCCTTGCCATTCGGGGCTCTTCAATTCTCATAAAGCCCAATCTTGTCGAACCCGAACATTATACCACAGGACAGACCACCAACCCCGCGCTGGTTGAGGCCATCATCATATGGTGCAGACGGCACGGCGCAAAAAAAATAGCCATTGGTGAGGGGCCGAGCTACTTTCAACCAGCCTCAGACCTTCGGGCATGCTTTACCGCTACCGGCATCGCAGATATTGCCGCCCGGCAGGGTGTACCCTGGATTCTGTTTGACGAGGGGCCATTCCGCCAGTTCAAAAAACACTCGCCGCGCCTGCCCGATGTGTTTTACCTTTCGGAACATGCTTTTTCATGGAATCATATCATCAATGTTCCGGTACCCAAAACGCACTACCTCACAACTGTTTCCATAGCCATGAAAAACCTGAAGGGATTCATCAAACGCGAAGACAAGCCATCGTTCCACTACTGCGGCACACAGCACATACACGGCTCGGTAACACAGCTCAACACAATGATACGGCCATCGCTCAATATTGTCGACTGCACGGCCCCCGTCCATAAAAACCAGGGGTTCCTGCTTGCCAGCACTGACATTGTAGCCGTAGATGCCGTAGCTGCATCGCTCATGGGGCTCAATCCGTCAACCATAGAAACCATTCAGCTCGGGCACGAAGCCGGGCTGGGTGAAATGGAGCTTTCCCGCATTGATATAATCGGCGATGATGCGCGCGAACTTACCATGAACTTTGAGCAGCCCAGGCAGTTTCTCCGACGCGTATTTCCCCGCCTGCAGCTTTCTGCAAAAAATGCCTGCAGCGGCTGCCTCATACCGCTGTTTGCGGCCCTGCGCCGGATTGAAGATGAAAAAATTCAGGTAAACGGAGAGATGCAGCTGATGCTTGGCAGGCAGGACGCGCCGCCTTCCGGTAAAAATGCGGTCTGCATCGGCCAGTGCGCGCAAAAGTTCAGCACTGCATCATGGCTGCCAAGCTGCCCACCAACCAGGGAAGAGCTTTTCGCCTTTATCAATGCCGAGATTCAAAAGCTGCATTGACTGCCCAGCCGCACTCAAACCCTGTTTCGCAGCAGGCTGCAGATAGAAAAATGGCGGACATATCACCACAAGCGACACATCCGCATTTTATAAAAAAGGCTTAACCACTATATGTAGCAGCCAGTCTTTCTTGTTGCTTCAGTCTCAGTTTTAATCTTTTAAGGGTAAATTCCCCGAAGCTTGCTTCGAGTAAGAAATAAAAATGGGTCTTCTGACTTTTTGTACAGTAAAAAGCCTGTTTTATTCTTAAAAAACAATGCGTTATGCTCTTTGAACCTTGACACGATTGGCGCTTTGCGCACAGGCAATGACGGATTGCGTCAAGAAAAAGTTCCCCCTTTGAAAAAGGGGGATGCAGGGGGATTTTCATATGCAGCCAAATCCCCCCGCCCCCTTTGCAAAAGGGGGAGTGTACGGCCAAAAGGCTGCTGCGCTAAAAACTCCGTTTCACCGATACTGAAAAGAAGTTTTCAACGTATTTTTGGTACAAAAACCCAGAAGACCCATAAAAATTAATCCCGAGATATTCCGCAGCTTGCTGGGGGGAAGTTCATTGACGGCTGGTTTTATGATGATACTTTGGAGACATACTATGTAAAAAAAGAAAGGGTTTTTAAAAAAATACTGAGTTTTGGCTACACACAAGATTTAACCCAGATCTGGTTTTATTTTTATTTTGCACGCCAGATCACGCCGTCTAATAAATAAAGGATGTTATAAAAAAAAATTGACGGTTGTAAACTTTATGGATGCCCCATTTTATCCCGTAAGGCATCCTTCCGGTTATTATATACGATAGCGTTTCCCGGATCTAACTTGATGGCCATGTCATAATCCGCAATAGCCTGGGTGTATTTGCCGAGACTACCGTAGGCATCCCCCCGGTTTTTATAGGCGTTTGCGTATTTCGGATTGATCTCGATGGCCTTGTCATACTCGGCAATCGCACTGGTGTAATTGCCGAGCTTAAAAAAAGCATCCCCCCGGTTTTTATAGGCGTCTGCGTATTTCGGATCAAGCTCGATGGCCTTGTCATACTCGGCAATCGCCCTGGTGTAATTGGCGGGAAAGTAAGCATCCCCCCGGTTTTTATACGCGTTTGCGTATTTCGGATTGATCTCGATGGCCCTGTCGCAATCGGCAATGGCCTTGGTGTAATTGCCGAGAAAACAGTAGCAAACCCCGCGCCCGCTATAGGCGGTCGAGCATCTCGGATTAATCTCGATGGCATTGTCATAATCGGCAATGGCCCTGGTGTAATTGCCGAGAATACTGTAGGCAGACCCCCGACCATCATAGGCGATTGAGTATGTCGGATTGAACTCGATGGCCTTATCGTAATCGGCAATCGCCCTGGTGTAATCGCCGAGTTGAGAATCGGTCCAGGCCCGCAGCTGATAGATAATGGCGTTACGATCCGTTACGTTTAAGGTGTAATCAAACAAGGTCATGCTGTTGCGCCAGTATCCGACCTGTATCCATGTAGCAATAAAAAGGCATACCAGAGCCGATGTCGAGGCCGCAATAAGCGCCTCTTTCCGATAGCGCCATTTTTTTATAAGCTCCGGAATGCCCCATGCCGCCATGATGAACAACCCGATCATGGGAATATAGGTATAGCGGTCCGCCCTGGACTGTGCGCCGACCTGCACAATGCCTATGACCGGCACCAGCGTGCCTGCATACCACAGCCATCCCACCGGAAGGTAGGGGAATCTCTTTGCCAGCCGGACAACCGTCAGGGTAATGGCGATTAACAACAATGCCGCGCCCAAAGCCTCCAGAGAAGGCAACGACTCCGGATAGGGATATAACACCGCGAGATTCGTGGGCCAGAGCATCTTTACCATGTACATGACATAAGAAACCAGGGTATTGGCGCTGCGCATGCCGAGTGGGAATTCTTTGGAATATTGCATCATGCCGCCCTTTTGCTGCACGATGTGGGTGACGATGCTTGAGAGCCCTGCCAGGATAAAGAAGGGGATTTTCTCCACGAGCAAAGGACCGATCAGCTCCCATAGATTGTGACCGCCTGCCCGTTGTGCTGCGGGAGCTGCCCCCTCAACAGCATATTTCTTGCCCGATCTTGCTTTCTTTATATTCGCGGAGGCTGATTTGATCTGCTGAGCTGGTTGCTCGAGGGTGAAGCGCCGCAGAGGCCAGTAGTCTAGCAGGATCAAAACAAAAGGAAGCGTTACCAGCATGGGCTTTGCCATTAAGCCCAAGGCATAGAAGAGGAGCGCCATGAGGTACCGGTTGATTCCCGGCCGCTCACGGTAGTAGATGTAACCACCCATGGTGAGCATCCAGAAGAATGCGGAAAGGACATCCTTGCGCTCTGCCAACCAGGCGACAGACTCCACCCGCAGAGGGTGAAGGGCAAACAGGGCCGCTACAACGGCGCTTTGCCAGAGCGCCTTCGTCATCCGGAGAAGAACAAAAAAGAGCAACAGGGCATTGGCAATGTGAAATAAGAGACTCGTAAAATGATGGCCGCCCGGCTGTAAACCATAAAGGTCGATATCCAGCATGTGGGAAATCCATGTCAGGGGATGCCAGTTTGACTCATACCCGGTCGTAAAAGCCCAAGTGATCCCCTTGATGGTAACGCCCTGCTGAATATTGGTGTTGCGGGTTATGTAGGGAATATCGTCGAACGTTATGAAATCACAACGAGTGACCTGCCAGAATGCCGCAAGCGTAGCAGCCGTCAGGAAAAGGCACACAATGAGAATCTGCAGCTTTTTTGTCATAAAACACTTACTGAGTCGAGTAGACCAGTTTCTCCCGATGCTACACGGTTAAAGTTTGTTCAACCAAGCATCCGTTGGCCCCGGCCCCTCACAGAACCGGACTTGCGGATTTGCCACATCCGGCTCTTCAGACAGATTCACAGAGCTGTAGCATACATTCAAATTTAGCTTTTATTGATAAGAACACGCTTTGGGATGGGGCTGAATATAGGCCGGGGGACGGTTGTGTGTCAAGGTAAATGGCAGTCCAGGATGCAGGATGGAGCTTTGAGGGGTATGACTACTGACACTGAAAGCTATATCGCAATATATTGTGCCCGTGCTTTGCTGTCAAAAATTCCACATTACGGCTCTCCGGTTGAAGAAATAACAACCCGCAAAATTACAGATTACCAAACCAATCATGAAATAAATCAAGCTGGATTAATTGTGATCAGAACTGACACGTACTGTGGACTTTTTACAAATAAGGCCTCACCACTATATCTAGCAGTATGGCCATTTTGTATAAGCCGTTATTATGCTAAGACGGGTGAGTTGTTCAACAATACGCCCTTCGTGCTCAAACAGGTTCGAATTGATTAGACCTTCGAGTAGTATAGAAGCAACGCAGTGCTTGTATTTTGCAGAGTAGATTAATCCCTGGCCAATTGCTTCTTCAATAGGTTTCTCAGGTGACTTACCGTTTTTTCTTTGCCGTATCGTTATCAATATGCTTCTGTACTATTTTACAAATTGCGTCCAGTGTCGCCGCCACGCCCATACCGGTTACCGCACTTGATTCAAAAGCCGGAATATTTAGGCTATTGAACCTGGAATTGAGTTCATCGGCAGGCATGATATTGGGCAGGTCGCGTTTATTATACTGCAGCACGAAGGGGAATGAGATTAAATCCTTTTTGTAAAAACGTAGATGTTCCTCGAGATCCTTCAGGCTTTCAATATTGTCCTGAAGCTTGCTGGTTTGCGAATCAACGACAAATACGACCCCGTCGACGCCCATCAGCACGGCGCGCCGGGTGAGAGCATACTGCACCTGCCCCGGCACGGTATATAGATGGAAGCGGGTCTTAAACCCACTAATATAACGCTCCATCAAAAGAAAATCAAAAAACAACGTTCGGTCATTTAGCGTGGGCAGCGACACAAGTTCTCCGCATTGCTGGGGACCCAGCATCTTGTGAATGCACTGCAGATTTGTTGTCTTGCCGCACATCCCCGGACCACAATACACTATTTTTAAATCAATCTCGCGTTTTGCTAAATTAAACATGGCCATGTTTTTTTCACAATCTTAATAAAAAATTTTTTTTATTGTCTTCAGGAAACCATATGTGATGTTGGTTCCTGAAGAAGGCAACTCAAACACTGCGTGTTTCTTGTTTCCGCCCTTTCAGGGCGAAATCAAGCCACCCGCTATGCGGGTGTTTGTTGACTACCGTATCCACCAATCTGAAATTACGATCAGCATCATACACCTTCTGAAAAACCTTCTGGGCTTTTTGTGAATCCCCCTTTTCTTTATAGACCAGTCCCGACTGATACATCAGGCTGAGCCGGTCTTGATCCGTGAGATTCACGGGCTTGAGGGCTTTCTCGATCAGGTCATTGGCAACGTCGAATCGGGCCAGAGCCATATGACGCTCTGAAAGATTTATATAGCATTCGGCTTTATTGTCAAGCCCAGCCAGGGCAGCTATGTGATGCTCCCCTCCTACAAGACGGGGCATCACGGTGCTTAAAATTAATTCCGGCAAAAAACCCTTTCGACTTTTTCATTTTTCAGAGATTGCCACTCCGCCGCGCGGATCGCAATGATATATAACCCCTGGCCCCTATACCCTGATCTCAAATCTCTATTGCAATGAAAAACCCAGCCTTGAGATAAGGAGGGGTGTGCCATGGCAAATCAGTTGTAAATCTACCGGTATTCTGACATTAAACGTACCCTTGCAGGCGTAGACGCTTTCAAAGATCAACGAGTACAGCTGTAACTACCTGGCGAGGCGAAATCCGATGCTGAAGTGCGCCAACGTCGGGGGACAGATGCCGCGGGTCGCCGAACGAGCGTCGTTGCCTTTGATGATCCAGCAACCGCCCCGAGCCATGCGGTTCGGGCCCCTGGGGGCATCCACCCAAGCCTGGCCTCCCGTCGGGGCGCCAGTGTAGTTGCTGCCGTGCCAGTCATCTTCGCACAAATCCCATACATTCCCGCTCATATCATGCAATCCCCATGCATTCGGCAGCTTCTGGCCCACCACATGCGCGTATTGCTGTCCGGCAGAATTTGCGTTTGCATCCCACCACGCGTAGTCATCGATGGAAACATAGGTCGGGTCGTCTCCCCAGTAGAACCGGGTCGTCGTCCCCGCACGGCAC
>Ga0209777_10007658_pt1 | contig 11942 bp, 20 predicted proteins | sample FrelakmetHBP12HB_FD_187147 | JGI IMG/M metagenome (GOLD analysis project Ga0209777, IMG submission 187147) | Freshwater lake sediment microbial communities from the University of Notre Dame, USA, for methane emissions studies -HBP12 HB (SPAdes)... | ecosystem: Environmental > Aquatic >... | reverse complement strand
GGCTTTACTGTCCTTCGTAGGTTCAAATCCTACTTCCACCGCCATCGCACAATAAAAAGGATTCTACTATGAATGAAATACAAAAATTAAATGTTTCAGATGATCTTCCTGCGTGGATTAAGTGGGATGATTTTAAAGATAGTGTTAGGCACTGGTATCCTATCTATAAATTGTATGATGCTTATTATTATCTCAAACATCGTTTATATTATAAGATGCATCTTATAGATACTAAAATGGAAAAAGGTCATTGGATAGATGCAGATTATAGAATGCTTTATGGAATGATGAATCTTCTTAAAGATTTTGTCGAAGAAGAGAAATGCTTTGAACATGTTGTTTATGATGATACAGATGAACATATACATGCAGCATCTGAGATTCGAGCTATTTATGAATGGTGGAATAATTATCAATATCGATTAGATGAAATTAATGAACAATTAGATGTGTGGTATAAAGCATCTAGATATACTACTCATCCTAATCCTGATAATATATTTGATAGTTTAAATATTTCAATAAGTGAGAATGAAAAGAAAGAATCTGATAAGCTTCATGAAATGGAACAGCAATTAGAAAAAGAAGAAGAAGAGATGTTGATTCGTTTAGTGAAAATTAGAAGATTTCTTTGGGTATGAAGAATGCGCCAATAGCTCAATGGTAGAGTCTCTGATTTCCAATCAGATTGTTGCCGATTCGAATTCGGCTTGGCGCTCCATTTTTGTAGGAGAGATGGCTGAGTGGCTTAAAGCAACGGTTTGATTTTTTATAGAACATAATATAAAAGGAGGTTGTATGTTATGTTCATATGGTTGTAATCAAGAAGCTATAATTCAATTAAAAAATAAAAAATGGTGTTGTTCTGATAGTGTTAATAAATGTCCTGAAATGAAAAAGAAAAATTCTGAAACAACAAAAGCTGCTTCTATAGGAAAGTTACCGTGGTATCAAATTCAAGGTGTTGATCATCCGTTAAAAGGAACTAAATCATGGAATTCTGGTTTAACTGTTGAAAATAATCAATCAATAAAAAATGGTGTAAAAAATTATGAAAAATATTATCAAAATCATAAAAGATCTATGAAAGATAAGCATCATTCTTTAGAAACTCGAGAAAAAATGAGATTAAAGAGACTGGAGTTTTACAAGAATGGTGGTTGGGTTAGGTGTGGTAGAGCTAAGAAAATTCGATATCAAAGTTCTATTGCTGGAGATATTTTAGTTGATGGTAATTGGGAATTAGTTGTTGCTAAATATTTTGATAGTAAACAATTTCATTGGAAACGAAATACTTTACGTTTTTCATATATTAACTTAAAAGGAAAAGAAGCTACTTATTGTCCAGATTTTTGGGTTGATGAATTGAATTCTTTTGTTGAAGTTAAAGGATATAAAACTGAACTTGATGATTGTAAATGGAAACAATTTAATCAACCTCTAATAGTATGGAATTATTCAAAATTATTAGAGATGAAGTTAATAAATAAAAGCGGAAATATTTTATTATAATGGAAAAGTCTGATTCATTTAAGGCGTGAATTAGGGCAAAAGTCCTTAGGGTTCAATTCCCAACTTTCCCTACTTTATTAAAGGAGTTTATGAAAAAACAAACGATGATTATCCCACAAATAAATTTTACTAAAACCCTTCTATCACCAAAAAGAAGAAAGCTTCGTAAAAGTTGGAAATTTTATAACGGTAATGAAGTAAGAGATTATACTCGCAAAATTCTTTATTCAGTAATTGATATTTATGAAGGTAAGATAATTACTGTCATAGATTGTTTTGGAAAAAAACATAAAGCAAAATGTGAAGCAACCAGAATCTATAATGATCCATTTACACATAAACAACGAGTAATTAGTAATGCAACTGATACTCAACAATCTTTTGCATTTTACAATTTGTCATATAATAATGATGACAGACATTGTTGGGTATGCGATGGTACAAATCATGTGACTCCTGAGATGGCTAAACTGTTAAGAAAGTAAATCAACAAAGTAAATGAAGATTAAAATGTTCAAAATTAAAAACTTCGATAAATACACATCTGAAATGGCAATGTCATTACTAGATAAAGCATTTTTCATAGATAAGATTAGACCTGATATTGATATACTTGATTTTGGTTGTGCAGATGGGAGCTTATTAAAATTCATTTCTCAGTTTGTTAATGATGAAGTGGTATTATCAGGTTTTGATATTGAACCTGAAATGATTAAATTAGCTCAAAAGAAAATGCCAGCAGAAGATTTATATTGGAGATGGAGTGATTTTTTAAATAATTCAGAAAAGAATGCTATTGTATTAAGTTCAATTCTTCATGAAATATATCATTATTCAACTGAATCGATTGGTGCTTTTTGGGACAGAATAACAACTCCACAATTTGAGTATATTATTATTCGAGATATGTGTCCAAGTAGATCCATAGATCGTCCATCTGATATTAATGATGTGGTGAAACTTAGAAATCGGGCTCGGACAGATAAAATACAAGAGTTTGAAGATAATTGGGGATCAATCGAAAACAATAAAAATTTGATTCATTTTATTTTGAAATCTCATTATGTTGATTGTGGAAACTGGGATCGAGAAGTCAAAGAGAATTATTTTTCATTGTTTAGAGAAGATCTTTTAGTTGAATCAAGATTAACAAAGTATGAAATCATTTATCATGAGCACTATACATTGCCTTATATTAAGAATTGTGCTCGTGAAGATTTTGATATTAACATAAGAGATTTTACACATTTAAAATTAATATTGCGCAGAAAATAAGTAGAACCTAACTTTATTTATCTATAGGTAGGAATTTTTATTACTTAAAAGTAACTACCATAGTTAAGTATAAGGGACTAACTTTAAGAGGAGATTTTGAATATATGTACTTACATATCCAAATTTAACAATCCATGCTGATAGACTTAGTATATATGGTGGAAAACTTCCAAAAACATCATTTGAAATTCAAGAAAATGGTTCAGATTGTGCTAATAAATATGTTTGTCATTATCCAGAAGCAGATTTTTTATGTTTTGGAAGAACATTAAAACAAGTAGTTAATCAAATAACTAATTTTTTAAAAGGTGATTGTTGTGTTAAGAAAGTTGGTAAACCAATTATCACAAGAATCCCTAAACCGAAAACAGAATAAATAAAGATAAGACCTAAACATAAATTTAAAAATAAGGATAAATAATGTCAACTACTAACCCAGATCTTAGCTTGTCAAAAAACACAGTTCGAAAATTTGCTTTGGTAGTTTTAGATGATCAGCAAGGTATTAATTTTCACGCAATGGAACTTCTTTCAACTTTATTAGTTGAAACAGATAATGAGGACGTATTAGAACATGTTACTGTTGTGAAAGAAGAAAGAGCATTCATTGATGAAGATTATGCAGAAGAGGAATTAACAAAATTATCCAATGAAGAAAACAATAATATTTCAACCGATGTCGAAGAAGCTTAGAGAGAAACTTAAAAATTCTGTTACTAAGATCACGTTAGCTAATGATTCTGAAGTACAAAAGAATAAAATTAAGATGAATAAACTTCTTTGTATTCTAGGTCACCCAGAAGCATTAGTTACTGATTATAGTATGATTGCAGATTTTGTTCTTAGTGATAGAAAATTAAAGAGTATTCAAAAGAAACTTGGTTTTGAATTAAAAGATAATGATTTTTTAATTGATGTTGTAAAGAAAATGGGGCCATCGTATAGTGGTTATTACGTAAGATCTGCAATCTTAACACCAGAGTTCGATTCTCTGTGGCTCCACCATCTTAAAGGAATGTTATGATAGCAAATTCTTTGCCTCACGAATCTAATGATCCAAAAAATCCTGATATAGTAAATGCTGGAACTTGCGATGCTGATTTCAATCAATTAAAAAATACTACTCATACAGTAATAACAGTTGATAGTTTTAGTGCTGCTACATATAATTATGATCCGCGACTTCAATTAAAACCGGAACCTGAAAAGAAACCAAAACAAATTAGTGGTAGATGTCGTCATTGTGGAAAGTGGCAAACTGGATTAGCACATCATGAAAATAATGTATGTGATAAGAGGTTTAAAAGGAAGAAATAATTGCAGTGGTGGCTGAGTGGTCCAAGGCAACGGTCTGCAAAACCGTACACCCACTGGTTCAAATCCAGTCCACTGCTCCAAAGAACAATATGACAGAACAAGAAAAAAAAGACGAACTTTTACGAAAAATTAAATGGGATATTGACCGAATGGTTAATATCTTTGTAGATGAAGTTCAAACTCAAGATGTTTCAATAATCCAAGCTCAAAAAGATTATGAGTTGATTAAAAATCTTTTAAAACGAACAGATGTCCTTGATGAAGATTTTATCATTGATCAAGGTTGTAAAGTTGAGATAGCAATGAAAGATTTTTTGAAGTATAGTTCAGAAGGAATGGAATTTTAATAAAGGAGTTTATCGTGGCTGATCCTGTTGATGAACCATCTGCATATGAAATAATGCAGAAATATAGAGATGAAGAAAAAGCTTATTGTTTAGAATCAGAAAGAGGAATTGAATTTCTTAATAAACTTTGCTCTGATTTGGGATATAGTGAACAGAGATTTTTGCATGGTTCACCATTAGAATTATTCTTACAAGATAATTCTGGTGCATGTGAAGCTCTCATTGAATGGATTACTACATTCATGGAAAAGAATAAAGAGTGGAAAGAAGCTCTAACATTTGATGATGAAGACGATCATATGGATTCTATTGAAAGAGATAGAAAGGCCCAATATGAAAGAGAATAAAGATAAAGTTTTAGATCGACATGTTTATGTATTCAACCCAGATGACAATGGTGGCGAATCATTGATACTGACTACTACATTTATTGACAATGGAGATGAAGTTCCAGTTATAAATCAAGAATTGGGTTTACAATCATATTGTAATGCAGCTACGTTTACTTTAGTTGGAGCTAATTTAACTCCTTGTAGGTTAAGAGAATTAGCTGATCAATTAGAGAACGCCAAAATTCGCTGTATAAATAAAATGCGAAAGAAGAAAAAAATATGAACGCAGGTAAAGGAGATTCTCCAAGACCAGTAAATATGTCAAAGTATCAAAAGAACTTTGATGAAATAAATTGGAATTCAAAAAAAGAGAAATGCGGTAGTGCATGTCCAAAGTGTAAATCTGATAATTGTATAGCTATTCATTATGATGGAGATGGTGGTTATCAAATTCTATGTCAAGATTGCAAAACAGCTTTTTGGGAGGAATATGATGACATAAAAAATACCTAAATTAACTATGTGTGATGGTAATCGAGAAAGAATATGAAATTTTTAAATCTTTCAATTTCTTTTTCTGGGTTGCTGAGAAAGTCTTGTTCTGGAATATAATAGATTATACACCCAAGTTTAGATGATATTAATAATTCTCGTTCTTTATCATAATTAGATAATTCACCGTTTGGTTTAAAATGATGTGATTCAAGAATTTCTAAACCAAAATTATAATGTAGATTAAATGCATCTAAAAATTTTCCGCATTTTAAAAAAAGATCATGATCGTTTTTAAGAAATTGTAGTTGAGTATTGTCTTCTATTATATTAATGATCATTATTTCATTTTTTCCTCTTCGAGGACTGACAAATGAACCATTAAGTTTATTTGATTCTATATAATTGATTGTAGATAAACTTAATTTAAATTTATGATCATTTGTAAATTTTCTTCCTTTTAATGCGTTTGAAATTTTTAAACACCATTCTTTTGAACGTTTCTTTCCTGTATTATATATTTTAAGTTTTTGTTTTGTTTCTTCTGAAACTATCTTTCCTGTATTATATATTTTAAGTTTTTGTTTTGTTTCTTCTGAAACTATCTTTCCTTTAGTTAATGTCGAAATTAATAATTTCGTTTCATTAGTATGATGCCTGCCGATATTTCTTTTAGAATTTTCAATATTTTGTTCAATTGTTCTTTTCTTTCCTTTATTCATATGCGATATTTTTTCTCGTCCGCATAATGTTTTAGATGCATGTCCTTGGAGAAATTGATTTGGAAGTTTGGTATCACGATTAATTGTTACTTCTTTTCCACAACCACATTCACATAAGTTATTCATGGTGGTCTATATTTCTTATAATATAATATTTTTCTTCCAACATAGCAATGGCTTCTTCAATTAGTATATAAATTTTCTTATCGGTTATAACAGCAAGTTGCCGTATTCGTTTATGTATTGATTCATTTATACCAATAGTTTTCATAATGTCCTTTCTAATTATATAATAATATTTTTATAATTTATTCATTTTAAATTCATTCAACACGCAAAGAAAGGCAAAAAATGATTGCAGAAGAAAGTGAGTATAAAGGAAACAAAACATTAACATTTAAGCGAGATGAGGAGGATCGTTATTCATTTAGTTTTGGTTTATCTAAAGCTAAAATAATACTTGCTAATATTGATCGAATTAAAGAATTTGTAGAAAAATATGATGGTAAAAAATCAGAGCCTGGACCAGTTCCAGCTGACACAACTAATATGCCATTTTGAAAAAATATGAGTATTATAGCAATTCTTTAAAACTCTAGATAATGTAAGAGTGAGGGACACTACGATATAAGATGTTTATAAATGATTAGTTTCTTAATAGTTCTATAAAGTTTTTAAATCTTTCGATTTCTTTATTAGGATTATTAAGAAATTCTTGTTCTGGAATATAATAAATTATACAAGCAAGATTTGATGCGATAATTAATTCTCGTTCTTGATCATAATCACTTAATTCGCTTGTTGGTTTGAAATGATGTGATTCTAAAATATCAATTCCTAAATTATATTTAGTAATAAATCCATCATTATATTTTCCAGAAATTAAAGCTAACTCTAAATTATTTCTTAAAATTTCTATTCCAAGAGTTTTTTCTAATTGATCAATAATTTGATTTTCATTTCGACCTCGTCTAGGAGAGTAATTATTTTCGTTAAGATATTTAACAGTCGAGATACTCATTTTGTGTTTTGATTCTATTGTATGTTTCCATCCTATTCTTCTTTTACTAGAAGATGAAATTTTTAATCGTGTTTCTAATGAATGGGTGGTTCCTTTGTGAGCTTTTATAGATTGTTGAATTGTATATTCTGTTGGTTTAATTCCTTTATTTGAATTAGATATTTTTAATTTAGATTCTTCAGAATGATGTCTTCCTTTTTGAGCAAGAGACATTTTTAATTTAGTTTCATAAGATCTCTTTTTTCCAATATTTGCTATAGATAATTTTTGTTTAGTTTTATCAGAAATTATTCGTTTAGAGATTTTATGTTTGTGTTCTTCAGAAAATATTTTTCCTGTATTAGCTATTGAAATTGCTTTCTTTTGCTCTTCTGAAATTATTTTTCCTTTATTTGCTATAGATATTTTTCTTTTCCATTCATCTGATAATTTTCTATCTTTATTCTTTGGATGGTGATTAAAAATATATATATTATTTGGGTTAATAACTTCTTTTCCGCACCCGCATTCACATAATTTATTCATTTTCATGTTCTTCGTATTTAGCTTTTAATAAAGGAATACATTCTTCTATAAGTTGATAAAGAAATTTATCTGTTTTCGCAGCTAATAATGTTAATTCTTTATATACTTCTAATGAAATAATAATTGATCGTTTTATCATAATTTATCTCCTATTAATAATATTAGTAATTTATAATTTATTCAGAATAATAAAATAATAGTACAGTATCCAAGAAAACAACAAACGAAAGGGTATAGTTTTATGCAGATTCACTTAATCGCAATTGACCCGCAAGTAGATTTTTGTGATCCTAAAGGCGCTCTGTATGTAGCAGGTGCTGATAGGGATATGGAGCGTTTAGCGGCGATGATTAATCGTCTCGGAAGAAAAATCAATCAGATTCATGTGACATTGGATTCTCACAGAGTCATTGATGTTGCTCATCCAATATTCTGGATTGATAGTAAAGGAAATCATCCGGCACCATTTACATTAATTAATGAAGATGATGTTGTCAATGGTCGTTGGACAACATTCTATCCTGGTTGGAGACAGAGGGGTTTAGATTATGTTAAAGCTTTGAAAGCTAATAATCGTTATCTTCTTTGTATCTGGCCTCCTCATTGCATCATTGGGAGCAAAGGTCATAGTATCTATCCAATGGTTTCAGATGCACTAATCAAATGGGAAACAGATAACTTCCGAATCGTAGATTTTGTTACGAAAGGAAGCAATATCTTTACTGAACATTATAGCGCAGTAAAAGCAGACGTTCCTGATTCTGCAGATCCTTCGACTATGACGAATAGTCGTTTGATTGATATTCTTCAGACTGCTGATGTAATTCTAATAACTGGGGAAGCGTTATCACATTGCGTTTGTAATACTGTAAATGATATCGCTGATAATTTTGATGTATCAAATATTAAAAAATTTGTATTATTAACAGATACAACCAGTAATGTTCCTGGATTTGAAAATCTTGGAAAGGATTTCGTAAAGAATATGGTTGCACGTGGAATGCAATTAAGTACATCTACAGAATTTTTGAAGTAATTGTTTTTTAATTTCTTAGCAATTCAATAAAGTTTTTGAAACGTTCAATTTCTTTATCTGGATTGCTAAGAAATTTTTGTTCTGGAATATAATAAATCATACAAGAAAGATATGAAGATATAATAAGTTCTCTTTCTTTATCATAATTACTTAATTCATTTAGATAAGTAAAATGATGTGGTTCGAGAACTTCGATACATAAATTAAATTCTTTTATGTATCCATCAGGAAATTTTCCGCATATTTTAGCTATATCATTATCATTTCTTAAAATTAGTAAATTTGTATTCGTTTGTAATTTATCTAATATTTCTTTTTCATTTTTTCCTAACTGAATAGGATATCGATATTTTTGTAAATTTCGTATAGCGGTTAATCTCATTTTGAGTTTTGTAGTTTCAGATTTGGATTTGTTTTTATGAATTTTTGAAACTATTAATTTAACGTGTTCAGGACATGGTTTTCCTAAACTCCAACTTCGATGTCCAATTAAAGATTGAGATATTTTTAATTTGCTTTCTGGTGTATGAGATTTTCGTTTTCTTCCTTTTTGAGATGAAGAAATTTTTTGTTTAGTTTCTTCTGAAACGATTCTTCCTTTTCCAGATAAAGAAATTTTTTGTTTATGTTCCTTATAAATTTTTGTACCTAAATTCCAACTTCGATGTCCAGTTAAGGTTTTAGAAATTTTTTGTTTAGTTTCTTCTGAAACGATTCTTCCTTTATGAGCTAAAGAATTTTTTAATTTACTATTTAAAGAATGTTTTAATCCTAATGTAGATTTATTGTGACCACATAAAAAACGATTATTAGGAAATTTAACTTCTTTACCGCAACCGCATTCGCATAACTTATTCATTTTCATGTTCTTCATATTTAGCTTTTAATAAAGGAATACATTCTTCTATGAGTTGATAAAGAAATTTATCTGTTTTCGCAGCTAATAATGTTAATTCTTTATATACTTCTAATGAAATAATAATTGATCGTTTTATCATAATTTATCTCCTGTTAATAATATTAGTAATTTATAATTTATTCAGAATAATAAAATAATAGTACAGTATCAAAGAAAACAACAAACAAAGGAACAAATGAAATCTATACAGTTTGATGATAAGACTATGTCATTAATGTCGACTTGCGGTAATTATCAGTTCTCCGCAGTTAAAATTGATGCATTGGGCGCTACAGAATATAGTTTATGCAGTATTGTTATTGACAATACAGGTAGCGTATCAGGTTTCAAAAATGAAATGGAAGCATGCATTAAGACAGCAATGGAAGCATGTCAGAAATCACCAAGAGCAGAAAATCTGCTTCTTCGTCTGGTAAAGTTTAATACCAAGATTGAGGAAGTGCACGGTTTTAAACTTCTTGGAAGCATCAATGTAAAAGATTATGATGGAATTCTCAATCCTGATGGAATGACTGCGTTGTTTGATGCAACACATACTTCTATCGAAGCGACAAGAGATTATGGTAAGACATTGTCTCAGCAAGATTTTCTTGCTAATGCAATTATCTTTATCATTACTGATGGATGTGATAATGCATCAACGAATACTGCAACATCAATTAAGAAAGTAATTGCTTCTGTGATGAAAGAAGAATGCTTAGAATCTATCACGATAGTCCTAGTGGGAGTTGGAACAAAGGCTGATCCTTCCATTAGTAATTATCTTGAGGATTTCAAGAAGCAAGCTGGAATTACTCAATACGTTGAGATAGATGAAGCTAATCCAAAGAAATTGGCGAAGTTAGCTAGTTTCATTTCGAGATCTGTTTCGTCAACTTCTCAGGCGTTGGGAACTGGCGCAGCATCTCAGTTATTGAATATATAAGAAATAAAGAGGAGATGGTCTTATTCTGTATTTGTAATTCTAACTCGTCGACGAGGTGGCCAAGATATTACAAGTTGATGGACCATCTCCTCTTTTCTAAAAAGAGGATGCAATGATACACACTGATAGTTATTATGAAATTGGTTCTTCCCATACTTTTTGTCAAGATTATGCTTTATCTGGAAAAGTTAATAGACATATTTCATTTGCGATTGTATCGGATGGTTGTTCTTCTTCACCGAATGTAGATGTTGGCGCAAGATTAATAACTCATTCAGTTAAAGATTTTTTAAAAATGAAATATGGTGATTGTCAAGTGATAGATGATGACATTCATAAATTTGATCTTTCACTTCAGAAATATATTCTTTTAAATTCTTGCGCATCATCTCAATATTTATCTTTACCTTTTGGTGCTTTAAATGCAACTTTAGTTGTTTCTGTTACTGATGGTCAAAAAGTTAGACTTTGCATATATGGTGATGGTGGAGTTATTGTTGGTCACAAAGATGGAACAGTAGAATATTTTTCTGTTCGATTTATGGACAATGCTCCTTATTATCTTTATTATGATTACGATCCACTTATCAGAGATTCTTATTTCAAAACTTTTGGTGAGCAAAAAATATGGACTGAAATAGATCGAAATCTTATGGATGATGATAATCTTATAATGGATACTCAATTCTTTACAACTAAAGAATTTAGTTATGATAAAGGATTAACTGTTTGGGAAACATCTAGTATTTCATATGTTATTAATGTTTCTGACGGAATTGAATCATTTTTAGATATTGATCCTCAACTTGAATATGATCAAAGAGCATCTAAAGAAGTATCTAAAAATGTAATTTTAAAAGAGATTTGTTTGATAAAAAATTATAATGGTAATTTCATTCAAAGAAGGTTAGGAAGAATGAAAAGAGATCATGCTAAAATTAATAGAATTCATTTTGATGATATTTCTGCAGCAGCTATGTATATAACTGAAGGTGAAAATGTCAATTAATATTTTTGTTAAAAGTATTGGTAAAATTACTTTGACAGATAAAGAATATGTTGCTGCTGGTGGAGAAGCAGTTGTTTATAAGAAAAGCAATATAGCTTATAAAATTTATCATGATCCCAATAAAATGATTCCTGTTCAAAAGATTCAGGAATTACAAGTAATAACTCCAAAAAATGTTTTAAAACCATTAGATGTTATTCAAGATGGTCATAAAACTGTTGGATATGTAATGTCATTTATTAGCAATACTAATCCAATTTGTAAATTATTTACAAAATCTTTTAGAGAGAAGAACTCTTTAACTCCAAAAGATATAACTGAAATGATCAAATTAATGCAATTAACTATTGATCAAATTCATAAAGATGGATGTTTGATAGTAGATCTTAATGAATTAAATTTACTCGCATCTCAAAAGTTTGATAATGTTTATTTTATAGATGTAGACAGTTATCAAACCCCACATTACAAAGCAACAGCGATAATGGAATCAATTAGAGATCCAAAAGT
>Ga0209777_10007657_pt1 | contig 11942 bp, 12 predicted proteins | sample FrelakmetHBP12HB_FD_187147 | JGI IMG/M metagenome (GOLD analysis project Ga0209777, IMG submission 187147) | Freshwater lake sediment microbial communities from the University of Notre Dame, USA, for methane emissions studies -HBP12 HB (SPAdes)... | ecosystem: Environmental > Aquatic >... | reverse complement strand
CAGAGGTCCGAATCCTCTTGGGCCCACCAGTAAATTTCATTAATGAAATTTACTGGGCATGCCGAATTAATGTAATTCGGCCACTAAACAGTTCATTATGGATTTATCAATCTTAAGACATTCCTGTTCACACATTATGGCGCAAGCAGTAAAAGAGCTCTGGCCGCAGGCCAAACTTGGCATCGGGCCTTCTATTGAGGACGGTTTTTATTATGACTTTGATAAACAAGAGCCATTTACCGACGAGGATTTAACTAAAATTACTACCAAGATGCAAGAGATTATCCGTCTTGATAAGCCCTTTATCAGAGAGGAGCTTTCTAAAAAAGAGGCCTTAAGTTTATTTAAGAATCGCAGCGAGGACTATAAAGTACAGCTCCTGCAAGAAATCCCCGATGACAAAGTCTCGATTTATAAAACCGGTGGAGAGTTTTTGGATTTATGCCGCGGCCCGCATCTGGAATCTACGGGTCAAATCAAAGCCTTCAAGTTATTGTCAGTAGCCGGTGCGTATTGGCATGGCTTAGAAACTAATCCGATGCTACAGAGAATCTACGGCACCTGTTTTAATACGCAAAAAGAACTCGACGATTATTTGAAAAACTTAGAAGAGGCCAAAGAGCGTGACCACCGTAAACTCGGGCCCAGTTTAGAAATTTTTGATATTTATCATGAGGAAGCAGGCGCGGGTTTGGTATTTTATCATCCTAAGGGCGCGGTTTTGCGCTCGATCATTGAGGATTACGAAAAAGAAGAGCACCGCAAGCGTGGCTATCAGATGGTGATCACTCCGCATATTATGCAGGCTTCGCTTTGGCATACCTCGGGCCATTATGATTACTATAAAGAGAGCATGTATATTTTGAAAATCGAAGAGAAGGAATTTGTCTTAAAGCCGATGAACTGCCCCGGCCACATCCTGATTTATAAATCAAAAAATCGAAGCTATAAAGAATTACCCATTCGATTTTTTGAATTAGGCACAGTATATAGGAATGAAAAGGCAGGGGTGTTGCACGGGTTATTACGCGTGCGCGGCTTTACTCAAGACGATGCGCATATATTTTGTCGGCCAGAGCAATTAAAAGAAGAGATCAAGGGGGTTATTGATTTTGTTTTCGACACCATGAAGGTTTTTGGTTTTGCGGAAGTAAGCATAGAATTAAGCACTCGGCCGGAAAAATATATCGGTAGCGAAGAAGACTGGCTTACGGCTACCGAGGCCTTAGAGGAATCCTTAAAAGAGAAAGGGTTAAACTATGATGTGAATGTAGGGGAAGGGGCTTTTTACGGCCCCAAGATCGATATAAAATTAAAGGATGCTTTAAACAGAAAGTGGCAATGCGCTACTATTCAGTGTGATTTCGCCCTGCCGCAAAGGTTTAATCTCACCTTTGTTGATTCCGACGGACGAGAGAAGCAACCTGTCATGTTGCACCGTGTGATTTTGGGGAGCCTTGAGCGGTTTATCGGCGCATTATTAGAACATTATAAAGGCAATTTTCCTCTTTGGTTAGCCCCTACACAAGTATTAATTATCCCCATTAAAGATTCAGTGCAGGAATACAGTTTAAAAGTTAAACAGGCGTTAGAGGCAAGTTCCATACGCACACAGATAGATAGCCGTAATGAAACCTTGGATAAAAGGATCCGCCAGGCAGAATTAGACAAAGTCCCCTATGTCTTAGTGGTGGGTGAGCGCGAAGCTAAACAAGAGGTGGTAGCAGTGAGAAGAAAAGGAGTGGGAGATCAAGGGGCAATGCCAGTAGGAGAATTTATTCAAAAAATAAAAGAGGAGACAATAAATAAGGTTTCGTAACCTTATTAAACCTACAAGAGGGAGGTGGTAGAAATAAAAAAATTTATCCGTATAAACGAAAGAATATTTGCTGCACAAGTGCGCCTGGTTGGGCCAGAAGGCAATCAATTAGGTGTAGTATCGTTAGAAAAGGCACGCGAGTTGGCTAATCAGCACGACTTAGATTTAGTAGAAGTAGCAGCTCAGGCAAATCCGCCGGTCTGCCGCATTATAGACTTTAGTAAATTTAAATATGAACAAGAAAAGAAGGAACGTGAAGCCAAGAAACATCAACACCAGGGCCGGTTAAAAGAGATTCGCCTGAAACCCAATATCGATGACCACGATTATCAGACAAAATTAAAACAAGCAATCAATTTTCTGAAGAAGAAAGACAAAGTCAAAATGGGCCTCTTCTTCAGGGGCAGGCAAATGGAGCACATGGATCTGGGCAGGAAAATCTTAGATAGATTTATTGCCGATACGCAAAATGATGGGCAGGTGGAAAAACAACCCATTTTGGAAGGCAGGGTGATGTTCTTAATTATTTCCCCGAAATAATACATAAGTTAATAGTTAAAACTCAGGCCCTAAACTGTAAGTTTTGAGAGCGAAGGAGAGAGATGCCAAAATTAAAGACCAAAAAAGGCGTAGCTAAGAGATTTAAATTAACAAAAAAAGGAGAGATTAAATATTCCCCTTGCGGCAAGAGTCATCTTCTCTCCAGCAAGGAGACCGGAAGACTGCGACGCTTGAGAAAGGCGAAAGTCTTAGGAGATAAGAAGCAAAAAAATTATTTAAAGAGGATGTTGCCTTACGGGTAGTAACTAGTAAATCTACAAAATTACAACTCGTGATTTAATAGTTACCAAATATATGAAGGAGTGATTTATGGCTAAAATCAAGCATAGTGTGGCGACCAGAAGGAGAAAAAAAAGATTATTAAAAAAGGCAAAGGGTTTTTGGGGCGATCGTAGTAAGCAGCATCAGCAGGCGCGCCGAGCCCTGGCGCACGCCTTAGTGTATACCTATCGCGATAGGCGCGTCAAAAAAAGAGATTTCCGCCAACTTTGGATCATCCGTATCAATGCTGCCTGTCGCATCGCGGGTATTACTTATAGCCAATTCATGCATGGCCTCAAAAAAGCCAATGTGGGTTTGGATAGAAAGGTGTTAGCTGACTTAGCAGTTAAGGATGCTAAGGCCTTTGAAAAGTTAATAGAAATAGTGAAAGGGTAGGGGAATATGTATGTCATAATCGTAGGTTGTGGTAGGGTAGGTTCGGAATTAGCCAAGCTATTATCGACCGAAGGTCACAACGTAGTGGTTATTGATAAGGAGCAGCATTCTATTGAGCGCCTCGGCGGGGCATTTAACGGTTTGACTTTAATTGGGAATGGCTTTGACCTCGCTTTGTTAAAACAGGCAGGGGTAGAAAAAGCAGATGCGTTCTGTGCTGTGACCAATGGGGATAACACCAATTTGATTTGTGCGCAGGTCGCCAAAAGGATATTCAAGGTCCCTAAGGTATTTGCGCGCATCTACGACCCTCAACGAGCGCACATTTATACGGCATTAGGCTTAGATATTATCAGCGGGACGATTCTTTTCGCGGCGATGCTGCGAGATAAGATTATCGAAAGCCGATTTTCTAGTTATTTAATAGAGACAAAAGAATTAGGGATCATTGAGCTTGAAGTTAAAAACAATCTCATCGGTAAAACCATCCAGGATATAAATATACCTGGTGATTTTTTAGTGGTGGCGATTAGAAGATTAGACGGTGTTATTATACCCGAATTGAATACAGTTTTAAGGCCTAAGGATGTATTAATGGCGGCGGTCAAGGTGGCCAGCCTGAAAAAGATAAAAGAAAAATTTCACATCTAAGTGAGGACATAAGTTATATATTCGAACAGATCCTTGGCATCTTTAATGCCAAGGATCAAATTCGTCCTACGTTTCGCTTTAGGACTCGATGGACGATCCTGAAACGAAAGTGAAGGATCTCGCGCAGATAACTTACGTCACGCTTCGCGTTCCGTAAGTTATGCGCTCATTTGAGGTGCAAACATGTATATCGTGATCGTCGGTGCAGGTAAAATTGGCTATTTTTTAGCCAAAAGACTTTGTGCGAGTAAAAACACCGTGAGCATCGTAGATAAAGATAGGTTGATTTGCGAAGAGATTGCCAAGGAATTAGGAGTTTTGGTTATCCACGGGGATGGTTGTGATCCCCGGATTTTGGAAGAGGCAGGGGTTAATCGTGCCGATGTAGTAGCTGCAGTGAGCGGCGATGATGAGGATAACTTGATTATCTGCCAGTTAGCCAAAGAAAAATTTCATATCCGGCGCACTGTCGGCAGGGTCAATAATCCGGATAATGAGTTCACCTTTTCCGAGTTGGGCGTGGATGTCCCAGTGGACTCCACCAAGATCATCGCCAAGATTATCGAAGAGGAAGTTTCGTTCTCGGACTTTGTCAATTTAATGAGTTTCAAACGCGGCAAGCTCGCCATTGTGCGCGTAGATTTACCTACAGATTCACCCGCGATCAACAAAGAGGTCAAGGATATCAAATTGCCTCCGGATTCGGTGCTGGTCTCCATTGTGCGCGGAGAAGAAGTTATCCTTCCTAAGGGTAATACGGTTTTAAAACCCGGAGATGACGTAATTGCCTTGACCTTAATTGGCAACGAGCCACAACTGCTCAATTTATTAATAGGAAAATTATAAAATGCAGACTAAGCTTCCCCTGAATATAACCTTAGGGATCATCACCGAACTTTTATATACGTTATGCATCATGTTGGCAGCGTTTTTTATCTGCCTACTGCTGATACGAGCCTTTTAATCCTCCTCGTAGAAATCCCCGTGGCTTTAGTCCGGGGATGACGAATACGAGGAATTTCTTAGAAAAGGAGGGAGCCTCGGACTTTAGTCCGAAGGGCTCCACAGATGATTCGCAAGCCAAATATAGAAGACGTAAAGGGCATCGGGTATTATTTAGGTAAAATTATTATCGGCTTAGGCCTGACTATGGTTATTCCTATTATTATCGGAGTAGCCTTTAAAGAGATAAATCCTACCCTGGATTTCATCATCAGCATAGAAATAACTCTCCTCTTCGGCCTACTGTTGACCAGATTATGTTTTACGGAAAAGGACCTAAATTGGATGCAGGGGATGATTATTGCCAGCCTTTCCTGGATTGCGGCCACGCTTTTTGGCGCCCTGCCTTTATATTTAAGCGGGCACTGGAATTCATTTCTCGATGCCTGTTTTGATGCCATGTCCGGTTTTGCTACTACCGGTTTAGCGCTGGTAGAGAATCTTGACCATTTATCTTATGCGCATAATCTCTGGCGACATTTAATTATGTTCATCGGAGGCCAAGGGATTGTAATTGTCGCCCTTTCATTCTTTGTGAAAGGTTTTTCCGGCGCATTTAAGATGTATGTGGGTGAGGCGCGCGACGAAAGAGTCTTGCCCAATGTGATCGATACTGCCCGGTTTATTTGGCTGGTCAGCATTGTTTATTTGATCTTAGGAACGCTTGCCTTAGGGATAGTCGGTATCTTAAATGGCATGAAAACAATCAACGCCTTCTTTCATGGCGCCTGCGTATTTATGGCTGCCTTTGATACGGGCGGTTTTGCGCCTCAGTCGCAAAATATACTCTATTATCATAGCTTACCCTATGAAATAGTCACCATCATGATTATGCTTTTAGGCGCAATAAATTTTAAGTTGCACTATCATATCTGGATGGGCAATCGCAGAGAGGTATTCAAGAACATCGAAACCATAACGCTTTTTATGACTATCATGCTTACCTTTGCTATTACTGCCGTGGGGCTGGTGAAGTTAGGTACCTATCCTCAAGCAGTAGCATTATTCCGCAAAGGTTTTTATCAACTCGTCTCCGGGCACACAGGCACAGGTTATATGACCATATATGCCCGGCAGTTTATCAATGAGTGGGGGGATTTGGCTTTGGTGGGGATTATTATCGCCATGGGATTGGGCGGTAGCGTCTGTTCGACTACCGGCGCGATTAAGATGTTGCGTATTGGCATTATATTTAAAGCGCTGATTGAGGATTTAAAGAAGATAATCCTTCCTGAGCATGCGGCTGTGGTGCAGAAATTCCATCATATAAAAGAGATATTTTTGGAAGACAAACAAGTCAGGGCAGCTTTGTTTATTACTTTGGCATATTTAGTTTTGTATGGCTTTGGGGCGATAGTAGGCATGTTCTTTGGATATCCGTTTTTGCATGCTTTGTTTGAATCTACCTCTGCCGCAGCTAATGTAGGTTTATCCTGCGGCATCACAAATACTACTATGCCCGCCGCTTTAAAATTTACCTATATATTTCAGATGTGGGCGGGCCGCTTGGAGTTTATGTCGGTATTTACCCTGGCCGGATTTATGGCAGCAGCTATAAAAGGCAAGTAAAATGAAAAAATTATTTAATCTCAAAGGCGTGGTGTTGAATATAATTTTGCTTTGCACATTACACTTTACGCAATACAGCGCTTTTGCCCAACCTATTTCTAGCGATGAATTAATAAATAATGCCAAGTTATTCGATGGCAAGAGTGTGATCTACATTGGCGAGGTGGTTGGCGATATCATGATCAGGGGGGAATACGCATGGATTAATGTATTGGATGGGAAAAATGCCATTGGGATCTGGGCAGGAAAAGATCTGATTAAAGGTATTGCTTATACGGGTAGTTATAAGTTTAAAGGAGATGTGGTTGAAGTGAGCGGAGTTTTTCACCGTGCCTGCCTTCAACACGGTGGTGATTTGGATATACATGCGCAAAGCCTGACAAAAATCATTGCCGGCCGGCCGACTCAAGAAATGCCAAATTTTAAGAAAGGAAATACAGTAATTTTATTATTAGGAGCACTGGTTTTAATATGGATATTAACTCTATTAAAGCGCAGATAGATTCTGAAATAGGGAATATAAATTCACCTGAAACTCTCGAAGAGTTACGGGTCAAGTATTTAGGTAGAAAGGGCTTTATTCCCCAGTTAACCGGTTCTATCCCCAACATGCCTCAGGGAGAGCGTGCAGCTTTTGGACAGGAAGTCAACGCCCTAAAAAATAAAATAACCTTTCTGATTGATGAAAAACAGAAGGCGATTACCGGCAAGTCTACCAAATTACCTCTTTCCTCTGTAGACATTGGCCTGCCAGGCATCAGCCAAGAATTGGGGCATCTACATCCGATTACCCAGGTCACAAACGAGATATGCGCCATTTTTAGTCAGATGGGATTTGCTATAGTCGAAGGCCCGGAGGTTGAGACTGAATATAATAATTTTACCGGCTTAAATATTCCTTTAGAACATCCTTCAAGAGATGTGTTTGATACATTCTATCTCGATGCTGGGAAAAACGAGAATCAAGAATCGAGAATCAAGGATCGATTATTATTACGTAGCCACACCTCGCCGGTACAAATTCGGGTGATGAAATCGCGTAAGCCGCCTTTGGCAGTAGTGGTGCCGGGAAGAGTTTATCGGCCCGATGCGGTGGATGCCAGCCACTCTTTTATGTTTCATCAAATAGAAGGGTTTGTAGTGGACGAGAATATAAAATTTTCCGACTTAAAGGGCGCTTTAGAAGTTTTTGCCAAAGGCGTTTTTGGCAAAAATATAAAGATGCGTTTTCGGCCGCATTTCTTTCCTTTTACCGAGCCTTCCGCAGAGGTGGATATCTCCTGTATAATATGTCAAGGTAAAGGCTGTTCGGTCTGCGGACAAAAAGGATGGCTGGAAATTTTAGGTTCAGGTATGATTCATCCCAGAGTTTTCAAAAATGTAGGCTACCAACCTGGCAGATATACTGGTTTTGCTTTCGGTATGGGTGTGGAAAGAATCGCGATGCTTAAGTACGGCATCGATGATATCAGGTTATTTTTTGAAAACGATTTAAGGTTCCTAAAGCAGTTTTGATCAAATGAAAGTAATTTATAGTTGGTTAAAAGATTTTGTAGAGATTAAAATTTCACCCCAAGCCCTGGCAGATAAACTTACCCTAGCAGGCATGGAGGTGGCTTCTTTAGAAAAAAAATCTGGAGATTTTATTTTTGAGATGGAGATTACGGCTAATCGGCCGGATTTATTATGTGTGGTTGGAATAGCCAGGGAAGTAGCAGCGCTCACGAATAAGAAACTCAAGTTCGATACTCGATACCTGCCTGCCGGCAGGCAAGGCTCGATACTCGATACTCGCAGAAGTTCGAATCGAGGATCTAGGATCGAGGATCAAAAGTTCACAATCAAGATTGAAGATAAGAAGGATTGTCCTCTTTATACCGCCAAAATAATCAAAGGTGTAAAAGTTTGCCCTTCACCTAGATGGATGAAGCAAAGATTGGAATTAATGGGGAGCCGCAGCGTGAATAATGTCGTCGATATTACAAATTATATTTTATTTGAGCGGGGAGAGCCGCTACACGCCTTTGATTTGGATAAATTAAGTCAAGGAGAGATAATTGTGCGCCGGGCAACAAAGGATGAGGGATTAATTACTATAGACGGGGTAGAGAGAAGGTTGAGTCCTGAGATTTTAGTTATTGCGGATAGAGCAGCGCCGGTAGCCATTGCAGGGGTGATGGGGGGTAGAGATACAGAAGTTACCGCGGCCACAAAAAACATTCTTCTAGAAGCCGCGATATTTAACCCTATACTTATCCGGCACGCTAGGCAGGCATTAGGATTACCCAGCGAGTCAGCTTATCGTTTTGAAAGAGGCATAGACTTCAATGTAGTAGAGGATGCATCTTGGCGGGCGACAAAGTTGATTTGCGCAATCGCAGGAGGAAGGCTTATTCTGGCAAAGAGCGCTGGCTCGCTTAAGACAAAGAAGAAAACCCTCTATTTAGAAACATCCGCCGTGAATAAGGCCCTGGGCATAGATATAAAATCAACCAAAGTAAAGAAGATTTTAAGCGGCCTGGGGTTTCAGGTGAAAGCCAAAACAAAAAATAATTTTGCCGTAGGGATACCTTCATTCCGGCCGGATGCAAGTTTAAGTATAGATCTGATAGAAGAAGTGGCGCGTATCTTTGGCTATCCGCAAATACCCATCAGTTTACCCGCGATTAAACCGCAAGTAACTACTTATACGGCAAGAGAGTGGGTCTCTGAAATAAAAAATATTTTAACCAGCCTAGGGCTTAATGAAGTGATTACCTATAGCCTGGTAGATAGGGAGTCCTTAAGGGGAATGAATATAGGGCTTAACCATCCTCTTGCCGAGATCTTAAACCCTTTAAGTAAAAATGAAGCAGTTTTGAGGCCAACCCTTGCTTTAAGCTTGGCTCGTTGTACTGCCCATAACTTAAGCCAGCAACAAGAATATGTAAATATTTTTGAAATTGCCAAAGTATTTTATCAAGAATCAGGCCACTTAAAAGAAGAATTGGTTTTAGGGGTTGCCCTTTGTGGTGAGAAATCTCGGTTCCTCCCCGGGCAGGGCATGGTGAAAGATAGTGCCGGGCCTTTGAATTTAAAGGGGATATTGGAGGTAATCTTTGAGCGCCTGGGGATAAAAGATTATAGCCTGACAAAGTTAGATGATCAGCAATTAGCCCTTAGGCTTGGTCAGGAAAAAATAGGGTTAATCTTGAGCCTGCCAAAAAGCATTTTAGATTCCCTGAATATAAAAAATAAGGATGTATGGTTATTAGAATTCTCCCTGGAACGGCTCGCCGCTTATGTAAATCTTAAAAAGAGATTCACCGCACTCCCGCTATATCCGGGCATATTTAGGGATATAAGTATAGTCCTGCGAGAAGAGATCTTGGTCGAGGATGTTTTAGGGGCAATCAAAGAAAAAGCAGGACCACTGCTAAAAGAGGCCAAGATTACCGATTATTATAAAGGCAAACAAATCCCGCCGGGCTTTAAGGGCTTAACTATCTCCTGTCTTTATCTTAGCCCACAGCGCACTCTTACCGAAGCAGAAATCATTCCGCTAAATTCCCTGGCTTCCCATATATTAATAGAGAGATTCGCCGCCGCAATTAGATAAAATTTATACAAGAATTCATTCTTTACGCCTATCCTTTATATAAATATTTTTATGAAAGGTTTTAGCGTAATTTTTTAATTCCGCCCCTATTTGGATTATTTGTCCTACATGGTCAAGTAAGCGTAGCTCATTGGTTACAACCGCTATCGAAATGCTCATGATCGGGATTTGGGATATTACACCCGTTCTGTTTTTAGCAATAATGAATCCTTGGGTTTTATCCGCTGCATCATAAAAATCACTGATATTCTTTTGGAATCTCTCGATGATGCCGTTACAGACCGCATCTATAAGGTCAGGGGTAGTAACAAAAATAAAATCATCTCCTCCGATATGGCCCAGGAACTCCGTGCCTTTTCCTAATGTTTCCAATGCCTTGATAATAACCCCGGCAGTAAATAGGATAACTTTATCGCCCCTTTCAAAACCATAGCGGTCATTTAGCTCCTTAAATTTATTTAAATCCAAAAAACCCACACAAAATTTTTCTTTAGATTTTATCTTCGCCTCGAGCTCTTTAAGCACAGAAACATTTCCCGGCAATTTTGTCAAAGGATTGGCGTCAAGGTCCCGGGCGGTGCGTAACAGGGAAGCTTTGACTCTGGCTAAAAATTCAGCTGGCTCAAAGGGCTTTTCAATATAGTCATCAGCACCGGAATAAATACCTTTGATTTTATCCATAGGATCCTTGCCTCTGATCAGCAGGATGATGGGTACATAGCGCAGGGCAAAATTTCTACGGATGGCTTTACATACTTGGATGCCATCGATTGCCTCATCGTGAAAGTCACAGATTACCAGCCGGAATTGCTCTTCAAGTAAAGCTTGCATAGCTTCATCTTGATTGGAAAAAGTTTTCACCTGATAGCCTTCTCCGGTAAGCAGGGCGGTTAAGAAATCAGAAGTCCACTTTTCGTGGATGATGGTGAGTATATTAGCTTCGCTTATTGGGGGGAAGTTCATTTTTCCAGCGATTCAAGGATTTTTTTGCAAATTCCTTGGATCTCTTGCATTGCCTCAAAGTTTAATACTAGGTAGAAACTACCTTTTATATTTCCTCGTGTTTCTTCAAACACCGCCTCGATTAACAAGATGCACTCAGCGTCTGAAGAGGAACGAATGGCTATCCTCATAATTTCATGCAGAGGCCCGCTGGATAAAGTGGGGACAGACGGTATGATCAGTTTCTGTAATATCATGCTTAAGGCGGAAACATAAGAAGAGATGACGATGCTACCCACCTCTTTTATCACGGAAATACCCATTTCAGTCAAAACGCCTGTTTTGATCTGCTTTTTTTTCTCTTCGTAACACAAATCGATTAACTGAAAGGCGCTTTTTTCGCTCAAGATAAACATAATTATGCCTTTTAAACCTGCCAAGATATGGCTGTTTACGCTCAACACCACTTGTTCTTTCGGTAATTTATCTAAGATTGTCTCGCGAGGAAGAAATTCTAAGGCAGGCATAGAAAGCTTAATTTTTGTGCCCAAGATTTCACAAAGAGCAGTACTTGCGTGCGCCGAGGAAATGCTGCTTACTTCCCTTAAGATATCCATTTCGTCTTTCATCGTATCCTCCTTAGGATGTTGTGAGCTTTTCTTATTTCTTGCGAAAGATCCTATTTTTAAAGTCTATTTCTTCAAAGATTTCTTTGGCTTCGCCCAAGATCATCTCTACTTTACCTAAAATCAAATAGCCGCCAGTCTTTAGAGATTTATAGAATTTCGTCAACAACTGTTCCTGCAGGTCCCGCTCTAAAAATATGAACACATTCCGGCAGAGTATTACGTCGGTGGCTTCAATAAAGTCATCTAAGATTAAATCCCGGCTTTCTAGCTGTACCAAATTCTTCACCTCTTCCTTCACTCTAAAATCCTTTCCGGAGGCGGTAAACCAGTCTTTTAAATATTTATCGTCAACATTTTTTAAACTCTCTTTAGGATAGCCGGCGGCATCCGCAGCCTTTAGGCATTTTTTATCTATATCGGTACCGTAAATTTCTATAGAAAACTGCGCTGCATTATAATTTAATATTTCTTTCAGCAGTATCGCTACAGAGTAAGGTTCCTCGCCATTCGCGCA
>Ga0209777_10007656_pt1 | contig 11942 bp, 5 predicted proteins | sample FrelakmetHBP12HB_FD_187147 | JGI IMG/M metagenome (GOLD analysis project Ga0209777, IMG submission 187147) | Freshwater lake sediment microbial communities from the University of Notre Dame, USA, for methane emissions studies -HBP12 HB (SPAdes)... | ecosystem: Environmental > Aquatic >... | reverse complement strand
CCCAGTTCGGATTGGAGGCTGAAACCCGCCTCCATGAAGTTGGAGTTGCTAGTAAACGCAGGTCAGCATACTGCGTTGAATACGTTCTCGGGCCTTGTACACACCGCCCGTCACGTCATGAAAGCCGATAACACCTGAAGTCGATGCGCTAACCCGCAAGGGAGGCAGTCGCCCAGGGTGGGATTGGTAATTGGGACGAAGTCGTAACAAGGTAGTCGTAGCGGAAGCTGCGGCTGGATCACCTCCTTTCTAGGGAGTCGCGAGGCTTCGGCCTCAAGAATCCTAGGTCGGTTGGTGGAGGAAACTCCATCATAATTCAAAAAGCACAGCTCCCTTCCACTATCCAGCGGTTAAGGTGTTTTTTTATAATGCAGAGATTTGACAAACTCCAAAATTCGTGATATCTGTATGGCAAAAGGGGTTGTAGGGATTGATTGAAACTAAGGTTCGGGTAATAGTTTTGGTTGTGGGTGTCGCGGCGTTCATCGGGTTAATCGGATGGATAGCGGATGATACCTTTTACTGGGTGTCGACTTGGGCTATAACCGCACTCACGAATATGCTCTTCTCTGCGGCAATCGTTAGTTGTCTTATTGTGGCGGCTGTCACTGTAATACGCAGATTAAGATAAGCTAGGGATACGAGGCTAAACGGCTTCTAGCATTCAGCGCTGGCATGAATTGTGTGAGGGCATCCTTCCGAGGAAGGATGCCCTTTTTTGTCACTCCTGCTTCCGCAGGAGTCCAGGCACCTGGATTCCCGCGTGCGCGGGAGTGACATTAAATTGCTCCGCGGACGTCTTTTCTGTTCGCCGTGAATTTATCGGAGGGCGGCCTGTTGTCAGGTCAGAATCTCGATTCTCTTTACCCGGCATTCTTTACCACGTTTTACTGTTATCTCTCCTGAGCCGCACTTCGGGCATTGGAAAATGGGGATGAGGAAGTGACACAGCGGGTCATCCTTGGTCTCCAGTGCTCCCTCATATCTACATGCTGAGCAGTGGACCTCCGGTTTCACCACTTCGATCTTTAATTCCGCCTCGGCGGCAGGGGTTCGTTCGAAGGCAAGCTTCACCCAGAACTCTATCTGTTCCGGATTGAGCAGGGAAAGCTCACCGATTTCAAGCTCTACCAGCAATACCTTCTTAGCCTCTTGTTTCTCCGATTCCTTGAGGACTAAGTCGGCTATTGCGTGTGAGATGGATACTTCGTGCAAATTTTTACCTTCTGGGAAAACGGGTGGCTGAAGCTATAAGCCCAGCGCCTTCGCTACCTCAGCTATCCCTTCTCCGGTGGCGCAGTTTGTCCGCACTGTTTTCAGAGACGGCTTCAGCTCATGAAGCTGTTTCTCGAACTCAGCAGGAGCGATGCCTGTTGCCTGGGAGAGGTCAATCTTGTTTATCGCCACTACATCTGCATCCATAAAAGAGAAGGGGTGTTTCAGCACCACATAAGGGCCTTCAGTAAGCGAAAGCACTACTATGCGTTTATGAGAGCCCAGCGGGAAATCAGCCGGGCAGATAATATTCCCCACATTCTCAATGAAGAGAAGATTTATTTTGTTCAGGTCCAACTCCCCGAGCGCCTTCTTTATCAGATTAGCGTCGAGGTGGCATTCCTTGCCGGTGTTTATCTCCAGGACCTCCGCTCCTGCTGATTTTATTTGCTCAGCATCTATAGTCGTGGCGGTATCCCCGGCTAACGCAGCTATCTTATACTTACCCTTCAAGTGCTTCACCAACTGGACTACAAGAGAGGTCTTTCCTGAGCCCACCGAGCCCATAATATCAATCGCCAAAACCTTATGGCTGTCCAGCAGCTTTCGATTCTGCTCTGCTAGCTCGCGATTCTTGCGCAGCAAATCTTCATCGAGTTCGATATCGAAAATCTCTCCCTCATCAGGTCGAATTATCTTCAAGCCTCTCCTTTCAAGCACAGGCTGGGTTGCACTTATATTATACCAATAATATGCTTAAAGAGGTTAATCTTTTGTGTCATTGCGAGGAGTCCGCCTCTGGCGGACGACGAAGCAATCTCTGCGGTTAGGGTGAGATAAAGACAATGAGATTGCTTCGCTGCGCTCGCAATGACAGCGGGATGATGGCGGGGGGCTCAGAGTTAAGAACGTCTGAGTGTTCCCGCTTGACGATGTTGATTAGGTCAGCTATCACATGCTATAATCAATGCTGCACTTCGATAACCGAAGCCAGGATGCTGTCAAACCTCGGGGCCGCAAATGTTCGGGCGGGTAGCTCAGTTGGCTAGAGCACTACTCTGATAAAGTAGGGGTCGAAGGTTCGAATCCTTCTCCGCCCACCATAGTGTACAATAGAGGGAACTCCTATTTCTTCTTCAGTTATCCCCTTGGGTGCCATTGGAATCGTGTAAGTCAGTAGAACCTCATTGTCTGTTACCTTTACTTCTTTGACAAAGCTCCTCACAAATGACCTTCTCTCTCCCAATGAGCTTTCGCTTAGAAGACTGCGCAAGTCCTCCACGTAACGCGTCACGGTCGCGGCATCGGCCAACTCTACACGCCTGTCTGACAGCAGCCTCTCCAGCTCGACCCTAGTGCCCCGGAGAGGAGTGATAAAGGTGTCTGCTCAGGTAGACCTGTTCAGTGAAGCCAAGCTGGAAACACCAGAGCCTGTTGCCGAAATCATACTAGGACGCCATTCCGTCCGCTTCCCTCTGCGTAGGAAACGTAGGGAAGCATTGAGCAGGGTGATGCAAATACTGGCTATGTTGGAGGGCAAGGATGTGCATATCAGCTCCTATGACGTCGGTGTACGGTATTACTGGCTTCATAACCTGAAGCTTCCTAAGCTACGGATGGAATTCTATCCTAGCAGATACGGAGAGGACCCTAAATACATTCCTAGCGTGATAGTGCTGTGGGGAACGAGGTCAGCTCAGGTCAGGATATTTACCGACTATCTCATAGCTGTACGGGAGCAAGAGTACGAAGGCCATTGGGACTATCTGCTTGACTTCCGCAATGGCTTCTACGATAGCAGGATAGACCAATGGCGCTCACACTATGCGTGCCTACATATAACCAGGTTTACATACTAGGCAAATAGGTGTACACACCAAGCAAATATACCTAAACTGATTGCATTAGATTAGGGGCTGGGGGATTTCCTCCAGCCCCTTTTTTGTCTATGACGCTGCACAAAACAAGCAAGTGTTTAGTGCGCCGTCCTGGTACGCTTCTTGCCTGCAAATAGGATAAATAGCAACACTCCAATCATAATCAGCGCACCCAAAGCTGGGCCTATGATTAAGAATACATTCAGCGGCGCAGTAGCTGTGACTTCCTTGCCTAAGATGGCAAATTTAGTAAAGTGGTTTATCTGCGCTGTAACGGTGTTATTCTCAATGTCCACAAGCGACGGAAGCAGTGTCCACTGTCCTGTTGCTATGTCATAGTAACCTATAATCAACCCCTCTTCAGCGACTCTTTCCGGAAGCCAAGTACGATTGTACGACATAGTTACAGCGAGCGATGGTTCGAATGTAGCCCCGTCAGGGACAAACTCGTAGACGGAGCTAATAATGTGGTACTCGGGCAGCGGGTCAGGTGACGGCCCCACATAAGCTTCAGCACCTATATAAACCAGCGGCTTGTTATCCTGCGTACGTATTATTGCGAACTCGCCAATACTGAGCCTCACCAGCCCATCGCTAGTAACAAAGTTTATATCGTGCAGGGCCTGGCCGTCCTCGCTAACAATGCCTGATAAGTCCATTACTCGACCTGCCGGACCGGGCGTTGGTGCCGGAGTAGGCGTGGGTACAGGTGTCGGCGTTGTGATTGATGAACTCACTCTATTCCATTCGTCCTTCTCCCAATCACCTGTAGAACCGTACCGCCAATTCTCGGTAAAAGAGCTGCAATCTGACGAAATAGTGAATACAAAATCTCCTCCGTCGTCGGGTGGGCTGTAGGATGGTGCCTCTAACCACGTGCCTCTCAATGTATTGCCTGATACCACACCCACAATTCGTCCACCTTCATATTCGTAAGTTCCAGTTACTTGCCCACCTGTTTGCACCAGTACCATTGTATTCCAGTTTGTATTCCACGTTCCTGTCCAATTACAGGGTTCGACTGTCGGTACCGGAGTTGGCTCAGGCGTTGGTGTCGGAGCCGCAGGTACATACACAGGTGGGAAGTACGGCGTGGGCGCAGGCGGAACTGTCCACCAAACACTTACCCCTCTCTGCTCAAGCTGAGGTATGTACTCATTGATAGAGGTAGAGCTCAAGGGGTTCTCCTCCAAGTCAACCATATCCCCCTCATCCAGGCCATTGTTCTGAACCAGTGGGAGGATATCGCTTATCTGATTATCACAGAGATATAAATTGTATAGACTGGCGAGATTTCCCATGGCGTTTATATCGCTTATCTGGTTCTCACACAAATCGAGGTAAGCTAGCCCGGTGAGACTGGCCAGAGGAGAGGTGTCGCTTATCTGATTACCACATAGATCTAGCCCAATCAAACTGGTGAGGTTGCCTAAGGCAGTGATATTACCTATCTGGTTTTCACACATATCCAGATATGTAAGGTTGGTGAGTATGGATAAAGGTGAAATGTCGCTTATCTGATTGTCCCATAGGTAGAGGACAGTCAAGCTGGTGAGGTTCTCTAAAGCAGTAATGTCACTTATCTGGTTTTCGTCCAGGTCGAGGTAAATCAGATTGGCGAGATTGGAAAGAGGCGAGATGTCGCTTACCTGATTATCCCAGAGGGCCAGTTGAATCAAGTTGGTCAGGTTTCCTAAGGCAGTAATGTCAGTTATCTGGTTTTCGTCCAGGTCGAGGTAAATCAGATTGGTGAGATTGGAAAGAGGCGAGATGTCGCTTATCTGATTGTCCCAGATGGCCAGGTCCATCAAGTTAGTTAGATTTTCGATGCCAGTGATATCGACTAACTCGTTATTGCTTAGATTTATGTAGATGAGTTCAGAGAGGTTCGAAAGAGCAGAGATGTTGCTTATCTGATTCCGTGCAAGGTTAAGTCTGGTCAGGTTGTTCAGTCCGGAAAGCGGAGCGATATTGGTTATGCGGTTCTGGTTAAGGCGCAAGTCAGTCAGGTTGATGAGGTTAGAGAGTGCAGAGATGTTGGTTATCTCGTTATATGAAAGTCTGAGCTCTGTTAAACCTGTAAGCCCTGATATTGGTGAAATATCGCATAGCTGATTTCCGGGAAGTCTGAGTTCCTTCAAATCTGTAAGCCCTGAGATTGGTGAGATGTCATATATCTGGTTCCACCCTAAGCGCAGCGAGGTCAAATTGGTGAGGTCGCGTAGTGGTGAGATATCCGTTATTCGGTCTCCTGTAAGACGGAGGTTCGTCAGCCCTGTAAGCCCGGAGAGTGGCGAAATGTCACTTATTCGGGTCAAGCTGAGGCCCAGGTCGGTCAATTCCGTAAGATTCCCTAGAGGCGAGATGTCCCTTATTAGAGTCAATCCAAGTCTGAGTTTAGTCAAGCCGGTGAGTTCAGAGAGAGGCGAGATATCCCTTATCGGGTTCCACGCTAGGTGGAGGGTATTGAGGTTGATGAGGTTTTCCAATGGTGAGATATCGCTTATCCCGTTATACCAGAGATAGAGGGCAGTCAGGTTGGTAAGGTTTCCCAGAGGTGAGACATCGTTTATCCGGTTGTCCCACAAGTAGAGCTCTTCCAGGCTGGTAAGATTACCCAGGAAAGTCACATTGCCTATCTGATTACCCCCGAGGTCCAGGTACACCAAACCGGTCAGGTTTCCCAGCGGTGAGATATCGCTTATCTCGTTATCGCTGAGATTCAGCCAGGTTAGGTTGCCGAGGTTTACCAGGGGTGTTAAGTTACCTATCTGGTTTCCGTTAACATATCTTGTCAGCTGGTCTAAGAGGTCCAGTTCAGATGCGATGTCGCTTGTCTGATTGCCGTCAGAATCCTCATTTGTCCCGCTGGCAATGCCTTCAGGTAAGACAATGTTGCCCATCCAGCCACCTGTGTTGACGTCTCTTTCATTGTCGATGCTCTCCTTTATCAATTCAACTGAACTTGAAGAGGGTTCGGCATGGGCAGTCTTTTTGTCTCCGGAATGCCTTTCTGTCGGGTTGGTGAAGTCTGGCAGCGACGCCATGTCGGCCTTCGGATTATCATGGCTGGCCTTTTGATTGTCTTCAAACGATTGCTCTATCAGGTTCGTGAGATTAGAAATGAGGCCAAGGTCGCTTGTCTGCTCATCTCCTGAGTGCGTCTCCGTCAAGCCGGTTGAATCCGGCAGAAAAGCCATCTCAGTTATCTGACTAACCATGGCTTGCAATTCTAATCCTCCAAGGATGTTCATGTTCAATTGAAAGTCAAGGTCGCTCATATAGCTGCAGCCAAGGTCAAGGTCTGTCAGATTTGTAAGTGTGGAAAGGGGCGCGATGTCACTTATATCGTTGGAGCTGAGGTCCAGCCCCTCCAGCATGGAGAGGTTTGCCAGAGGTGTGAGGTCGCTTATCTGATTATCCTCGAGTTTTAAAGCTGTCAGATTGGTGAGGGCTGAGAGAGCTGAGATGTTGCCTATATCGTCAGCACTAAGGTCAAGCCACTCCAGGTCAGTCAGATTTGCAATAGGAATGATGTCAATTAACTGGTTATAACCAAGGTCGAGGGCTGTTAAGCCGGTGAGGGTCGAGATGGTCGAGATATTGCCTATCTCATTTGCGCTGAGGTTAAGCCACTGGAGGGAGCCCATGTTTGACAACGGCTCTATATCGCTTATCAGGTTGTCACTGAGGAATAAAAGAGTCATTTCAGTCAGGTTTCCCAGAGATGATATGTCGCTTATCCGGTTGTTGCTGAGAGCCAGCCATTCCAGGCTGGTGAGATTAGACAGCGGTGCAATGTTTTCTATCAGGTTGTCATCAAGGAATAAAAGAGCTGTTCCAGTGAGGTTCCCCAGGGGTGATATATCGCTTATCTGGTTGTTGCTGAGAAGCAGCAATTCCAGGCTGGTGAGGGTAGACAGCGGCGCAATGTTTTCTATCAGGTTGTCCTCAAGGATCAAAAGCTGAATTCCAGTTAGGTTTCCCAGAGAGGAGACATCGCTTATCTGGTTGCCGCCCAGAAGTAGCAACCAAAGGTTTGTAAGGTCTGATAGAGGTGAGATATCGCTTATCTGGTTATCTTCAAGAACCAGGACAAATAAGCTGGTTAAGTTTGACAGGGCTGCGATATCGCTTATATTATTATCCCAAAGGTCTAACCATATCAGATTGGTGCAAAACTCCAGGCCGGTGATGTCGGAGATCCCGCTTGACTCTGCCTCGAACATATCGAGACCATCGAGATCTGACTGGTGTATGTCACCGCTGGGCTTATCGATTGTCTGGCGAACCGCTGCATCGAGATTGGCGTCGGGGAAAACAACAATCGGGTCGGCTACGACATGCAAATCCAAATTTACTGTGCCGAGGTTCCCCGCGTTGGCTGAGTCCGAGCCGAGGCTGAAAGCACCGTACCAGTATCGGGCCATTTCTCTAAGATTCCACTCTATATTTAGATTAAAAGGCTGGCCTGCATAGGGCACATTCGTATTTCCACTGCTCATTGTGACGCTCAAATTATTGCTGTCGTTGCCGGGCACTTCTGCAACAGCCAGCTTCACATCGTCTGTACTGTTACCGCCGGGGTCGCTTGATTTCCAGTTCTGCACAATGACCCAATACTCACCCGGGTCTGGGTTATCCAAGCTGCAATATTCATAAGGGCTGGCAGTAGCAGATTCGCAGACATATTCTCCTGCACTGACATTCCATATGAACATGTCAATGTCGAGGGAAGTAGTTTCCACGATTTCAGCAACCAGCCGCTTGGTGCCGGGAGCGACATCTCGGATGACCTTGAAAGTGCCGTATTCCGGGGCTGGCGTGTAGTCCATTGGGTCGCCAGGTGTCGGGTCCTGATATAGTGATTCTTCAAAGACGTCGGCTGGGCTTAAACCGTAATAGGTAGCTGTAAGCTCTGTAATATCGTATATACTCGTCAGGTCGTCCAGTGTACGGACTTCGTTTCTTTCTGCATCCTTGTATTGCAAGGCGTTGGGCAGTGTGGATGCGAGTGTTTGAATTGATACCGGGAAATGGGCCTCGACTGTTTCAGAGGTCGAGGGGGTAAAAGTTACCTGTCCGAAGAGCCACTCATTAAGTGGTGTTTCACTGACATCTGCGGTAACCGTGATCAATTGGAGGCCGCGTGCTGGCAGAGTAAAGACGGACGGGCTAACGCTCAATGTCACGCCAGGAGGCTCAACCACTGTGGCTGTCCACGTCACATCAACGTCCATCGTGCTTCTCAGGACACGTGTCCATGAACAACTGGAAGTAACTGCGTCGTTACTAAGGCTGGGGAGGTTGATCGTCGTTGGGTCTCCACCTAACGAGGGATTGGCAGTCATATAGTTGACATAATTATCATCCATGACAAATCCTGCTCGAGCAGCCTTAGAAACATCGATCCGGCCTGCTCCTGTGTCAAAAGGAGTGGCTGGCGTGGATTTATCTTCTTTCAAAACCGACGTAATTGCCGTAGTCATGAGTGCAGACTGTATCTCGGCAGGCGACCAGTCGGGGTGCAATGCCTTGAGCAGGGCAGCTGAGCCAGCGGCATGAGGGCTGGCCATGGAGGTCCCGCTCCAGCAGTACCATGTTACCTCGCCGAGCTTGCCGCCGGCGGCTAAAATGTCCACCCCCGGCGCGCTAACATCTGGCTTTATCACATCGGGTACGGGGGAATTTTGACCTCGCGAACTGAACGAGGCCATGATGTCGCCGTTTTCATCCGAGGCGGACATAGCGGACCCCGCGATGGCAGCCATGTGATTATTGCCGGAGGCAAGCCAATCCTTCAGTGCTACGCCATCTGCATAGGTTATATTTACTGCGGGCAGGTAGTGAGAATCGGCAATGAGCGAATCGCCACTGGCCTCATCGTTTATCAGCACGAAGCCGCCGGCGCCCCCTTGTAGAACGTTGTAGCCTTTCTCTACGCGAGCGATTCCCCCACCTCGGACTCCGACTACAATCTCGCCGTGGAAAGTGCCGGGTGGGTAAGGTTTGCGGCAGAGCGCAGGATCGCCATCGGGGTCGTTCGGATTGGGGTAATCACCCGCATAAACAATTTGGGCTGGCCCGTATCCGGCTGTTATGCTTGCACCTTCGATATCGGGAAGAGGCATTCCGCCATCTCTGGTTAACTGTGTCAGGGAGTTAACAATCTGGCGATTATCAGTGCTAGCGCCAACCGAGAGCACCCATGGGGCATTTGAGGGGGAGCCGACGGTTGCGCCTTGCGGGCCATTATTGCCGGCTGATGCAGCTACAAAGATACCAGCAGCTCGTGCTGCCAGGAAACCTTGAGCCTCATAGCTATCAGGGTCCCACGGGTCTGACGCGCTGTCTCCAATAGAGTAGTTGATGACGTCAACACCGTCTAGTATGGCCTGCTCAATTGCTGCATAGAGGGCTGCGCCGGGGCAACCTCCTCCTATCTCATCTGAATAACAGGCGCGGTAAGAAATAATATTGGCATGGGGTGCTACACCAGAGACGGGTTCGGTGAACTCGATGGTAGGAGCCTCCAATACAGCGCTGGGGAAAAAATTACCTGCTGCTGTGCTGGCAGTGTGCGAGCCATGGCCCACAACATCCAATGGTGTCTCTATATTGTCCACAGCGCCACCCAGTGAGGTGAAGTCGTAGGCTCCGATTAGCTTATCGTTGCAGGGGAATGTCGGGTCATAGTCTGGATTGTCAGGGTCGCAGACACCGTAGTAATGTCCGCGCGGATTCGTGTGGTTGTAGCCATCGCCTCCAGTGTCAGCAAACGAGGGGTTCCCGGGGTTGATTCCGGTATCGATTACACCTATGACGATACCCTCACCCATCGTGTTGACGCCCACTGTGCCATTGCCGGAGTTGCCATCCCAAATATCCGGTGCACCTATCCATTTGGTGCTATAGTCTGTATCTAGTTTGTAGTCGATGTCGCGCTTCACGCTGGCAACTCCCGGGAGCTTGGCTGCTGTTGCAGCTTCTTCCTCAGTCAGCCATAAAGCCAACCCATTTAAGGCAACGGAATACTCGTGGATAACCTTCGCTGTGTGGCCATTTAATCGTTCCATGATAGAGAGGACCTGTGAGCGTTCGCCGGCGAGGTAATTCAGATAATCGGCGGCTTGTGAGCTTGTCAAATCCAGCTTTCCATCAGCTTGGGGGCTGGTTGCCTCTATACCTGCGATACCCCCTGTGTAGAAGGTTAGCGGGAGGTCGGCCAGACGGATGATGTATCGTTCCAGTCCGGTTGCCTCTTCGGTATTTGATTCTTCCCCGGTAAAAGAAGAATCGTTAGATGCAGAGGTTACCTCGATTTGCGGTGGTACGCTCGATTCTTTGTCCGTTATTATGCCGCCGGAATTATCTCGTTGGGTATAGGGATACGAAGTGGTCAGAGCAGCGCTCTCGAGAGCGGGGAAAGCTATAAGCATAAAAACCAAAACCAAAAACCCTGTGAGCAATAATTGCTTCTTCACGGTAACCTCCTCAACCCGTATTTAGGCTAGATAGCGTGATAATGGCTCATAGCACTGAAATTAAATGCAAATGCTCTCTTTCTTATTTGACTATGACTACAACGGTTTGCTCTTCTGCAGGTGGGACACCTGTTTCCCAGGACCGTACATACTTCAGGTATATCTCAGTTTTACCCTTATCCTACAGCTAGACAGCGTATGCCTCCTTCTTGTACCCTGGGCTTCTGAAGTAAATCAACCTAAGAAGTCAGGAATGATTGACCTGCTGCCTGGGCAGCGGCCGGCAACGAGTTATGCAACTGCACCAGAAGCCATTTACCCCCACGTTTCTCCAGTACCCCTGTCCACCTCATTTTCAGGGCGAGCTTCTTCCCATCGACCTTGGCGTGCATGATTAAATCACCCGCCATCCAGGCCACAGGCCCTGCCGCCGAGACCGAGTGCCAATCCCATTCCATAGACAGCTCCTCGGACTGTGCGAAATCGCGTTTAAGTTGGGTTTTTATCTCAGCCAACCCGATGCGTTTCTCATCTACCCCTGTGCCGATGAAGATCGCATCAGGGTCGGGCACCAATTGTTGCAGGACTCCATTTAAATCTTTCTTGGCGTATGCTTTCAGGAATTCATTTATGGTTGACATCACAGCGGCTTCTGTCTTCGCGTCAGCTTTCATGCCCCCTCCCTTCGGCGAAATTTCCGTTAAGGTTTTTTGTATTTCCCTGCCGACACATGAATCAGGTTGGAACAACCATAAGATACACTGAGAAGGGGAAGATTTAGAATACCCTTTCGGGTAGTTTTTAAAAAAGGCCACACTAGCTTTGTCTGCTAGTTGTAGCCTAGTGAGATTACCCCAGATCGGTTACCACGAAGAAGAGGAGAAGTTTTAATGGTTAGGAAAAGTGATTAGGTGGTGGCTTGATCTGCGGAGTCAGAGGGGCTTGGTCAGAAGTAAGAAAGTCGGCTTGCTGACTCTGAAATGACACTTCGGTCGCTATTTCAACTCCGTTACCTCGCGAAAGGGGCTTATTTTGAAGCCCATTCCTCTTTCCTAAGATAAGAGAATGTTAGTGAGTGAGCCCAGATCGAGCTAAAGGGCATACTAATCCGCTAGAATGTGCAGTCCCGCTCAACAAAATACCCCAATGACTCAAGGGTATGCCTCAATTAGTAGGCCAATAGTACGCATGGTTGGGGATTGCAGGAGAATCGCCCGTTTCCTAGTTTCTTCGGAGGTCACTAGATGATATACTGTTCAAAGACAGACGACGGAGAGCGGGTATTCTGAATGACAACACAAGCAGCTTTACGAGCTCTTCTTGATAGTTTTTACAGATTAGAGATGCATTGTTGGCTGTGCGGAAT
>Ga0209777_10007655_pt1 | contig 11944 bp, 11 predicted proteins | sample FrelakmetHBP12HB_FD_187147 | JGI IMG/M metagenome (GOLD analysis project Ga0209777, IMG submission 187147) | Freshwater lake sediment microbial communities from the University of Notre Dame, USA, for methane emissions studies -HBP12 HB (SPAdes)... | ecosystem: Environmental > Aquatic >... | reverse complement strand
AGCGTAACGGCGCAGCGCTTCGGCCATGTCGGGATCCGACAAGCTGGCCTGATGAAGCTGCTGCTCAAGCCTGAGCCCTTTGGGTAGGGGTAGTGACATGCCCTGGTAAACGCTCTGCCGGTCATTGCGGAGGCTGGTCTGAGGGTATACGGAAATAGCTTGGGCAAGCTCGAGGGCGCGTGCCAACACTTGCTCTTGTGGCACAATCTCCTGTACAAGCCCGATGCGGAGTGCGTGATCGGCATCGATGAGCACACCTGTCTCAATCAGATAGAGGGCGTTGCCCAGGCCGACGATTCTGGGCAGCCGTTGGGTGCCCCCGTCCACGAGGGGAACACCCCAGCGGCGGTTGAGCACACCAAACTGCGCGTTGCGGGACGCGACACGAAAGTCACACCAGCAGGCCAACTCCAGGCCGCCGGCCAGGCAATAACCGTTCACGGCCGCTATGGTCGGCTTGTCGAGGTTTGTGATATGGCTGATACCCATCGGGCCCGACTCCCTAGCGCCTCGGCGAGTCGCAAGGCCATGGATGTCCTTCAGGTCAGCCCCTGCACAGAATGCGACATCGCCAGCGCCAGTGAGGATGAGTACGTCGAGGCCTTCATCCTGCCGGAATGCCTCGACCGACTCGAAAAGCAACCCTGCGGTCTCTGCGTCAACCGCGTTGCGAACCTCTGGGCGGTTGATGGTGACGATGATGGATCGACCTTTGCGTTCAGACTCAATCTTGGGCATGGCAGCACCCTATTGTTCACCTCGCACGGATCCACGGACAACGAGAAACCAAACCTTCTTGGATACCCAGCCTACCAGTGACATTGACCTGCCCTCAAATATTATACAACATTCAAAGTCAGACCTATCAGTGCTCGGGCTTGCCCCTGGCGTGGGCGAGATTCATCGTAAGGCAGGCCTTTTAGGGCGTCTCTGAATTAATGACTGCTCAGCTTTGTCGTTCTGGTGTCCCCGTTTTGGAGGGCTCTTTTCACATTCCGGGGGCGTTAAATCCCCCTAGCCCCCTTTCGTAAAGGGGGGATTTGATGGGGGTGTCCGCCTCTGGCGGGTCGCACTCATAACTAAATGGCTCGTTCGAGGGAGGGTCTATTCTTATTTTCTAGCGGTCAAGTGGTATATAATGGACTGTGAGACTTATTTACAGGGCATTCTTCTCGTGGGGGTACCTCTATGGATCACTACGAACAGTTGCGTAGAATATTAGACAATCACCTCTCAGGCGCCCCGCCGTCGAAAAAATTTGATAAGATTCTGAGGATTCTATTCACGCCCCAAGAGGTTAAAGTAGCTTTGGCACTGGTATTCACTCCCACGCCAGTGGACGAGATCGCAGCAAAAGCTGGCGTGTCTGTGGCAGAAGCCAGTGCGCTGTGCGAGTCTATGGCTAACAAAGGTATCGTTTTCAGCCGGGATAAAGACGGAATCATGGGCTACTCGCTGCTCCCTACCATCCCCGGCCTCTTTGAGTTCCCTTTCATGAAGGGCGGGGGCGAGCCTATGCACAAAGAGCTGGGGAAGTTGTGGGAGGAGTATCACCGTGAGTGCATGGGCAACTCGTTCGCCGGCAAACCGACGCCTCTAACCAGGGTAGTCCCAATTGAGAAGGCCATCGACGCCCGGATCGAGGTACTTCCATTCGAGGTTATTTCCCAAATGCTGGACCGGAATGACACTTATGCACTTGCTAATTGCGCGTGCCGCGTAAGCGTTGGGGCCTGCAATCGGCCAAGGGATGTGTGCCTAGTTTTTGACAAAACCGGTCGCTACCTGATCGATAGAGGATTGGCGAAGGAGATCACTAAGGTAGAAGCGCTGGAGGTCGTACGCCGCGCGGAAGAATCTGGCCTCGTGCATACCACCAATAATAGCCAGGACCGTTTGAACCTTATCTGCAACTGCTGCCCCTGTTGCTGCACCATTCTGCGCGGGCTTACTCAACTCAAAAACCCGAATTCATTCGCTGTCAGCAGGTGGCACTCGCAGGTTGATGCAGGCCTTTGCAACGGCTGTGGGATATGCGAGGACGAGCGTTGTCCTGTGTCAGCCATAAAGGTTAGAGAGTCAGTAGCGGTGGTCGACCCGGAGCGATGCATCGGGTGTGGCCTCTGTGTTACCACCTGCGATGTCGAGGCTGTTCACATGGTTCCTCGCCACCATGCGCCCGATCCACCGCGAACTATCGCTGAAATGGCTCTTAAGATAGCGACCGAAAAAGGTAAGGTAGAAGACTTCACGAAGCTCATGAAACGTTGAGCTTATTGATACTCCACTGAAATGTCGCTATCATCAGCGCCTACACGTAGTCCTTTTTTAGGCCATGTCTGACCTGCGACGGGCTCAGGGCGAAGGGGCTAAGTCCTCTTTCATTCTAGCTTGAACTCCCACCGGCAGGCGATGTCGTCCTCGCTCTTCCGGGGAGGCAACTTTAGGGCAGTAGCTTTCATCCTGGGGTTGAAATACGCAGCAACCCGCTGGAACATCGGTAACTCTATTTCCTCACAGGTGAATTTCTGCAATGCGTGGTCTTTGGTCCTCTCCCACCATATGACCCCGTTACAGCGGGTGACTGTCATTATGCCGTGATTGCTGTCCTTCAGGTCCCAGTCGATATCGAACAACACACTTGACATACCCAAGGTACTCTTAACCACGTCTTGTACGCACGCATTAGAAATGGCAGCCTTGCTTCTGGACTTCCGCGACGGAGGTGAGGTTATAATACCATCGTTTACTTTTGTTTCAACTGTCAACGCCTTTGTGCTTCACCGTGCCCGGCCAGTATTCGTTGATATTCGACCTGATACTCTTAACTTGGATGAGACATTGTTGGAACGATGCATTACACAGCGCACCAAAGCGATTGTGCCAGTTCACTATGCAGGTGTTGGCTGTGAGATGGATGCAATCATGAAAATTGCTGAGCGCTATGGTATAGCTGTAGTTGAAGACAATGCACACGGCTTACTTGGAAAGTACAAAGGTAAGTACCTGGGCACATTCGGCTGCCTAGCAACTCAGAGTTTCCACGAGACCAAGAACTTCACATGTGGCGAGGGTGGTGCGCTTCTGATAAACGACCCCCAATATATCGAGCGCGCAGAGATTATCAGGGAAAAGGGTACCAACCGCAGTCGTTTTTTTCGTGGTCAGGTGGATAAATATACTTGGATAGACCTAGGGTCTAGCTATCTACCTTCTGATATTCTAGCAGCATATCTATATGCCCAGTTGGAAGCACGAGATGAGATTCAAGCCAGGCGGCAAAATATATGGGAGTACTACTTTGTCAATCTGCAAGAATGGGCACATGAAAACAAAGTACAATTACCGACTGTGCCTGCACGTTGCGAACAATCATATCACATGTTCTATCTGCTCGTGCCATCGCTACAACACAGGCAAGCTCTGATAGAACATCTCAAGGCCCGTGGTGTCAACGCTGTTTTCCACTATTTACCTTTACATCTCTCGGCGATGGGACAGTCGTTTGGGGGCAAGGAGGGAGATTGTCCTGTAACGGAGAGCGTTAGTGATCGACTGCTACGTTTGCCCTTCTACAACAGCATCAGTGAAAGCGAACAGGAACAAGTCGTTGCCGCAATCAGAGAGTTCAGAGGTGTAGCTCTTGGTTGACTCTTCTTCGAAGACAACAGCACATAGCATTTCTGATAAACCTTGCTTTGCGTCGCTCTCCGCTATCGAGGACCGCCACTTCTGGTTTCGAGCGCGCAACCTCGTAATTGCCACATTGGTCAGCCAGATTGCGGCCGATATGGCGCCCGGCTTTCGAGTCTTGGAAGCAGGATGTGGTACAGGCAACGTGCTAGGACTCCTTGAACGGATTTGTTCCCGAGGCGTTGTCATAGGTATGGACTTGTTTTCCGAAGGTCTGTATTACGCCCGCAAGCGTACGTCTTGTCATTTGGTACAAGGCGACGTCAATGCGCCTCCTTTCGTAAAAGGGTTCGATCTGATCTGTCTCTTCGATGTGCTTGAGCATCTTCAGGATGATGTACAAGTGTTGAGCGACCTCCATGGGATGTTGTCCCGAAATGGGATCTTGCTCCTGACAGTGCCCGCCCACCCATCGCTGTGGAGCTATTTCGATGAGGCCTCTCATCACTTCCGGCGGTACGAATTGGGCGAGTTGGAGAAAAAACTGGTGGGCACGGGACACTCTGTCGAGTACATCACCCCGTATATGGGGAGCATATTACCCCTGGTCTGGCTATCCCGGAAGCTTACGTCGCTAAACCGGCGGCAAACGGCTCCTGATCTGGATGGCGCCATGGCTCTCGCGGCTGCTGAGCTTCGGATAATCCCTGTGGTCAATTTCCTTCTGGCCCTAGTGTTGTCGCAAGAAGCCCGGTTGATTGCTCACCGATGGCGATTGCCCTTGGGCACGTCACTGCTGGCTGTTGCACGCAAAAACTAGACAGAAGGCACAGTGCACTTCTAGGCGTTATATGTGCCATGTGCGTCTTCTATTTATGCAAAATCAAGTCTTTTCTGAGCGGTTGCTATACGTATGGTTAGTCGTAACGGTGCTGCCTATTCCTGCCTTCGCTAATATCCAAAACCTCTATTGACTGAGAACCCACGTTCTGTTATCTTTCGCCTTGACATAAGGTTTTGCACGGCCCTACCCCTTTAGGAAAGGGGGGATTGGGCGAGGAGACCTCGCCCCTACAATAACAAATGCAGGTTGATCCAGATTCGGAAACAGCTCAACATCTTTCTTTAACGCTTGATATTCTTGGACTTTATCCCCATCCATGTTTAATACGCTCCTGAGTGGGCCCCCTCTGAGGACGGGTCGGGTTCCACCCTGACACTGAGACGGTCCGGATTGCCGGCTGCGAGTGATGGCAGGATGTGCGACAACAACTGCTCTGCGCTGAGCGGGCGGACTATACCGTTCGGACCGGTCTGCGTCCAGCCGTTCTTCTCCTTGCGGTAGCTCTGTGTCCAGCCGTGTTTAGTCGTGATGTAGATCGTGCATTCAGTGTTCTTCATGAGTGGCCCCCTCTGCCTTATCTGCCATCTTAATTGGACTGCTATTTAAAAAGGTCAACGGTCTTAGATTTGCCTGAACTGTCAATATATTCGATAACGATGGGCAGGCCTTTGCCTCCGCCGGCGCTGGTTTTGGTGCGTGCCAGCTCCAACAGTTCCATCGGGTTGATACATGCCTCAGGCGGCAGGACGCCCTTCCCTTTTATCCTGCCTGTTCCCATCAGCATCGCCCCCAGCGCTGCGGGAACCCCCGTGCCCTCGCCCATCCCCTGCCTCTTGGAGGACATGGAAAAGATATAGGTGCTCTTTTTGCCATCCTTGGAACCTTTGACTACTATCTTGAGACAGCCCATGGGCCCGGCGAGGCCGGCTTCTTTCATCAGCTTCTTCCGCCTGGAGAGTATGAAGGCGACTGCAAATTCCAGGGGAATGATGCTGTGCCCCTGAACTTCAACCGGCTCCTCCTCTGTTACGCCCAGTCTTACCGTCTCCTTTATCAGCTCTGCATAAGCCGGCGGCAGCACCAGCCCGAGATTGGTTACCCTCTTCACCCCCTTCAGGTATCGGGGCAGGGTTATGGTCTCCGGATGCGGATAGGCGTAGACACCGTACTTGCCCACATCTCTGAACTCAACCTCCTCCTCTAACGCCCTGCCGCTATCTTCGAAGAGCCTGACGGTGGTGAACTTGCCCTTGAGGAACATGGGCACATCCGCTTTCATGGAGTGGATTCTGTGCTTGACTACAGCAGGGCCTTCTATCTTTTCGCCGCCGTGGGCATGGTAGATGTCGACCGCTTCCACCCGGTCGAGCAGCGAATCGGCACAGAACCTGACCAGGACATTGGCGATGCCGGGCGAGCTTCCCATCCCAATCAAAGCTGAAATGCCGGCCTTCTTCGCGGCCTTGTCCATGCCCAGCATTTCCTCTGTGGCATCGAAATCGTCGCAAACATCGACATAGTTGATTTTGGACTCTATCACCGCCTTCAAAATGATGGGGCCGTACTTATAGAACGGGCCGACGCAGTTCAGGACAACCGCCGAGCCAGCGACCGTTACCTTGATACTCCGGGGGTCTGCCGCATCGAATTTGACAGCAGAGACCTTCTTCGCCCCGAGCCTTCCGGCCAGCTTCTTTGCCTGCTCGAGCCGGGCGTCAGCGATGACTATTTCGGAGAAAAATCCGCTCGAGGCGAGAGTTTCCGCGGCAACGCTCCCGACTGCTCCTGAGCCTCCTAAGACTGTAATCCTGGACATTTCCTCCTCCTTTCCGTTACCGGGCGGCGACCCCCTTGCCGAACGGGTCGCTCCACTCCTTGAGTGCGATATCAAGCTCCTGGTGGTCCTTAGCGTACTCCTCCAGGGGGATACCCTGCATTGTAGCATCGATAGCCTGGCGGAATGCTTTCCCGCCTGCGATGGGCCCCCCGGGATGGGCGTGAATACCGCCTCCCGACCCGATTACGATATCGGTTCCCAGGTCGGCGATTACCTGCGGCACCATGGACGGCGTGATTCCGCCGGAGGGCATGGGGAAGGTCGGCTTGAGATGATACAGGGGGAAAGACAGGTTTTTGGCGACATTGCGGAACTTATCGGGTATGACCGGCGCTTTCCCGTAGGGGGCCGGTATGACCACGACATCGGCTCCGGCAAGGCGGGGCAGCTTGCCCAATACGAGATGGGAGCTCATGCCGTGCAGCGGCGACATATACATGGCGCCGGCGACATCCATGTGCGCCAGGATAGGGACATTTATCTTGGGATCCTCCGCCAGCGCCTGCATTACCGGCAATCCCACTGCGAGATAGTTTATCATCAGGGCGTTGCAGCCCAGCTCCACCGCGCGTTTGGCGTTCTGAAAGACCTTCGGTATCTTATCCGTAATGTTCACGGTGTACAGGGTGTGCTCGCCGGTCTCCTCGTAGACCTGTTTCTCGATCTCCATGTAGCGCTTGACACGCCCCTTTATGGAGTTGAATGAGGCGTCGGCGATCAGCTCGTCGTCCTTTATGATGTCACAGCCGCCACGGGCGGCTTTCCGGAACAGCTCAGCGCCAACCTCTAACGTATAACCTGTGCAGGGCTTAATCATGTTGTTGAGCAGGGGCCGCTTGGGAATCCCCAGGATTTTCCTGATGCCTGCGATGCCGAATTTCGGGCCCTTGAACCCGGCGACGAATTTTTTCGGGAAGCGTATATCCAGCAGCTTTATATTCCCGCCCATCGAGATGTTGCCCACCACTGTGGTCAGCAGCATGGGTATCTGTTCCCCGATGTTAACTTCGGGATAGGCTATCTGGATAATCCAGTTCCTCGTTTCCAGAGACTGGGGCACCTCGAACTCATAGTCAGGCAGCTCATATACGCCCAACACCTTTGCTACGTGCTGGCAGCGTACCTCGGGCGTCTCGCCCGGAACGGCGACCCACGTGCCTGTGCTCTGCTCGATAGCAAGCGCCTCGGCAAGCACGGGAATGGGCCATACCGCCGCGAAAGAAGCCAGATAAGTGGCAATGAGATACTCATCGTAGTCCACCCCGTCCGGCAGCGCCGATGGCAAGCTCAGGATTTCTTCAGTATTCATCCACGCACCTCCTTGCAGGAACGTTGTTGAGCCGTTCTCCGCTCATTAAGCCTCTTATAGAAGCCGCGAAGGCTGCTGTATGCCTCCCGGTAAGAGCCGTAGAGGGAATCGTAGATTTCCCGGTTCTTCTCCTCAGGCTCGAAGGCTTTGTCCACATTCACCACCTTTTTTAGTGCCTCGAAATTCGGATAAATCCCGAGGCCGACCGCTGCCACCATTGCCGCCCCTACTGCACCTGCTTCTTGCGGGTAGCGCACGGTCTCCACCTTTCTTTGAGTTACATCTGACAGAATCTGCATCAATGGCGCAGCTTTGGCCCCTCCTCCGATCACTCTGAGATGGGGAAGAGGGAATTTGAACTCTTTCTCGACGATTTCTACGATCCACCTTATGTTGTAGGCAATCCCTTCATAGACAGCGCGGAGCAGATGGTCGCGGGTATGGTCGGCGCTCAGGTTCAGAAAGCTGGAGCGCACGTTGCAGTCACTAATAGGGGCCCTCTCTCCGTACATCCAGGGCGTGAAGATGAGATAGCCGGAACCCGGCGGTATCCGGGCAGCTCTCTCGTCCATCAGGGCATACACATCAGCAAAGCCCGGGTCTATCTTTTCGGAGCTGTACAACTGCTCGGCCATCCATTGCATGCAGGCCCCTGCGGTCTCGGTCTCAGCGAACAGGAATGCCTTATCGGGGTCTGCCGAGTGTATCGAAGCCGCCCCGCACTTGCCTTTTGGAGTGCGCTCCGTGACCACGCCGACCCAGCCCGATGTGCCGAGATAGACATGCCCCTCGCCTTCACCGACTGCGCCTGAGCCGACAGCAGCGCAGGGGGCGTCTCCCGCACCTGCCATAACAGGCGTGCCCTGCAGCAGCCCGCATTCGCTTGCTGCTTCCTTGGACAGCGTTCCCACCCGGTCGATAGACCGCACCAGGGGCGGAAATTTTGCAGGGTCGAGTCCCACATAGCGGAAGATACTGCGAAGCCACTGCTTTTTCTTGAGGTCCAGCCCGAACACCGAGGCGCCGGTCCACTCCATGACTATGTTGCCGGTGCTGCGATAGATAAGGTAGCCGTTGACGTCAAGGAAACAGCTCATCTTGCTGTAGATATCAGGCTCTTCCTCTTTCAGCCAGAGCAATTTGGGGATGCCGTCCTTGCCGCAGAGGGCGGCGCCGGCGATAAGGGCGAAAAGGCGAGCGCTGATGAACTTTCTCATTACGCGATTCGCCTGGTTGCAGGCCCTGTTGTCAAGCCAGATTATCCCGGGCCTGAGCGGTCCCGTTTTGGGGTCCATAGGCACGATGCCCAGCATCTGCGTGCAGTGCGTCACGCACAGCACATCGGCGGGCGACACGCCCGTCTTTTCCAGAAGGAGCTTGGTGGTGCGCGTAACAGCCTTCCACCAGTCCTCAGGCTCCTGCTCGGCCCAGTCGGGCCTGGGATAGCAGACCCTGTAGGGCTCCGAGCATTTGCCGTGGACATGCCCCTCGGTATCTACCAGGACAGCCTTGTTCCCGCTGGTGCCTACATCGTGGGCTATGATGTATTTGGCCATATACTTACACTGCTCCCGCGGGCAATTATGCTGTGGGTAACCAAAGGTGTCAACTACTTGTTATCTATCCGCTTGAGCATATCGAGAACAAGATATCATAGTGGGCGACATAAAACTGGAGCAATATCACCATTTTTCGGGTATGCTGTTAATGGTGTCCATTCTCTTGATCGTGTCCAGACCCAAAGAGCATAGATAATCTAGGTTGACTGGTTTATAATCAGTAACCTCCACATTTACATTTATATATTTATTGCGACCATCAATGAAGGGGTGTCGAATATTGCCCCTATTATCTCTGTGGTGGTGGCCGTGAATTACCCATCCGTTCCAGTTTGTAGCATTGTTAGGGTCATGAACAAGAAAAAATCGGATGCCATTGTGATTCAACACTTGGTAGTTTTTCGTTCCACGAATATATCGGTCATGAGACCCACGTATCATGATTTTCCGACCATTTAAGCGCTTGAGCCAATAACCTGGTGGTCTTGAACCTCGCCCATAAACAAAGTCACCCACGAAAAATACAATGTCGTTACGACCAACTGCATGGTTCCAGTTATTTACCAACCTCCAGTTCATAGCTTGTACATTGGGTGATTTGTTAGGGTGCTTAAATGGCCTGTTCGCATATCTGATTATGTTGGTATGGTCAAAATGCGTGTCCGAAAGCACAAATATTTTCTGGCCTTGTTTCATACCTGCTGGACGAGGGATATGCATTGGCGAAGGTTTCGGTTTTTTGAAGGGATTCCTAATCTTAATACCCAAAAAGCTGCAGGTATGGTGTCTAGTTGCGGACTTCATTTGAAGTTCAATCTTAACTGTAACTTCATCTTTGGTTTTAGTTTTTTCGTTTTCTATGCGAATTGGCAAACTACATTCAATTCTCTTACGTAAGGTAGTACTACCCGTAGCTTCTATCGTTACTTCAAGAGGTAGGGGGTCATTGGTCGTAGATTTTACTTCTATGACCTTTAACCAAGCAGCAGGGGAATCATCCATCCAGAATTTGGTATACGTACCACCAACACTTTCTATTTCAATGATGGTAGTCTTTTTCTGGCTGGGCTCAACATCTTTGAAGCGGATATGTCGTGGAGAGACATTCAGCTTAGGTGGATTAACCTGTGGATTGTTTTTCGGGTCCTTGAGGACATTGTATGCTGCAATTACGCGCTTAAGTTCTTCCTCGGCTTTTTGTCTGACGCTTTCAGGCAACCCGCCTGTTTTGTCAGGGTGAAGAAGTTGTGCTTTATAGTTAAATTGAGCACGTATTTCAGCTGAAGTAGCTGTGACTGGGACTCCAAGGATTTGGCAAGCTTCTTCCCAATTCATGTGAGTTAACGTTTGGTTATAGATTTAGGTGGTGGCAGAAGATTGGATGCCGAAGAAATGGCATTGGAAAATACTTCCCGTGTTACCTTTTTCCCTAATTCGGCCCTGGTAGCCAATCTTTTAAGGAACTCTTGGTTTGCATCGTCGGTTCCAATAGTAATGATGTCAATCTTATCTTTTTTTGCCTTTGTTCCTTCCATAAGCGCATCATGTTCGTTATCAGGCAAACCATCAGTAGCAATAACAATTACTTGCGTACTATTTGGTATCTTCAAATGGTCGTGCGCCATTTTTATTGCTTCAGCCATGTTTGTAGATCCTGTTGCATGCATTTGACGGATCGGGTCTTTCAAAAGTCTAATATCATAAGTTGGCTCACATAGATGCCTAGCAGTTGTGTTAAAGCTAATTAAACCTACAGCGTACTCCTTACGTAAAGCATCTTTAGCAAAATCCATGGCACCATTTTTAGCTTGTTCTAGCTTGTCCCCGACCATACTACCAGAAGTATCGATTACTAGGTAAACGTGAGCCGTTTGTTTTTCAAAACGAACACTGGTTGGATGTCCTTGAGGCTTAAGAGTTTTGTTGCCAATTGCAACTGAGATTCTGGATAACTCGTCAGTTTTGACTAATTCTACACCTTTTTTGTAGTTCGACAAGATATGTGTTTCCTTTAGTGTGAGAAAGTGTGAGAAGAAATGACCAAATTTGGAAATAAACAGCTACATGAAAGAAATGGTAAAAATTCGAATCAAACGTATATTAGATACTATTATCATATAAGTCAATCCCATTAAGCAACCGATACTATTTTGTTATAGTTTGGGAGCATTTTGCGGACTAAAGCGAACGGGGACAAGGAAGGATTGATAGGATGAAGAATAGAAATGATGGTAGAAAGCCCAATCAATTCTAGGGAAGTTGAATTACCTATAAATTAACCTTGGCTTGAGGATATTGAAATACAAAAATATATTTAATGCCATATGGCGTATTTAGGTGGTAGTGTCCCAGGAGGGTATATGTAACTCTTCCATTGTGGGCAAAGGAAAGCCTTGTGGCACTTGCGACATCTCCATCTTCCGATGATATGAAATCCGCGCCTTTTATGTATTCTCATGCTATGGCAACGTGGGCATTGCGCTATATCTACGTGGTGTTCGCCACCGTTCGGCATAGGCTGATTATATGAATGGGGAATAGGAGATGTCAACTAAAACCGCAAGTTCAGGCGTAGGGTGGGTGAAATGAAATGGAACCCACCAGTCCCCCAAAATGTAAATGGTGGGTTTCGTCTTTCCCAAGAATGACTGCACCCACCCTACAACTTCTCATGGAGCTTACCTGCCGCCATGAAGCGCAGCGGAATACCGGTCGGGTATAGCGCTTTGTCAGGTTTTGTTGTTATGTTCCACAGTTATTAC
>Ga0209777_10007654_pt1 | contig 11944 bp, 8 predicted proteins | sample FrelakmetHBP12HB_FD_187147 | JGI IMG/M metagenome (GOLD analysis project Ga0209777, IMG submission 187147) | Freshwater lake sediment microbial communities from the University of Notre Dame, USA, for methane emissions studies -HBP12 HB (SPAdes)... | ecosystem: Environmental > Aquatic >... | reverse complement strand
CCGATCTTACCATTGGCGGCAATCTCTTGACAGTCACGGCGGCTACCTCCACTTTCAATTATGTTTCTTCTTCTGGAGTTAGGATTAATAATGGTGACCTGACTATATCATCCAGTACTCAAAATATGGTTATTGGCGTTAACGCTTTTCCCAATTATGCGGCCTCGGGCACTATTCCCGGGACTAGCCATGATCCGATTGCTATCAATTTGGGAGCAAACACCACACTTAAATCCGGCCTGTTTACGGAAGCTAACGGAGCATTATTGAGTTACGGTATCAATGTGACTCAAATCGCCGGAGGCGGAAACGGAGGCATACGAGACACTTCAACTATCGGTGCTATTTTCCGTATGGATACCAGAGCCGGCAATCCTTATTTCAGCGTTAAAAAACAAGCGATCGGCACTACTACGGAAACCGCTGATTTCCAAATTTCCGCCGCGGGTAATGTAGCAATCGGTTCGACTTTTGGTGGTGATCTAATAAATGGACAGCCTTTAGCCCAATTGCATATTTGGGCACAGAATTCCAGTACCAGAGGTTTGATTGTACAGGGAGTCACAGGCACGACCGCTAATCTGATGGAATTCCGCGATGTTTCAAATACAATTTTAATGGATGCCAAGATTTTATCTAATAATTTTGGAGTAGCCATGAACACGGGCGCGTTTATCAGTAATAATTCTTATATTGGTGAGGAATTTGACGCTTTCAGAACGACTCAGAATGGCGGTTCTTTCGTCGGCAATCAAGCGACATCATTTGGAGATAATAATGGCTGGGGATATTATTGTAGTAACGTTGGTCCTGGCAGATGTACTATGTCTTCTCAAGCTCTAAATGGATTTGTTAGATTGGCAGTCGGTGCTACACCCGCTACTGGAATTATGACCATGATGGATGAAACAGTGAATGTTCCCCATGCAATACTTAATGCCAATAATTTACCGGTAATAATGATGAAAATTCGTCCATCCAATGTCGGTGCCCTTAATGTATTTCTTGCCGGTATGGATGATGCCACAACTGGAAGAGTAATTTATCCGACAAATTTCATCGGATTTACCAACAATGGCACGGCAAATTGGTATGGTAGCACGATTCTTGCAGGAGCATCAACGACTGTTTCATGCGGCGTAGCTGTCAGTACGACTCAATTTGCCCTAGTGAAAATAGAAGTTGTCAGCTCGACTTTGGTCAAGTTTTATATTGATCCCAATGTTTCCGATGGCATCAGTTTCACCTATTGCGGCCAATCCACCACTAATATTCCGACAATTAACTTGGCCCCGGAATTTGAATATCAGATCAGAGCGCTCGGTACAGTAAGCCAAAATATGGATGTGGATTTCATCCGCGCTTGGCAGGATGACAGCGCTATAATGGCAACTTCAACGGAGGAAACAACTAGCACGGAAGCGACTACCACTGAATTGGTAGTCAATGACCAGCCCGAACGCACTTGGGTGACGGTCAGCGACAACAGCGATTTCCAGGGCAGCATCAAAGTCGCCGGACAGATTACCGTGGGCGCGGATACGGCCGGACAGGCCAAGATCCTGGCCGGCGCCACGGCGGTCAAAGTGCCGTTTACCGATCCCTATACCACTATGCCGATCATCACCTTGACGGCCCTGGGTCCGGTCAATGGCCAATATTGGCTGAAGACAGCCTCAACCACCGCCGCGGACGGATCAGTAAATTATCCATCTTTCTCGATTATTCTTAATCAGTCGCAAGCGCAGGACATTATGTTCAACTGGCAAGCACTAGCTTCGGCCGATACGGCAAAGATATCCGTTTCCAATGATACCAGCGAACTTATAAATATTTCGGTGGCGACCAGTACGCAGTCGTCCAGCTCGGCGCCGGAAACAGCCGTCAATAATTTAATTTTCGGCGGTTCTGGAAGTTCCATTTCGGATAATTCGGCCGGCAGCGGAAATGACGCGGCCAGTGCTATTGCCGGCAATGATCAGCCGGCGGCCAGCAGCGGCTCCGGAACTGATTCAACTGTAAGCGTTGATAATTCTTCAAGCAATGACGCGCCGGCAACTACTGTTGTGCCCGATACGCAACCGGCTGAAACTCCAGCAGCCGACAGTTCGGCGCCGGCAGCCGCGCCTGACAGCCCCGCACCGCCTCCCGTGGATCAGACTCCAACTCCATAAACCATCAATATCCAATATCAAAAATATTGGATATTGATTTTTGCTTTGACTTGATAAGCAAGCGATTCTGCTATAAAATAATAAAGCAGATATTAATCAACACATCATGTCGCGCTACAGTAAAAATCGAGGCTTGGGCGGCTGGCTCAAAAGAAGCAGGCGCCGCCATAATCGGCTGCCCGCGGGCCTGCCCGCCAGGGGCAAGCTTGATTTCGGCTTGAAAATGGACTTGAACGATGAGACCAAGAAAGGCATTCTGATAATTTTTTTATTCGTCATTGCGGCACTAAGCATTCTGGGACTGTTTGACTTATCCGGGCAACTGGGCAAAGTGATCGCCTTGATACTGGCCATACTCGTCGGCGATGTCAAATGGCTCATACCCGTCCTGCTGGGACTGTTGGTCTATGCCTTACTGCGCGAGGAAAAATACCAGCTTAAGCTCGCCAATTATCTCGGAGCGATACTCTTAATCGCGGGACTGGCCGGGCTATTCCATCTTAAATACGATATCAGCGAAGTCTTTACCCAAGCCAAAGCCGGACTGGGCGGCGGCTATTTGGGCGGCGGCCTTGATTATCTGCTGCTGCGGCTGATGGGATTCTGGGGGACCTTGGTGGTGACGGCGGCGGTATTTTTCATCGGCTTGTTGCTGACCTTTGAGACTTCGATCTGGGGCATCATGTGGCCGCTCAAGCTGTTGCAATATATTTATTTGGCGATCAAACAGGCCGTTGATTATTTGCTGGAGAAATGGGCCGAGCGCCGGCAAGCCAAAGCCGAGCCGGATTATGAGGAAGAGGCGGCGGTTGATTATAATCAGCCGGAGGAAGCAGAAACGGAAGCTGAAGTCGGGGCGGCGGCAGGCAAATCCGAAGTGCCGCAATTTATCAAGACGTCGGTGGGCGGAGCGCCGGCGAAAGCCAGAGAAGAAACGCTCATACCCAAACCCAAGAAATTCGGCAAGAAAATCGAATTGCCCCTCAATCTTCTCACCAGCCGGTCGGGCAAGCCGACGAGCGGCGATATCAAAGCCAATCAGGAAATCATCAGGCGCACCCTGGCTAATTTCGGCATTAACGTGGACATGGGCGAAGTCAATGTGGGGCCCACGGTCACGCAATACACCCTGCATCCGGCCGAAGGCATGAAGCTTTCGCGCATCGTCAATCTCAACAGCGATCTGGCCCTGGCTCTGGCCGCGCATCCGGTGCGCATCGAGGCGCCCATACCCGGCAAATCCTTGGTGGGAATTGAAATTCCCAATCAATCTTTTGCCAGAGTCACTATGAGCGAGATGCTGAACAGCAGGGAATTCAAAGAACGGACGAATAATTTATATCTGGCCTTGGGCAAAGACGTCAGCGGCAAGCCGATTTTCGCGCAACTTGATAAGATGCCCCATCTGCTGATCGCCGGCGCCACCGGCTCGGGCAAATCCGTCTGCATCAATTCCGTTATCGTCAGCCTGCTGTACCAAAACAGCCCGGATGAGCTCAAATTCATCCTAGTGGATCCCAAACGCGTGGAGCTCCCGGTTTTTAATAATATTCCCTATTTGCTGACGCCGGTGCTTACTGACGTGAAAAAGACCATCAACGCCCTCAAATGGTGCATTGTGGAGATGGAAAAGCGTTTTGAACTCCTGTCAAAGCTGGGCAAGCGCAACATCGCTTCCTACAATCAGACGGCCGGCGAGAAATTGCCCTACATAATTTTTATCATTGATGAGTTGGCTGACTTGATGGCTACTGCCGGCAATGACATGGAAGCGGGCATCGTGCGCCTGGCGCAGATGGCCCGCGCCGTGGGCATTCATCTGATCCTGGCCACGCAGCGGCCGTCAGTTGAAGTCATTACCGGACTGATCAAAGCCAATATCCCGGCCCGAGTCGCTTTTTCCGTGGCCTCGCTGGTTGACTCGCGGACGATTTTGGATTCTTCCGGAGCGGAAAAGTTGGTGGGCCGCGGCGATATGCTTTATCTGGGGCCGGATATTACCAAGCCGCGGCGCATCCAGGGAGTGTATCTTTCCGATGCGGAAATCAATAATGTCATTAATTTCATCAAGAACCAGGGTCAGGCCGAGTATCTGGAGGAATTGAACGGCCAGACAGCGCTCGGCGGCAGCGGCCCGGCGGTCGGATTTTCCGATTCCGAAGACCCGCTGCTGTCCGAGGCCATGGAAATCATCCGCCAGAACAGCAAAGCCTCGGCCTCATTATTGCAGCGCCGCTTGAAGCTCGGCTATGCGCGGGCGGCGAGGATCTTGGATATCTTGGAAGAAAGAGGCATTATCGGGCCGGCTGACGGCGCCAAGCCGCGCGAAATATTCCTGGATCAGCTGGGAGGAGTGGGAGCCGTGGAATTCGCGGCGCGCGAGCATGATCTTGAAGGCGAATTAAGGCCCATGAGCGATGAAGAGGAGACCGAGCCGTCCTTTACGGCTTTTACGCGAACGCAGGATGAGGACGCGGCGAAAAATGATTCGGAGGAAGAAGAGGAAGAAGTTGATGCTGATAATGAAGAAGCAGAAGAACCGCCACAGGCGGCACAAAAGCACAAAAGCACAAAAGCACAAAAACAGAAAAATAATTTGGAAGAAGATGAAAATCTCAAGGAAGAGAAGGAAAATTTAGAAGAAGATAAGGAAACGGAAATTGAAGAAGAATCAGCTGCGCTAGAAGAAGATAAAAATAATAAGGAAGAGGAAGATGATGAGGAAGAAGAAGAGGAAGTACGGCAACAAAAGCATAAAAATACTGGAGCCAAAAAATCCGGCAAAAGCTATTTTAGCGATGATGAATGGACGTAATTAAGTCAAAAAATCAAGAAATCAAAAAATCAAGAAATCAAGAAAATACTAACAGCAGATGTCATCCCGAGGAGCGAACTCCGCCCAAGCGGAGTGAGCGATGTGGGGATCCCGTGGATAAATGCGGTAGAAATTAAGAAATTATGAAATTAAGAAATTAAGGGTAAATTCATAATTTAACCTGGATCCCAGATATCCGCTAAATCGCGGATTCTGGGATGACAAGGAAATTTTTCCTCCCCTTTATAAGGGGAGGACCAAGGAGGGGTAATTGCATTCCATTACCCCTCAGTCGCTTCGCGACAGCTCCCCTTGTAAAGGGGAGCATAAGAAGCTAAAAGCTAAAAGCTAACAAGCTAACCAGTCATGTCCATTGATTGCCAGAAAATCAAGAATCTTGTCCAAGACCTGCAAAGAGACAAAAACCTCTTGGATACGGCTTTATCGCGCCTGGATAATGATCGGGGCAACAAGGATTTTGAAAATCAGCAGGCCAGAGACTCGGCCTGGACTTTGATGTTAGAACTGAAAAAGAATATCAAGGAACTTGATAATTTAATAATCCCTGAAGTCATCAGGAATTTAGACTTGGAAAAGCAATATGACAGCCAGGTTGATGTGCTTAGAACTTCCAAGTTATTGGAGAGATTGCCTAATGGCCAGGAAGGCATTATTGGCATCGATGGTAAGCCCTATCCTATTCCCACTTTTGATCAAATCATGGAAAGAATAAAAGCCAAAAAAGAACTGCTTAAGACCAAAGTGGAACAAGGCTTTACCAAGCTCCAATTAGTGCCTTTCGCCCTATCTTTAGACAAATTAATTGAAAAATATAAGCAAGCGTTTATCCAAGCAGACGCAGAACATGAAGGCATTAATCTCACCGACGGCACCAAGCAGAGATTGAATGAAGATAAAAATAATCAAATTTATGTCTGGGACGAATACCCTGGCTGTGATGACCCCAAAACACCTGTAGATAAGCAAATTGAATACTTCGTCCAAAACTACGACGGAACAACCAAAGCAGCCAGAAAAGGCAAATATAAGAGCGAACTGCTTGAAGACCCAGCTAACGCTTGGCAAATCACCTTGATCGAAGACCTGCCTGACTTGCCAGCAGTAGGCAAGGATGAAACGGTTTCAAATAGAAAACAAATCGAAGCCAATAAAACCCCGATAGATTATCTGAAATTATTGCAAACTCAAAAACAATACCAGGGTGAATCCGGCCAAACCCCGGAAGCGGCCATGATCACCTATATTACCTATCTTAAAGAACAAAACCTGGTTATAGATGATTACGGCGGCCAGGGCAAAGCCAATTATCTGGTCGGCCAGTTTCTTTCCGGCAGGGTCCCGGACTTCTATTGGTACCGCGGCGATCGCCAGCCGAACCTGGACGGGAGTACGTCTGACAGTTCGAATTCCAGCGATGGGTTTCGTCCTGCGGTGGAGTTTTAAATTTGATATTTGGCCTTTGTCTTATATTTATTTTTTGATTTTGAATTTTAAAAAAAGCGATGATGAATGGACGTGAAAATGTAAAATGGAAATGTTAAAATGGAAAATGTAAAATTCAAATATTAAAATTAACTTATTAATTTAATTTTCCATTTTGAGATTTACATTTTCAATTTTTTATGGTCGCTTTTACCACCAAAAAAATCACCAAGTCCAAGACGCTGGGGGAAAAGCTGCGCGAAGCCCGGCTCGAGGGTAATATCCCGCTGGAGCGGGCGGCCAAGGATCTCAACATCGCCTTCAAGTATCTGGAAGCGTTGGAAAACAACCGGCTAGGCGACTTGCCGGGCAAGACCTATCTGAAGAACTACTTGCGGGATTACAGTTGCTATCTGCATTTGGATTTTGGCGAGCTCTGGGACGAAGCCAAAATTTCCACCCAGAAAGAAGCCAAGAAATTCCAAGCCATCCACGGACGGCATTTTTTTGTTTGGTCGAAATTTTTGTCGCGCTTAGCGGCGGCGTTCGTCATCGTCATCTTGCTGGTTTTTATCGGCTGGAAAATCAGCGATATCTTCCGGCCGCCGCCGCTCGTTATCAGCGAGCCGTCTGACGGCTATATCACTTCCACCAGCCAAATCATGCTGCGCGGCTTCTCGGCCAAAGAGGCGGAAATCACCATCAATAACAAAGCCGTCTTTGTGGATAACCAAGGAAAATTCGAGGCGGCGGTCGACTTGCAAAAAGGCCTGAATTTGATTAAGATAAGTGCAAGTAAGCGCTATAGCCGCGAAAAAGACATAATTTTGCGGATCTTGCAGACGGAACAGTGATTTTGCCGCTATCATATAAATTATTAAATATTTTAAATTTATGCCCAAAAAACAAGGTGATGAATTAGACGGAAAAATGGAAGCCGTGCAATCGGCCATTAATCAGATCAAAGAGCGCTTTGGCGAAGGCGCGATCATGAAATTCGGCGAAGCCAAGATCATGGAAGTGGACGTCGTGTCGACCGGCTGCCTGTCGCTGGACATCGCCTTGGGAGTGGGCGGCGTGCCGCGCGGCCGGATCGTCGAAATTTTCGGTCCGGAAGCCTCGGGTAAGACGACGCTGGCCCAGCACATCGTGGCCGAAGTGCAGAAGCTGGGCGGCGTGGCCGCGTTCGTGGACGCGGAGCACGCGCTGGATCCCGATTACGCCCGCAAGATCGGCGTCAAAGTCGATGAACTTTTTATTTCCCAGCCCGATACCGGAGAACAGGCTTTGGAAATAGTCGAGACTTTGGTGCGTTCCAATGCCGTGGATGTCATTGTCGTCGATTCGGTGGCCGCGCTGGTGCCCAAAGCGGAAATCGAAGGAGATATGGGAGATCAGCATATGGGCCTGCAGGCCCGGCTGATGAGCCAGGCTCTGCGCAAGCTGACCGGCGCCATTTCCAAGAGTAGGACGGTGCTGATCTTCATCAATCAAATCAGAATGAAAATCGGCGTGTTTTTCGGCAATCCCGAGACCACCACCGGCGGCAACGCTTTGAAATTTTACTCCTCGGTGCGCATCGAAGTGCGCCGCGCCGCGCAGATCAAGCAGGGAGAAAAGAATATCGGCAATCGCGTCAAGGCCAAGGTGGTCAAGAATAAAGTGGCCGCGCCTTTCCAGACCTGTGAATTCGATATCATGTATAATGAAGGCATTTCGCTTTCCGGCGATCTGATCGATGTGGGAGTGGAAAAGGGAGTGATCAATAAATCCGGCAATTCCTACTCCTTTGCCGAGGAAAAACTGGGCGTGGGCCGCGAGACTGCCAAAGCCTATTTGAGATCCAACCCCAAGCTCATGAGCGCCATCCGTCAGGAAGTCTGGCAGCGGGTCAAGGCGGCCAGAGAAGAAGACAAAACCAACGGCGCGCCCGCGCCTGTCAGTGAAGGGGAGTAGGGGGTCACGGAAAACAAGAAATCAAGAAAACAAGAAATCAAGAAAACAAGAAATCAAGAAAACAAGAAATCAAGAAAACAAAAAAACAAAAATCAATCAATTTAATGCCGGCGTTTAGTCGGAAAATATAAAAGGCGGCAAATTTTGCCGCCTTTATGGGATGGAATAAATTGTTAAATTTGTAGAGACGCAAGATTTTGCGTCTCTACGAAATAGCAAATATACCTGTAGCCTATTCCTAAATTTTCACATTCTATCAATTAGAAAGGAAAATATAAATATTTATTATGACCTGCCAGGAAATCCAGGAAAAATTAGCCAGATTGTTTTCTGCTCGTGAAGAATTCATCCGCGAATATGAGCAACAAGGCGCCAGTCCCAGCCGGGAAGCGGCTGCTGCTTTAATCGGCCAAAGCGAGGCGATCCGCTCCTTGATTAATGAAATCGAGGGATCGCTTCATTTGTCGCTGGAGGAATTCTCCGGCTGGCTCAAGAGCAATAATTTGGAAAGCAAATTGGAAGGAGGGGATTTTGAGGCCTTACTTAAAAAACAGGAAGAATTTTACCGCTATGGCTATGATGATTTCCAGCTAGATCGAGATCAGATAACTGTCGAAAGAAGAAAATTAAAGGCCATCAAAAACGGCTTGGAAACCGGCTGCCTCAATTATCCTTTTGTTTACGCTATTGGCGAGCAAAAAGGATTCGAACATAAGGCTACGGAGATGATCTATGTCTATACTAGATTTAGAAGTTTTACCAGAATAAGATATCACGGAGCAACGGAATTTGGCGGCGGCATGACTGGCTATGACACGGATGAAATATTAAAACGCTATATTCCCGTAACGCCTGATGATTTCAACCCGAAGCAATTGCGCGAGTGGTGGCCATTTGACGTCAAGCGTATCTGCGAGGAAAAAAAGCAAGCACCGCTCGTCCGGCCAAAAATGCAGCTGATTTTCACGGATTTTCGTCAAGCCATTCCCAAAGATCAAAAGGTTGTAAATGAAAAAGGGCAGATCCTAAAGAGCGGCCATAGCTTTATTCAGATGATTGAGAACCGTGTCGGCTGCCTGACTCCGGCCCAATGGCTGATGCTCGCTTGCCAAAAGAAATCTTTTGATGACGTTATCTTTGGCAACGGTGAAGGCGATGCTAATGAATGGCTGATGGCCGTGATTGAAAACGCGCCGGGCAAGATACCGCCCGTATCCGTGGCCATGGTCTTGCCCAGCTCCTCCGGCTTATGGTTTGACGTCAGTCACGCTCATGGCGGCGACTCGGATAATCGCTGGCGCGTGGCCGTCGAATGTTAGGCTTGAAATATTTATCAATTTATGTGTCATCCCGGAATCCGCCCAAGGCGGATATCCGGGATCCAGGTTATAATTTATTTATTTACTAATTTACTGACTTTTTAGACTTTCGACATTACAGATTTTAATCAGCATTGACAAAAAATCTAATATATGCTATATTAGTTTGTTTAGTTCTTTAACAGCGTTTTCCACAAAAGGAGGATAGTATCATGTATCAAATGGATTCTGTAACGTCGGCTTATTGCCATCTCTCAGATGTTCGAGAAGCGGCGGCAAGAGAAAAAGGACAATTAAGCATCACAGATCATGTAATGGAAGTAGTAAGAGCTGAAAGTAATCTCAGAAGGGCTGAAAGTGAACAAAGAGACTATTTTCGAGAAGTCATTCGTCGTCGTATTAATGAATCGTCGACTAGGATTCTAAACCCTTGAGCGGACAAAGCTGATCCGCTCTTTGCTCCAATTTTCAAACCAAGAAGGAGGTGATTGTTATGCCACTGGAAAGTACTATTCGTTCTGAAGGCTGGGCTGCAGCCAGGCTGGCTCAAGCAGAAGGTGATTATAAGTTAGCTCGGCCACTTTCGTCTGAAAGCAATGTTGCGTTTCAAGCGTTGCAAGCTGCTAGGATATCCCACAATATGGCCAAAGGCAAGTTAGATTCGGAGAGATTTAATGATAGGTTGCAAGGCCAGTCACACATCCTTCCAGAAAGTGCAATCCGTTCAGAAAGTTGGGCGGCATCAAGACTAGCTGAAACAGAGCATGCCTACAAGATGGCGCCGCCGCTTTCATCCGAAGGCAGCGTGGCTTTTCAGGCATTGCAGAGCGCCCGTATTTCCCATAATATGGCCAAAGAGAATTTGGAGAGATCCAGAGGGCTGATAGCAAACAAATTCGGCCTTTAAGTCGGTCCTGAAGCCGATGTTCACCCGGTCGGTCATTGCCGCATAAGAGTAGAAGACATTCTACTCTTTTTTATTTTATTGGTTGTCCGAAGACAATGTGAAGTTGTATAATATAAGTAAAGCTATGAACAGGAAAACCCTTAAAATACTGATCATAATATTTATTGTTTTCGGCGGCATCATCGCCTGGCAGCTTTATCATTATAATCATCAGCCGCAGCCACGAGTAAAGGGAATTGTGGAGATCAGAAAAAATCTGACCGTGGATTTTTTTGATGTCGGCCAGGGCGATAGCGAGCTCATCCGCACGCCCCAAGGCCAAGATATCCTCATTGACGGCGGGCCGGACAATAAAGTGATGCAGAAGCTGGGCGCGGCTCTGCCGCTATTGGATCGCGATATCGAACTGATGATCCTCTCCCATCCGCACAGTGATCATGTTACGGGGCTCAACGAAGTCATCAGAAGCTATGACGTCAAAAAAATAATGATGACTGGATTTGCTTATTCCTCGGCCGAATACCGCCAGTTTCTGAATCTGATTAAGGAAAAAAATATTCCCGTGGAAATTATTGATCAGATCGAGGACATCGCGCTCGAGTCGGATCTGGATCTGCGCATCTTATTCCCGGATACCAGCCTGGTCCACGCCAATATTGATAATCCCAATAACACTTCGATCGTGGCCAAGCTGACCTTTGTCAGCACTTCCTATCTGTTCACCGGCGATTTTGAAAACGAAGAAATTTTTCTGCGGCAGACGAGCACCCGGGAGTTGCTTCATTCAACCGTGCTCAAGGTCGGCCATCACGGCTCCGGCAATGCCAATGATTTGGAATATTTAAAGGCGGTCAATCCGGTTTATGCCGTTATCTCCGTGGGCGCCAAAAACAGCTACGGCCTGCCCAGCTACCGCGTCATCTATAATCTGGAAAAGCTCGGCGCCAAGGTCTGGCGCACGGATCAGGTCGGCGACGTGAGCCTCATTAGCGACGGGCACAAGGTGGAGAGGATGGGGATGTAGGAAAATATTTACCATTTATCAATTATCATTTGCTATTTAGTTATGAGTTGCAAGTAAACATTAGAAATAAGAAATAGGAAATATGAAATATAATACAAATAAAATAATTTATTTCATATTTCCTATTTCTTATTTCTTATTTCAGTCATTCTTGCATTCCACCCATAATCCTGCTATAATTACTTCACTAATATTAATATATTTATGCCTAATAAAAAGAAAAAAGTCCTGCTGGTGGAGGACGACAAGATGATCGTGGAGATGTATAAACTGCGCCTGGAAGGGGAGGGCTATGAAGTACTGACC
>Ga0209777_10007653_pt1 | contig 11947 bp, 11 predicted proteins | sample FrelakmetHBP12HB_FD_187147 | JGI IMG/M metagenome (GOLD analysis project Ga0209777, IMG submission 187147) | Freshwater lake sediment microbial communities from the University of Notre Dame, USA, for methane emissions studies -HBP12 HB (SPAdes)... | ecosystem: Environmental > Aquatic >... | reverse complement strand
TCCCGGCTGCCACTTCCAATGTAGACCCTGGTTCCTGCTACAGGAACTACTCCCTCTTTAGGTGTCATCTCCATGAGCACGAAATTCGTCTCGCCCACGGCCTGCACAAGAGGTTGCTTCTGGTAGCTTCTGGTGTCAGGAGTACGTCCATAGGGGAGGTAATCGAGAACCCTAGCTACCTCTTCTCTCTTCGGCGGTCTCCCCTCAGGCATATGCCTTACCCCCTGAATACGATCTCTAGAATGCTGTTGAGCTCTTCTTCGCTTAAAGTGAACCTTTCCTTAGCATAAATCGCCCTCAGCTCATCCTTTGAGGCAGGCCGAACGTCGGCGATCTTAACAGCAATTTGCTTGTTCATCTTTTCAAGCTTCATGAGCTCAGCTACCATTGCCTGGCTCTCTTCAGCAGTACCCCTAGCGAAGAGATCCGCGTGCCTTATGGCCCGGCGCAACTCGTACCCGAGTTCTTCTTCATCGACCCTCTTCAGCCGGATCTGGTCAAGGAGCTCCTTAACCTCTGCCAGGGTCAGGAGATCCTCCTGCAACACGCTTTTGACAATCATCTACTTTTGCGCCATAAGATGTTCAGGTAACGTGATCAAGGTCTTGGTGGCGTCGCCATCGGTGACCTTTAGGACGAAGGCTCTGCCCCTCTTTCCTATAACCTCAGCCGTCTTTCCGTGGAACCTGGGATGAGGCATGCCCTTGTGTATGCTGGGATCGATGAGCACGTGAACCTTTGCCCCGGTCTCGAATTCTTGAATCGCCCTGACTACGGGGGATATTCCTCTACCCCTGACAGTCTTGCTCAGCTTGTCTCTTGACTTCTTCCGCATTCCGTGATGATGTGCCATCTGATTCTCCACCTACATCTATTACATCTAGCTCTTCGACGATCGCGTCGACTCTAAGGGCATCCGCGAGGTTAGGGCGGGTTCTGCCTCCGTCGCCGGAGATCAGCTCCTTGATATAGAGACCGCTGTCGCCTCTGATATTTATGCGGGCCAAATTGCCCGTGACCTCAATTAGATCCGCGCTGTGAACTTTCCTCACCCTGAGCTTATCTGCCCTTCGGTGGGACACGCGAGTTGGCGTACGCTGATCGATCGGTCCTACCAATCCAGTTAGGACTGATTTAAGCTTTTCTTCTGAAACCTCCGCTCCGAGCTTCACCAGAGCAGAGTAGGTCTTCTGGAAGGTTGCTTCTTTGAGCCGCTCCACCATAGCGGATTTCGCCCCGCATAGATCCAGTACTTCCACCTTTCCCGAAGCGCTGCGATTGATCTCCTCTTGCAGCTTATCGAGGTCGATTGTCCTGACACGCGGCCGTACTGCTTCAACAATGAAAGGCCTGCCTGTTCCGATCATGCGGGCATCGATATCTTCGCGGCCAGCACCGTGGAAGACTGTATCCTCTGCCTGCGCCGCTTCCATCACGGCAGGCCGGATCAGCTCGTCAACGGACTCCAGGTACATGCGGCCGGTACCGCTGCAACGCGGGCAGCCGCTGCCGTGACACTCGCGACAGGGCCATCTGGTCTGAGGAATGCCGCGCACAAGCTTCCTGTAGCGACCGCGCAGGTATAGCGATGCGACCTGCAGCTCCACCTCGCTCTTCTCTAAAACCAGGTGAACGACCACATCCGGGCTCTTCAAATCGACCTGCTTTCCCGTCTTCTGCGAGAGCCTTTTTCCCACTTCGCGATTGAGCTCGGACTTGAAGGGCTCGGCATGAGTGGAGCCACCGTCCGCGAGGAGGAGCTCCTCGTTCTCGGCCAGAAGGCCGGACACTTTTGTGCCTACGACCAGGGTTTCAATCTCCCAGCCCGCAAGAGCCTCGGCCGCCTTCCCGGCCCAGGCGTCGAGCTTTAGGGGAGACATCTCGCCCAGGCAGACGATGCAGCGCTCGTCCTCCTCATTCTTGCGACCCAACTTGAGCCGGGCCGACCGGAAAGAAGGCGCCAGCTCTTCGAGCAAGGCCTTATCCTCCACGGCAGAGGCCTGCATGGCCAGCACGGTCTTGATGGACCGCCCTCGTTCCGCATTGGTCAGACCGGTAGAGAGCATGGCAAACTGGCGGCCCAGGCAGTTGTCACAGATGGGACCCAGGCGGACGATATTCCAGGCCGTCTCCAGGATGTCTTCTTTGGGTTTCTCAAAATTCTCTTCACTCATAATGACTCTTCTTTTTCTATGCGATCAAGCTCATTGTTTATTAGAGCTCGCATTCGGGTTGACGAGATTGCTGCAAGAAGGATAGACGGGCGCCGGTCGGAACCCAGGGAGGGCGACATCTCCCTCGCGTGCAGGCACCGGATTGTCTGCCCAAGCCCTACTTCTGCTCTGGCCTTAAGCTTACTGACCGTCGGATATGAAAACTAAAATGCTGCGGAAGACCATCGGCAAATAACTTTCCTAAAAAAACCCGGCTAAACAACCCGCTCAAGGTGGACATAGCTAAACTCCTTCCTGCAGCTCTCTGCAGAAAGCCACTCCATCTTTTGTAAGCTCGAAGATCATCTCATTTCGAGTTGGGTGCATTTTTTTGCCAATCCTTCTCGGATCAAATCCCGTAAAGCCTTCCTCACCTTATCGCCCCTGCTGGGAAAACTCCGTGCAAAGGCAGCGGCCCGGGCGGCCTCTTCGAAGAACCGTTTTTATCGACGTGTCCAACTACTTGACGATCCTCACGGTGAATGGATACCGATATGAAATGCCTTCATTAGACTTGATGGCGGCCATTATGACCAGACCGATATTGAGAATGAACAGGGCCATCATGATCAGCATGGCCGGATGGAAGATGACAGGAAGAATGGCAAAGGGTTGATGGCGAAGCAGCGCACCGAAGACCAGAAGGAATATCAGGATGAATAGGACGATCTCGCAGAGGGTAAATGTTATTTGGAAATTGAGCGCTTCCTTCCCCTGATCATCTACAAACTCATTCGTCTGTCTCTTTGCCAACCATACCCCCAGAGGGCCTAGAATGTTGCCCAAAGGAACGCCCACAAGCATGATAAGAGCACTGAGGTGACAGACGGTCGCCCAGGTACGAGCATCTTTGTCTATTTCCATAGTTCTCACCGATAGGCTAATTGCACTAACATTATATAGAAAGAATTCCTGATCAAGAACTGTGCAATAAAAAACGAATCGCATGGCCCGCTTATTTCTGCCGGCCCTCATGACACTGGATGCAGGGATTGCGAATATAGACAAGGCCCGCCTTGCAACACTAACTCTATAATTTTATATTTTATAATATTGACCATAGCAAAACGTGATGGATAAAGTTATACGGTAATCCGTCTATTCAGCCAAAATATCATCACAGGAGGGAACAAATGAAGAAACAATTGATAGTACTCGTCATACTTGCCATCACCCTGGCGGCCAATGCCGGTGCCTCCAATTATATGTATGAAAAGGCATCCGTAAAAGGCGTTGGATACAAGAATGTAGAGATGATTATATCCACCCAAACCGGCTTTAATGGAGCTAAGCTGGTAGAGAAAGAATCCGGCTCCGGTAACATCATCACCGAGAAAACAGAGCTTGAGGCCGAGCGGCAACTGGATCTTTGGACCGGACCGAGAGGCCGAACCTGGTGGGTCCCAATCGGATTTCCGAAGGTAAGGTGCGAATGGGCAACCGGCAGGCCCCCCAATATGGATTATATCAATTTCACAAAAGAAGCAGAGTTTGAGTACATGCCAGTATCTTATCAAACCGGCACTTATGATCAGAAATGGATCGAGAAGCTATGCGTCCAGAACTATAGAATCGGCTCTGTGTTGACTGAGATGTACACTCACGCTGAGCATCTTCAGAAGGCGACTGAGGTCAAGACCAGGCTTTATGGCAGCATCTGGCCGGAACTTCCGGATTTCATCAATGCCAATTCCTGTTGCACCGGTGTTCTTGAGGCAAATTTGAACAGCAACGTAATCGGCGTTGCCCATATCGGATGGGTCTCGCGCGACCCCAAGGCTGATGGCCAGCTCAAGGGACGTCATGCCGAGTATGGTAGATCCGTCGAGGACCTCACCGGTGTCTTCTCCATTGAGAAGTTCATCCAGCTCTGGGGCAATTCAACCTGTGGAGCTATCAGCGTTGATTGGCTACCCTGCGTATAGGATAGGGCCAATCTAACTTTTTTGTCTATTTTGTCAATTATGCATGAATATCCAAGAACCAGTTTATGAGCACTATGCAGTGATCGGCGTGCAGGCTGGTCGGCCCCAGTGAAACGACCTCAGCCCCGGCCCCGGATATCATCGTCTCCTCCTCGGGCGTCATGCCTGTGTGGTCTCCCAGTATGAAGGCCGCGTCTTCGGCGAGAGCGCCGGGGACCAGTTCGCGAATGTCTGCACCATCTTCCCGGAGGTAGATCAATCTCGCAGCCTTCAAATCGTCAAGCACCTCTGCGAGCCCGCCCGTGCGCACGAAGATTCCCGAGGTGGACATAGCCCACTCCAGCGTCGCTGGAACGGCCAGGGCCTTTTTGAGCAGAGCCGCAGTAGTTCGTTCGTCCGGGTTCAGATGCCGCAAAGTCTCGCCCTGAAGCCGGATCGTCTTTGTAACATCGCCACCAAGCAGAACCAGATAGACGCACACGTCCTTTCGGATGCCGTGGGAGATGACGAAGGCGGCAGTAACGCCGCGGCAGAGGATGTCCAGGCGGCCGGAGGTGCCGGGGATGTCTTCTAAGGAGAAATTGGGTTCAGTGGTAGCCTTGTGACCGACTATGACGAAATTACGCATGTTGCCTTAACGGCCAGAGGGGTACAAGCTTCTTTCGTTATACAAAAGAGATTAGTAATGGTATGCTATGGATTAATACATGAAAGAGAAGTGGCTCTTAGCCAGCGGTTCATGGGAGGAGATCAAACCCAGGATCACTACCGCTCTCGAGTCGGGCTTCGACTGCGTCCTTGTGGATAATGAGAACATCGATCGCGTGCGGGAGCTCGGGAAAATTAAGGTGGCATGCTTTGGAGCAGATAGAGGAAAAGAGGACATTCTGGTCGTCGGCAAGGGCGGAGAAGGAGACGGAACGGTCCCTCTTCCTAAAGACCAGAGCAGCTCTATTGACAGTGCCCTGTCAAAGACCATCACCGGAGTAAAGGCTGCTTACGTGGTTATCGCCAACAAGAGATATGAAGAGTTCGCGGTAGAGATGGGTAAGAACTCAGACTATCTTCTGGTGATCGGCACTGACTGGAAGGTCATTCCTTTAGAAAACATGATTGCAGGGCTGCAGGGCGTACGAGTCAAGATCATCAGCGGCGTCAAGACCGCCGAAGAGGCAAAGCTGGCCCTGGCCACACTGGAGAAAGGCGCTGATGGCGTGCTGCTGGATAGCCTCGACCTTTCTGAGATCAAGAGGGTTATGAACGCTGTCGAGCAGTCCGAAAAGGGCCGTCTGGAGCTTATTTCAGCCTCTGTGACATCTGTCAAACCAGTGGGCATGGGCGACCGGGTCTGCGTGGATACAGCCAGCATGATGATACCAGGAGAAGGAATGCTCATCGGCTCACAAGCGAAGGGCTTCTTCCTTGTTCATAGCGAATCTGAGGACAGTCCCTATGTAGCAGCGCGGCCCTTCCGGGTGAACGCCGGTGCGGTACACGCCTACATCCGTGTGGGAGAGAAGACTCGATACCTCTCGGAGCTGAAATCAGGAGATGAAGTCACCATAGTGAGCAAGGACGGCCTGGCCAGGAGTGCTATCGTAGGACGGTCCAAGATCGAGAAGAGGCCAATGATACTCATCGAGGCCGAGGCCAAAGGTGAGAGGATAAGCACACTCCTGCAAAACGCCGAGACCATAAAGCTGGTTGGCGCGGACGGAATTCCGCGGCCTGTGACAGAGCTCAAGGCTGGGGACGAGGTTCTCGTACATCTGGAAGAGACTGCCCGCCACTTCGGCATGAAGATCGAAGAGAGCATTGTAGAGAAATAACGGCAACATGATCAGGCAGTCACGTATTGTTGCCGTCCTGGGAATGGAAGGCGCAGAGGGCGTAAAAGCCGCAAGTGAGGCAGACATGATCGAGTTGCGGCTGGATCTGGTAAATGAGCCCATCCAGGCCATGAAAGCCGTTCGCCTGGCCACAACAAAACCCCTCATCGCCACCAACCGCCTCAAGACAGAAGGCGGAATGTTCCAGGGCAGCGAAAGGGAAAGGATCGAACTCCTCCTCCAGGCAGCGCCTTTTGCCGACTTCGTGGACATCGAGCTATTGGCGGATCTGAGAGATGAGTTCATGGCAAGAGTGAATAAACCCGTCATAATATCCTATCACGACTTCCTGGGTATGCCAAACGAGGATGAGATGGCGATTATCCTTGAGAATATGAAGAAGACGGGAGCAATTTATGCCAAGATTGCCGTGACACCCAAGAACCTCAGGGATAATTTGAGGATTCTAGGACTCTTGCTGGATGCAGACCTGCCTTTGTGCATGATCGCCATGGGAAACATAGGCCGTCATCTACGGGCAGTAGCTCCTCTCTATGGTTCCGTCCTGACCTACGGCTTTGTCGCGAAGAGCACGGCTCCAGGGCAGATGAGCCTGGCAGAGTTAAGACTGGCAAAAAAGCTGTTCGATGTACGCTCAGACAAACCTGGACTCGAGCCTGATCTTGATGATGCACCGCCCCACCATCCTGGGCAGATAAAATCGTGATCGAACAATGGGTTTTCTCTCACTCAGAAAGTTATTACATTATTTTACATAAGATTTAATTACTCTAACATTACATCAGTAACTATGCACGTGACGGTGGATGTTGGAGGGAGACCGGGGCTGGATTGCGGAGGTTTTTGCAGTTTCTGCTATTTCAGTGACGTGAAGCGAATAGAGCCTCTGGGATGCAGGCGATGTAAACCCTATAAAAAAGGCTGTGATTACTGCACGAGGGCGGTATTAGAAATTGAGCCGGGTTTCAAGCCCCTTGATCAATTGATATTCGAAGCGGCTCAACAGAGCGTCTCTCTGGTGCCGGATACTATCACAATAAAAGGAAACGGCGATGTAAGCTTCTACCCAGATCTTCTTAAATTAGTTAGAGCCTTAAGCAACGGCAAAGTGCCCATCTTCCTGGATTACACCAGTGGAAAAGGTTTTACAAAAGGCGATGAAGCGGAGCCATTAGTCGATGCAGGCGTGCGAAGAATTAGCTTCTCGATCTTCTCTACCAATCCAAAGCTTCGCCAAAAGTACGTTAACGATAAGCATCCTGAGGCCGTGCTTGCCAATCTTCGAACCTTCTCAGAGATGTGCGACCTTTACGCTATGATCGTCCTCATACCGGGTGTAAACGATGGCCTTGAGCTGGAGAAGACCTGTCAGGATTTAACGGATATGGGTGCCAAGGGCCTCATGCTGATGTCTTTCGCAAATAACCGTGAGCAGGGGCTCATCTTCGGCAATGAGCCAATTATGCCGAATATGAGACCCTTTTCTGCGGAGGAGATACGCAAAATTGCGACCTCAATAAATGAACGGTATGATATGAGGGTCATTGGCACCCCGCTCTGGGACCCTGACACGGGAGCGCCTTTTGCACTCGCCCATCACAAGGAAGAGCTGAAGAGGCTTCCGGCTATTGAGAAGAGCGCAACCATCGTAACCAGCTCCATAGCCTATTCCTTACTGTCATCGATATTCAAAGAACTTGGAGACGAAGTGAATGTCGTAGCGGTAAAAAAGGAGATCGGTAATCTGATCACTATTGAGGATTTTGAGAACCTTTCACTTGATAACGTTAAAGAGAGAGTCATTATTCCGGGAATGGTACTTGCCCATGACAGAGATATCCATAGAGCATTCGTTCGTGACGGCAAGAGCAGGCTGGTCTTCAGAGGCCCTGACGACCTCACAGTTGAATCGGAACGAAGCATTTACATGACTCAGGCTCAGGTTCTGGATAGGGAAGTCGAAGCCTTCACTGGCTTAATAGAAGAGATCAACGATCTGGGGACCAGCACGCCTGAAATCTCGCTTGCCCAGGTGAGCACTAAAGTAGGCAATATCACTTATATCTGCGAGATCGCTGACCTGGAGAGATTGGTCCAGGCAAGCGAAAAGGAGAAGATCGGGCTGACGGTTTAGGCTCAAATCGGGCAAGCGAAGGCGCGATTTTCAGGGAGATAATGACAAATCTGCCTGTTACTTATCTCCTAAATCATCCGACGATTACTTTTATCTCATCCCCCTGCCAGTCCATCGAAGGTGATTTTATTTGAGCGAGATATGTGAGATGGTGATAAATAAGGAAGAATACCTGGAGTTCCTGGCGCAGCGTCTGCGACTGAGGGGCTCCTGCCAGCGAGAGATCGAAAGCGTCAGCTTTCCGTTTCTCTTTGCCTCGGGAAGCGAGATGCTACGCACTTATATCCTGGGTGCCTGTGAGTTCACCAGTACTCTGCCGGACAGATACAGACTTCCCGACCGGGGTTTCATCTGGTACCTTTTCTCCCAATCGGTGAAAGAGATTCAAGTCATGCCAGATCAGATGATAATCAAATACGAACTGCAGGACGAATACCGCAAGCCTTTCAAGCAGTTCTATCTCTAGCTCCTATTCTCTCGACCCCAGGTGCCTGTCAGACGCCCTTTCAGGGCCAGGCGGCCCAGGATTGCCTCTGCCCCTTCAGACAGTGGCGCGGGACGCGTTCCCGCCAGGGGCGTTCCGGGCAGGGGCATGAAGCGATGCGCCCTCACTTTTCCGCCTTTTCCCTCGATCCATCTGACCAGGTCCAGAGTCATTTGCTGATCCTCTGCGGTCTCCATGGGCAGGCCGAAGATCAGATCCACCTGCGGAGTAAGACCGTGCTCCAGGGCCAGCTCGCATGCCTCCTCGACCTCGCTCCGGCCATGGCCCCGGCCGATGCTCCGTAGAACCGCAAGGCTGCCGGACTGGCCTCCGAGGCTGATGCTTTTGTTGGCGCAGTATTTGGTAATGAGCTCTAAGGCCTCCGAAGAGACGAACTCGGGCCTGACCTCGGACGGAAACGTGCCAAAGTAGATGGGCTTCTTCTGCTCAGCGAGAGCCTTGAGCAGCAATTCAACCTTCTCCAGCCGCGGCTTTCTACCGTCTGAGCCATAGGCCAGGGAATTGGGGGATGTGAAGCGAATATCCTTGTGGCGGCGGGCAAATTGCGCAATGATCGGGATCGAGCGGTGGCGCATGCAAGTGCCGAAAAGGCGCGGCGTCTGGCAGTAAGTGCAGCCCCAGGGGCAGCCGCGAGAGATCTCAATGGGCGCCAGGATCTTAGCGAAGGGCGGATATTTGTCCAGATCTACCGGAGGCCTCTTTTCCGTGAACCGAACAACCCCGCTCTGTTTGTAGGCGATGCCCAAAACGTGCTCCGGGTCCCGGCCGTCTTCTATTGCCTCTATCAATTCCGGCAGCGTCTCCTCGCCCTCGCCTATCACCACGAAGTCGAAGTGCTCTAAGACCTCCTCGGGCATGGCAGAGGGATGCGGGCCGCCGGCGATGTAAATCGCCTCCACTTTCGCCGCCCTGGCTCGTGAAACTTCAATGTAGATCTCCTTTGCCTGGGCGGTGGCAAAGCTGTAGAGCATGATTCCAGGCATAGGCTTGTGGGCGAGAGTTGCATTTATGAGAGGCAGGAGTGCGGCAATGCTGTAGGAGTTCTTATTGTTCCAGCGAAACCATGTTTTGAACCGGTTCAAATATTCGTCATCCTGCAAACTTGAGCGTTAGGAGAACGGAAACCGAGAAGAAAAGGATTTGGATATGGCGCGAGGGGAAAACAGGCGGGAATCCGATCGAGCGGTGATCGCGGCCAGGGAGACACCGGACTCAACCGGGCCCTGGCCGGACACCACTGGGGCCTGGCCTTAGACAGCTATCTTCTGTCTCAGCTATCACCATTTGTCGCAAGGCTCCAGGCCGACTTCGCAAGAGGAGCGGATTCTAATGTGTGGATGAATCCCAACTGCATGTCTTATCAGAAAATAAGCATATTCATCAGGAGTGCACTTACCCTACGGCCTATGCCCATTCCAATCCCCACCACCGATTCCTTGTTCGTCTGAAGTCCAAGCGCCTTCAAAGGAGCCGCAATCTGCATTCATGCGAAACTCGAAACCGCCAGTGTGCAGGCCGCCCGATTGAATCCAGGTGCCGCTCAACACATTGCCGTTCACCATAGCATCAACAATTTGTCCCTCATCATGCTCGTAAGTTCCTGCAAAATTGTTGGGCGAAACCTCGTGAAGATCCATTTTCACATCGCTAGGAGCACTTTGACCGGTCCAGCCGGTGATCCAGGTGCCACTCCAGTCGCAACCCTGAGCCAATATTACCGGGGTACAGGCGATCATGGAGAGAAATAGAAGCAAAGCAATCTGTCTCATAGACCTACATTCGCTCTTTAAAGATAAATAATCTTGTGATGTTGGGCCGAATAGGAGGGGCTCCGGTCCAGGGCCGAGATCCGGGCCTTGGACGAATATCCTGACTCGATATTGGATGCCTGCAATCTAGAGGGATCACCCTGGCGGCTACTCCGGCCAGAACGGCATCCATGAGATCATTCATTTCACAGTACTCTTGCCGCAGGAGATGAGCGATTTAGAAGGGTTTCCGCTTACAACGCAAGTCTGCCCACAATTTTCAAGACTTCTCCACAAACAACGGAACAAACTGAAATTTATTCACATCGACCAATCCCCTATCAGTCAGCTTCAGCTCCGGAATGACGGGCAGGCAGAGAAACGATAGCGTCATGAACGGGTCATCCAGCTTGCACCCCATCTCATGGGCGGCGTCGATGCAGTCTGCAATGCCCGTCGCCACATCCTGCATGCGTCTCTCCGAGAGCAATCCTGCCACGGGCAACGGCAGTCCGGCCAGGACTTTGCCGTCTGCAACACAGACCAATCCCCCACCCAGCTGCTTCACCGCCAGGACCGCGGCCAGCATATCATCATCTGTGGTGCCGACGACAACGATATTGTGCGAATCGTGAGCCACTGAGGAAGCCAGAGCGCCCCGGGCGAGGCCAAAGCCCTGCACCAGGCCGAGGCCCACGTTGCCCGTGGCTTTATGTCTCTCCACGACAGCCATTTTCAGGATGTCACAATCGGTGTCGGATACGACTTTCCCTTCCACGACCCGGGGCGAGAGCAACAATGTCTTTGTGATGATCTGATGGGGGATGATGCCAATTACACGGGCCGGGCCCGCCGCCTCCGCCTTTATTTCGAAGGACGGAAGATCGATCTTGCCGGTGTGCATCGACATCTGCTTTGCAGCGGCAACGGCTGCAAACTTCGGTTGAACGATAAATTCGCCATCTTCCGCCACCAGCTTTCCATCTTTAATGACTTTGACAACATTGAGGCCATCCAGGCCGTCGAGCACGGCAATGTCAGCCCTGTAGCCGGGGGCGATGGCACCCAGATCCCGCAAACCGAAGTACCGGGCCGCATTTAAGCTTGCGATCTGCAGAGCTGTGATGGGGTCAAGGCCCTGCTCGATTGCCAGTCTAACCATAAAATCAATGTGACCCTCGCCTAAAATGTCCGCGGGATTCCGATCGTCCGAGACGAAGAGGAATTGGCGCGAATTTTGGGGCGTGACCAGCGGCAGCAGATCCAGCAGATTTTTGGCAGCACTGCCCTCCCGCAGCATGATGTGCATGCCCTGGCAGAGCTTCTCCTCGGCCTCTTCCAGGGTTGTGCACTCATGGTCTGAGCTGATGCCGGCATTGATGTAGGCAGAGAGGTCCCGGCCTGACAGGCCTGGTGCGTGGCCGTCTATGCGACGTCCGTCGGCCAGCCTGATCTTCTTCATAACTTCCGGGTCACGGCGGATGACCCCGGGATAGTTCATGACCTCGGCCAGTCCCAGGACTCCATCTTCCTGCATCAGCCCGGCCAGAGCGTCTGCATTCAGGCTCGCCC
>Ga0209777_10007652_pt1 | contig 11947 bp, 10 predicted proteins | sample FrelakmetHBP12HB_FD_187147 | JGI IMG/M metagenome (GOLD analysis project Ga0209777, IMG submission 187147) | Freshwater lake sediment microbial communities from the University of Notre Dame, USA, for methane emissions studies -HBP12 HB (SPAdes)... | ecosystem: Environmental > Aquatic >... | reverse complement strand
TTTCTCAAAACAGAATTAATAACGCGAGAACGCCATTCAGATAGGATTGAAAGTAAAACAGATAATTCGACTCCTTTACTAGTTATTAGTAGAAGGTCAATAATTCTGCTGAAGGGAACTTCGACCATACGATTTTCTTCTGGTAGAACATCAATTCCTGCAGAATTAAGGGTTCGGATTGTTTCAATTGCATTTGACCTTAATTGATCAATTGGCTTACCTATCCATTCTTCATTATGTTTATAATAATTAGCATAGGCATCACAAAGGGCAATTGATGTAATATCAGTACCTGATAATAATTTGCCATATTCTTTAAAGAGTCGCTTTTTTGTTATATTCTGAGGTTCTCGGGAGAACATCTTTGCATCTGCGATCGTTCCCGAAATATATATTTGAGAAGTCAAGAAACCCATTCCAATAATATTTTCGATTAACTTTTCCCTTTCGATAATTTTATTGGGTTCTAAGTTTTCAAAAGGCGTTTGATAAACTTCAGCTAGTACATCTGAAAGGGTATTAAATATCTTTCTAAAATAAGAAATTCGCCAATCAATTGGATTATCCATTTTGAATACCTATTGCCTACTACCTGGCCGTCTGACCGTTACCAGGACTGGACTTCCACGAGTAAACGATGACCTTTTAGGACACACCACACTTTGTTAGCCGCGTTTTTTGACGACATAACCTTGATGCTCAAGCACGGCTTGGCATAAGTCGAGGAATGCGGGCAATTCGAGGTCATTCTTTGCGTCGTTGGTTCGCCAACTGCAAATCTTGAAATCAGCAGCCCCAATTCCGTCCCCCACATGGTCAACGGTTGGAAGCAAAGCGAAACGACGTTTATAGTCACGCCTATATTCTTTTGCCTCATCATTGTCGTATTTGCTAATGAGTGACCAGTCGAGTTCCTCGCCAGTGTAAGAATCGCGACCGCCACTCTCTAAAACTGCTGAATGAATGGCAACTCTATACTCTTCGCCAATGGCTGTTTGGTTACCGCGCCGACGGTCGCGCCTGACATGTGTCTGCGCCTTACGGCGAATCCAGCGCTTATAGGTTTCTTGTGTCACTTGGCCTGACAAGAAAGAGGGGAGTTGATATCTTTTCGGCATAATGACCTTAGTGCTATTGCTATATACTAACCGTCCGCGCATGAAGCGCACGAGCTAAGACGAGGTTATTTTTCAACGCCTTTGATGATGTGTCGCCTTCATGCGTTTTTAGGCGGCATTAAAGAACTTATTACGCGCATTGCAAATGTAATTCCCTGACCTTGGCAAATTTGGGATAAAGTGATACTTTGTCGTTGTGCTCGCGATTTATATCTTCCACCCAATAATGCCAAACCTGCACATTATTTAAATGTTAGAAGTTTCCTTGTATTCTCCTATCCTAGCGTCTGCCAAAGAACTTTGATGCATAGCTTTCGGGGTTGATTACATCTTGGCGATCTGCTACCGAATAAACTCCAATGCAGCCAAGTTTCTCATGCTCAGCAGTAGTTGTGTAAGGTTCTGGAAATCTTGGATCGCCTGACTTTGCTTTATGGACAATTTTGTAATCTTCATTTCCGATGAATCCGTTAGTAGGCTCTCCATCATCTGTGTAGACTCGATATTTGGCAAGACCTTTGCTCATCATTGGATCGGCCTTGACCTTGTAACATTTCCCGATCTGTCCAGCATACCAGGGCGCACCACTAACTTTGATAATCTCTATTACTGTGAGGTCATCCATTTTATTCTCCTTTCTACTTCTTGTGGGTCGAAACCGTTTCTCTAGAATAGATACGATAAAAACAATCTGGGGGCAAGAGGCAGTATGCCATCTATTCGTTATATATTCGCAAACTCCTCCAGCGCCTCTGCCGCGTGTTCCTTCTCCCTGGTCTTCGGCCTGCCGTACTTCATAGCCGTCTCGATGGAGTGGCCGGACATCTCGGCCCGGACCTCCGTGCTCACGCCGGCCTGTCGTAGCATGTAGGCGTAGGTGTGGCGCAAGACATGAGGTGTGACATCGACCGGGGGATCGACCCGATCCAGCCCAGCTCGCTTCCCCGCCTCGACGACCATGCTCTGCATCGAGCGCCGGGACAGGGGACGGTAGCTGGCCCGCAGCTCCACGAACAACGCATCATGGGGGACACTTAGCTTCTCCCGTTCTTTCAACCAGGCTTCCAAAGGCTCACGAGCTGGCTTTGGAAGCGGGACATCCCGCTCCCGGAAGCCTTTGCCCTGGTGGATGTGCAACACTCCAGATTTGGTCCGCAGTTCGATATCTTCCAGCTTCAGCCGCTCGACCTCTTCGACGCGCGGACCGGCATACAGCATCAGGAAAGCGATCGCTTTGTTCCGGATCAGACGGACTCCTGCCTGGGTTTCGTATGTGCGCTTGCGCTTGGTCACTTTATCCACCCAGGGGGACTGGAAGGCAGCCTCGAAGCGGGATCGCTGAGCATCGTCCAGCCCCTTCGGTTCCTGGATCTTCCGGACCGGCAGCCGCAGCCCAAGAGCGGGATCGTGCTGGATGGCTTCGATCCCGACCAGGTACTGGCAGAAGGCTCGCAAGGACGCCGCGTAACGCAGCACCGTGCTGGCCTGGTAGCCCTGGGTAGTCTGGAGCCAGGATAGAAAATCTTGGAGAGCCTTGCGGTTCAAACAGAACGGATCTGCCTGTAAAACATCGAGGGTCAATTCCTCACCGAAGGTCCCCTGCCACCAGCGCAGGAAGATGGTCATATCCTGGACGTAACCTTGAATGGTTTTTCCAGAGGCTCCCTGCCGCCGGCGGGACGGCAGCGGGTTCTCGGAGAGATAAATTTGGTAAGTGGATAATATTTGGTTTGTCATGGCCGGGTCTCTATCGTATTTTGTGAAGTAGAAATGACATCATTTTTACTTCGTTTTTGGCAATTATCCCCCGAATTATACAATACTGCTACACACAATGAATTAAGGATTCATGTGGCGCGGCAATCAGCAAACCACCTATGGCGTAGAGTAGGTAGCCGCCACATAATCCAGAATTGAACTAAGCCGAGCGCAGAGTTGGCAATGCTATTTGGAATTTAAGGCGGGATGGCAGGCAAGACAAATTGTTTTGGAGAGAAATTCTGGGGGAGTTTTCAGCACAACGATAACCAAAAGATATCATGGGGGGCCAGTCACCTATCAATTGAGTTTCCGGATTGAACTTGTGGATGGCTTTTTTGCCAACCGGCAAAATGAGACCAGGAGCATGCTGAAGCATCCAGCGCGCCGGAGATCCACAAAGAAACCATCTGCTCGCCTGCATGAATTTCATGGAGGCGAAAGCCCAGTGGCTGGGATGAAAGTGCCGGGAAGCATGGGATGGCCACAAATGGGACATTGAAGGATGTGGACAGATGAAGCCAGTTCTGATTGCGGACCATCGACCTGGGAATTGTCATCCAGGTTATCCGGGAGAGAAGCATGAGCGGGTGTGGTTTTCTGCAATTGCTGCCGGAGAGCAACAAGTGGCTTTCGCAGGCCAGGACTGAACAAGCCGTAATAGCGCACCTTCACGAAGCTTTTCGGCAATACATGTTGCAGGAAACGGTGGATGAAATCTTCAGCATCCAATGTGCAAAATCGTTCGGTCCCGGTCTCTGTGTCCCGATAACGAAAAGTCACCCGGTCATTTTCCAACTTCAGGATGCGATTGTTGCTGATGGCCACTCGAAAAATGTAAGGCGCCAGATATTTCAAGGCACCCAGGCCGGTCCCCACCGGCTCACAGTGCACCACCCACTCCTGCTTCCATACTTTTGCCGGAATACTCGCATAACAACCCGTACTTCGTAAAGCCTGATGCAGTTTGCCACGGAAAATTCGGGAGAGAGCTCTGACTGGCAGGAGGAAGTTTTGGCGAGCTGGCAACCAGGTCTCTCCATTGGGAGCCAGGCCACCCGCGGGGACCAAATAATGAATATGCGGATGATAGGCCAGGTTGCGCCCCCAGGTGTGGAGAACCCCCACCATCCCGATCTGTCCGCCGATAAAGCGTGGATCTTGAGCCAGCTGTTGAGTTGCCGCGGCTGAGGTTTTGAATAGCAGATCATAGATCAGACTCTGGTGGCTGCGAGTGACCTCATTGAAACCGGCAGGCAATGTGAAAGTGAGCATGAAGTAAGGAACAGGCAGCAGAAAATCCGCTTGCTTCTCCAGCCAGCGTTGCGCATTTTCGTTCTGGCATTTTGGACAGTGCCGATTGCGGCAGGAATGATAACTGTATTGTACGTGTTTGCAATCCGGACAACGATAAATCTGCCCGCCCAAGGCTTCGGTACGACATTGTTCAATCGCCCGCATGGCTTTGAGATGAGTGGAGGGCATGCGCATGGCATACTTTTGGCGATACGATTTTCCGTAGCAGCGGAAAATGTCCGCCAACTCTAGCGCCATAGGTTTTCCAGGACCTGGTTAATCGCCTGGATTGCCTGTTCGTCGCTCTTTTGAGATAAGTGAGTGTAGATAGCTGTTGTAGTTGGGGAGGTGTGTCCTAAATAAGCTTGGATAATACGTAGAGGAACCCCGGCATCGAACAAATGCGTTGCATAGGAGTGGCGTAAGGTATGGACGGTTGCCGGTTTCTGGATCCTACATTCCTGCACTGCACATTCGAAGACCTGCTGTACTCCCCGGGCAGAGATGGGGTCGGTTGCTGATGACAAGAGTTTCCCCACGCCATGCGGAGATGGAAAGAGCCAAATTGGATGACGGTGGGTCGCCCAATATTGGCGCAGCATTTCCAGAATGGGTTGAGGCAGGGGAACATAACGGTCTTTGCCCCCTTTCCCATGACATACATGCACCATCTTCCTTCCCCTGTCGATATCTTGGACCCGCAAGTGAGTGCCTTCCCGGATACGGAGTCCACAAGCATAGATCGTGCTCAGGCATACTCGATAGCGTAGACTACGAATACACCCCAGAACCTGGCGCACCTCATCGATCGTCAATACCTCCGGTAATTTTTTCTCTGCGGGCGGACGAGCTAGTTCCAATGTTGCCCAGTGTTTTTGAAGAGTGTGCTCATAGAAGAATTTGATCCCACACAGAGCGATCCGAAAAGTGCTGGGAGATACTCGTCTGCCTTTTATGAGAAAGAGAAAGTATTCCCGTAGTTCTTCTTCGGTGAGTTGGTCCGGCGGCTTTCGATAGTGTCCTGCAAGATCCCGCACAGCCCGCACATAGTTCTCTTGTGTGCTTGTGGACAGGCCGTGCAATTGCAAATCCTCGATCATTCTTTCGCGTAAAGCTGTCATGGCTATACCTCCTGCAAATTAAAATCGGATACATTTGCAAGAAATATAGCCCAGATGTGACACTATGAATTTTATGGAATGCTACATGGAGAAAAGTCAGCTGCGCGAAGCGCTTAGTTCAATGAATTAAGGATTCATGTGGCGCGGCAATCAGCAAACCACCTATGGCGTAGAGTAGGTAGCCGCCACATAATCCAGAATTGAACTAAGCCGAGCGCAGAGTTGGCAATGCTATTTGGAATTTAAGGCGGGATGGCAGGCAAGACAAATTGTTTTGGAGAGAAATTCTGGGGGAGTTTTCAGCACAACGATAACCAAAAGATATCATGGGGGGCCAGTCACCTATCAATTGAGTTTCCGGATTGAACTTGTGGATGGCTTTTTTGCCAACCGGCAAAATGAGACCAGGAGCATGCTGAAGCATCCAGCGCGCCGGAGATCCACAAAGAAACCATCTGCTCGCCTGCATGAATTTCATGGAGGCGAAAGCCCAGTGGCTGGGATGAAAGTGCCGGGAAGCATGGGATGGCCACAAATGGGACATTGAAGGATGTGGACAGATGAAGCCAGTTCTGATTGCGGACCATCGACCTGGGAATTGTCATCCAGGTTATCCGGGAGAGAAGCATGAGCGGGTGTGGTTTTCTGCAATTGCTGCCGGAGAGCAACAAGTGGCTTTCGCAGGCCAGGACTGAACAAGCCGTAATAGCGCACCTTCACGAAGCTTTTCGGCAATACATGTTGCAGGAAACGGTGGATGAAATCTTCAGCATCCAATGTGCAAAATCGTTCGGTCCCGGTCTCTGTGTCCCGATAACGAAAAGTCACCCGGTCATTTTCCAACTTCAGGATGCGATTGTTGCTGATGGCCACTCGAAAAATGTAAGGCGCCAGATATTTCAAGGCACCCAGGCCGGTCCCCACCGGCTCACAGTGCACCACCCACTCCTGCTTCCATACTTTTGCCGGAATACTCGCATAACAACCCGTACTTCGTAAAGCCTGATGCAGTTTGCCACGGAAAATTCGGGAGAGAGCTCTGACTGGCAGGAGGAAGTTTTGGCGAGCTGGCAACCAGGTCTCTCCATTGGGAGCCAGGCCACCCGCGGGGACCAAATAATGAATATGCGGATGATAGGCCAGGTTGCGCCCCCAGGTGTGGAGAACCCCCACCATCCCGATCTGTCCGCCGATAAAGCGTGGATCTTGAGCCAGCTGTTGAGTTGCCGCGGCTGAGGTTTTGAATAGCAGATCATAGATCAGACTCTGGTGGCTGCGAGTGACCTCATTGAAACCGGCAGGCAATGTGAAAGTGAGCATGAAGTAAGGAACAGGCAGCAGAAAATCCGCTTGCTTCTCCAGCCAGCGTTGCGCATTTTCGTTCTGGCATTTTGGACAGTGCCGATTGCGGCAGGAATGATAACTGTATTGTACGTGTTTGCAATCCGGACAACGATAAATCTGCCCGCCCAAGGCTTCGGTACGACATTGTTCAATCGCCCGCATGGCTTTGAGATGAGTGGAGGGCATGCGCATGGCATACTTTTGGCGATACGATTTTCCGTAGCAGCGGAAAATGTCCGCCAACTCTAGCGCCATAGGTTTTCCAGGACCTGGTTAATCGCCTGGATTGCCTGTTCGTCGCTCTTTTGAGATAAGTGAGTGTAGATAGCTGTTGTAGTTGGGGAGGTGTGTCCTAAATAAGCTTGGATAATACGTAGAGGAACCCCGGCATCGAACAAATGCGTTGCATAGGAGTGGCGTAAGGTATGGACGGTTGCCGGTTTCTGGATCCTACATTCCTGCACTGCACATTCGAAGACCTGCTGTACTCCCCGGGCAGAGATGGGGTCGGTTGCTGATGACAAGAGTTTCCCCACGCCATGCGGAGATGGAAAGAGCCAAATTGGATGACGGTGGGTCGCCCAATATTGGCGCAGCATTTCCAGAATGGGTTGAGGCAGGGGAACATAACGGTCTTTGCCCCCTTTCCCATGACATACATGCACCATCTTCCTTCCCCTGTCGATATCTTGGACCCGCAAGTGAGTGCCTTCCCGGATACGGAGTCCACAAGCATAGATCGTGCTCAGGCATACTCGATAGCGTAGACTACGAATACACCCCAGAACCTGGCGCACCTCATCGATCGTCAATACCTCCGGTAATTTTTTCTCTGCGGGCGGACGAGCTAGTTCCAATGTTGCCCAGTGTTTTTGAAGAGTGTGCTCATAGAAGAATTTGATCCCACACAGAGCGATCCGAAAAGTGCTGGGAGATACTCGTCTGCCTTTTATGAGAAAGAGAAAGTATTCCCGTAGTTCTTCTTCGGTGAGTTGGTCCGGCGGCTTTCGATAGTGTCCTGCAAGATCCCGCACAGCCCGCACATAGTTCTCTTGTGTGCTTGTGGACAGGCCGTGCAATTGCAAATCCTCGATCATTCTTTCGCGTAAAGCTGTCATGGCTATACCTCCTGCAAATTAAAATCGGATACATTTGCAAGAAATATAGCCCAGATGTGACACTATGAATTTTATGGAATGCTACATGGAGAAAAGTCAGCTGCGCGAAGCGCTTAGTTCAATGCAAGTTGTGTGAAGCAGTTTTAGCACTTTTTTATTGAGATGAGGGCCCTTTCAAACTTCACTTTTCACTTTTTCAGCCACTTTTCTTAGAAGCGTCCCCAAGACTGCACCCGGGCCACCCGAAGCAGATAATATTAATTCAAATATATCTGGTGCCATACGCTTCAGATTACGCAAGCGTGTCTCCAGGAAGCTAAAATCGGCAGCATCAGCTTTTTGAACTTCAGCTTCTACTTCCCTTACCACCTCGGCAAGATCGGCCTTTTCCTGATAAGGCCGGGAGGATTGTTCGATAGCCTGATAAACCGGAGCAAATATATTTTGAGTATTAGTAACGCGATTATCATCGCCGGTTATGATCGTTGTATTTGAGACATCTCCCGCGATAGTCACATTGCGTCCACGATTTGAAACCGAAAATTCATTTTCATTTTCAATTTCGACTTCGAAAAAAGCCCCATCAGGATTTTGAATGATTGATGCATCAAAAGGACAAGGCGTTTCATTATTATATGTGTCTAAATCAAGTACCTCATCGTGCATAATAGAACTTCTTTTTTTCATTTTAGAATTAATATACTCTCTTCCATATTCAAACATTATTTTTATCAAGGTGGAAGCGTCATGCACGAACCGCGGATCATTTCTTGCAATCGTCAATCCCCACGATGCAACCAAGCTCAGTGTTGCCGAAACTGTTATTTGATGATGAGTTGTCTGGCTTTTTTGTCTTGGGGTATTAATAAACGAAGTATCCACTATTGTAAAGGGATACACCATCACAACCACAGTTCCATGAGGTGGCAAAGAGAACGGCTTCTGGAAAGTTATTCTATATTTCTTTTTTCCTCCTGGGCTTGACATAGCATTCCTCCTTCATTCCAGCCAACCACTTCTTCCAAATAAAATACAGTATATAATCCCATTTTATATCTTTTCTTGAGGAGTGTAGTATCGAAAAGAAAGGTTCTAGCTTCTCCTTCGTTTATTTTACATAGCATATCTCCTGGAAATGTATTCAAGCCAATCTTTCCAAAGACCTTGGCGATCATGTTCTCTTACCCAATCGACCCATGCTTGATGCGTGAAAGTCATAAATCCTGCTTTTCCTGAAAAGAGAGTGCTCCATTCATCACGAAGGTCTGTTATCCCTGTTGATCGATCTAATGAAAACATCAGCCCGGAGTTACGCAAATCATACGCCACAGAAGAAACTATCATCGCATACCTGCCTGATCGTGCGATTCCCTCAGCAAGGGATTATTGACGAAATAACTGATACCCATCAAGCGCTGCTATGTACCCAGGCAAAGAATACCGTCATGTAAAGCTAGAGTTGGGCGGATTCTTGTCGGAAAGTTTAATGAGGACTTCTCCACTCTTTTGTTTCCCAATTACTACCCGCGAAAGTTCTGCGATGTTATTTATCGCCTGCACCTTATTGACCAGAAGATCCAAGAAAAGCACCTTTGACGCTTCCAGCGGCAATATCTGGTTTAGGCTCTCAATAAACTCACGCTTTTTTTTATCCCGATGATACTCAAAGCCATTCAGCCAATCATTCAAGACCTTTTCCGAGTTCAGAATGACATTGTCAGCTTGAATCCGAAATATTGATTGCATTCTCCTTCCGCTATATATTTCACGCTGATCATGAATCATATTTCTAAAGTAGGGATGCGCTAGCTCCTTGGCCAAAATGCTACAAACTCTATAAAAATACGTGTTCTCTGACTGCAACCCTATTGGACGAAACTTGTGGAGAAAGACGGTAACATCGTTCCAATCGGGGAGTTTTGTGGATACTGCCATTCCCGAATCTTTGTCCCATTTGAGGTTTAGTGAGGCGGACATTCCATCTTGAACGTACTTTGTATTTAACAGCTCTTCGGCATATTGGACGAATTCAGCCAAACAATTCCAGTCATCCTCATTGAACTCGCCTGCCAGTTTCAAGTTTTCGGAAGTGTTTTGAATCGTCAAGGTTAATTGATATGGATGTCCCATGAGATCCTAACCCTAATAAGAGAAGCGCTTTGTAATTACAGCTTGAGCAGTGACGATTTCCAATTAACAATGTCCAAAACCGTGTCATTTTTCCTTGGGCTTGGTTGGCAAAAATAAAATAAGTTTGTCCCAAAAAGGCAGCTTTCAGCCAGAGGTGGCTGTTTTTTGACAATTAAGAGTGCCCCAATCGCTCTCGTAGAAAATCAATCTCGCCATTATTTGTTCCCCCATTTTGTTTCATATTTAATATTCAAAGATTTTCCTCCCCCTTGATTTGCGTTTTCTGAAAGATATATTGCACTGACGGTGTATAAAATAGCATATTTTGCTAGGTAAAGAACAGAAAGTGTTTGTCGATACAACTCTTCTTTTGTAATGGAATTCTCAATATATGGTTTATCATTCTTATTTAGTACCACGGCGAGATAATCATGTGTCAGTAGGTTTCTGCAAGTGTCAATGGTTTTCAAGTCAAGGTGTTCACTTTCAAAATAATCAATACATAAATCAGATAAAGCGTACAGGCTATAATTATTTTTTAGAATTATACCGGGCCGAGTAACAAACCTGGTTACATGGCTTTCGCCTCTGGATTGTTTCTCCGCAAAAACGTCCCAAAAGGAGTCTCTATCTTTCCCGATCTTGAAATAGATATTTACAATTCTCGCGACTTTATCTAGAATATCAAAAGAAAGCATGTAAGCAGACTTACAAAATCCTATAGATAGATCATGCTCTGTTTCGACTTCGAAATCGAAATAAGATGTAAGCTTTGATAAATTGCCTAATAAATCGGAATTTGATTGAGATAAATAGAGCAAATACCTGGCTGTAGCGAAAGCCTCTTTGATTTCATTTATTATTTGAAGCAATGTTGGCACTGTCTCAGCATCGCCAACTGATGTCGTTATAGGTCCAAAGCTAATTTCATCTTTAGTAGCAGGCGATACGTTTGGATCTCCTGCCCACGCATTTAAAAATAAACGATTATTAAGACAAAAGTGCATGTAGACCTGTTCCGCTTCATTTTTTGCCGATAGATCTACTTTTTGTAGATGTTCTATTCCACCTTTGTGGGCATCTATGATTGCCTTAATGTGGTCGCGTGTATTCTTGATGCCTAGACGCGCTTCTAATCCTCCGTAAGACAGATGCATTTCAGTGCTCAAGGCATTTGACAACATATCGAATGCTGCACGAAGATAATAATGGCGATATTTCCCTGTTATATCTGCGATTCTATTCAGTTCAGCTCCCAAATTCCCTGCTGCCATTCCGTTCTTAGGTTCTGATTTCAAGGCTTCATTGAAAACATCGATAGCCTCGAAACTTCTTCCCATAGCTGATAAACAATTTCCATAATTCACTTGTGTCTGTGAGCGGGCAGTTGGTGAATTTCCTTTTATTTCTGATAACGATTCCCTGTAAAATCTTTTGGCATTACGAAGATCATCATCATTAGGGGGGACTACTTTTCCGCCTTTTTGTCGTCTAAGTTTATAGATTGCATAGTAACCATTTCCAATGTTGTACAATAAAGAGGCCTTTGATATGCCACTATCACCTTTTCGAAAAAGTTCTTGAAAGATATCAATACCTTGCCGGATAATCGACGGCTTCCCGATTCCAAACCCACAGTCAATTAATAAGCCAGCCCTTGCCCCAGGGTGATCAATGTTACGCGCCAGAGTAAGCGCATCTTTGTATTTCCCATCCTTTTCAAGATTCAAAGCCTGTTTATATTTAGCTTGGTCTTCCGTCATATTGATCCTCTTATCTGAGCACCTTGCGGCTTATTGTTCATTGACAATGTTAATTGTAAATTTTGTCATTTTTTGGACAGAGTGAATTTCTCTTTTCTAATTGGACATCGTTAATTGTAAATTATCAAGCAGTAATAAAACACTTTAGGCATAATCCAATTATATAACTTCCACCGCCGATCTCACAGGCATCCGAGCCAGACTCCTTTGCCCTTGAGAACGACGGTGGTCGTTCTAAATTCAAACACGGAGGTATGTCAATTATGACCACCCAACAAAGTAATTCTATTTCCGACGAG
>Ga0209777_10007651_pt1 | contig 11947 bp, 6 predicted proteins | sample FrelakmetHBP12HB_FD_187147 | JGI IMG/M metagenome (GOLD analysis project Ga0209777, IMG submission 187147) | Freshwater lake sediment microbial communities from the University of Notre Dame, USA, for methane emissions studies -HBP12 HB (SPAdes)... | ecosystem: Environmental > Aquatic >... | reverse complement strand
AGTTCCGCCAGCCGTTCCGGATCGCTCTTGGCCTTCTCCGCCAGCGCGGCGGCGTCGGCGGCCACGGCGCGGACTTCGAGCAGCAGCGTGTCCAGCCTCTCACGCAGCGCCGCCACCTCGGGCCCCGCATCCCCCAACGCGCTGAAGTTCCGGGCGGCGCGGAGCAGCAGCGCCGCGGCACTCTCACCTTCCTCACCGTCCAGCCCCGCGCTGGCGGACTGCGCGGCCGCACGCACCTTCTCTGCGCCGCGCAGCAGGCGTACCTCGCCTTCGAGCGCCTCAGTCTCGATGCGTTCGAGCTGTGCGTCCTGGAGTTCCTTGAGCTGGAAGCGCAGCATGTCCTCGCGCCCTTGCCGCTCCCGGGCGGCACGCCGCAATTCGGCCAGGGCGCGCCCCGCGGCCAGCGCAGCGGCGTGCGCGCGGCGCGCCTCGGTGCGCTCCCCCTGCGCTCCGGCGAAGCGGTCGAGCACTTCCAGGCGCGTGGCCGCCCGCAGCAGGGACTGGTTCTCGTGCTGGCCGTGGATGTCAACCAGCCGCTCGGCGAGTTCCTTCAGCACCGGTAGTGCCACGGGACGCCCGTTGGCGTAGCCGCGTGCTCTGCCGCTGCGGGGCAGCGTGCGCGAGAGCACCAGTTCTGCGCCTTCGTTTGTGCCCCTCCCCCAGCCCCCTCCCGCGGCGGGGAGGGGGACGGGGGGATGGCGCCGGGGCGGCGGGATGGCATCCGCCTCAAAGACGAGGCCGAGGTCCTGGGCCAGTGCTGCGGCCAGTTCGGGATCAGAGATGATGAAGCGTGCGGAGACCTCCGCCTGCGCCGCGCCCGGCCGGACCAGCGAGGCGTCGCCGCGCGCGCCCAGCAGAAAATCCAGCGCGTCCAGGAGCAGCGTCTTGCCCGCGCCCGTCTCGCCCGTGAAAACGTTCAGCCCGGGAACGAGCTGGATGTGCACGCCGGCGATCAGCAGCAGGTTTTCGACACGCAGTTCCGCAAGCATGGCAGTCCCGATTTTGGATTTTAGATTTTGGATTGCTCTAATGCAACCACCAAGCGCATTGTGGCCGCGCCGTTCAATCCAGAATCCAAAAACACTGCTGTCCAAAATAGCGCGATCTTGCCGCTAAGCCATTGAATCTCGATCTTCTCCGATTCAAGAGGCCGTTCCACTAAAAACCTGTTTTGGACAAGAGTGACTCAAAATCAAAAATCCCTTAGGAACTGGAGGCGCAGGAGTTCCTCCGCCAGGCGGCGATATCCGGCACTCAAGGGGTGGCTTGCGTCGGCGTATTCTTCGCTGGGGAGCGGGTCCGGTGCATAGCATGGAACGCGGCCCGCGCGCAGCCGTTCGGCGACCTCTTGCTTCAGCCTGCGATACACCTCGCGGCTGGCATCCGTAAGCATGTGTTCGTTGAAAGGTCCCAGCACTACCAGCACACGGTTGCCGCGTGCCCGCAGGACCTCCAGGCAATCCTGGAAACAGCGCCACTGCAACGATGTATCCAACTCAACCCAGGGGAAGTCGTGCTTCTTGATGCCGCCTTGGAACCAAGGCACAGGCGGGTGGCGCAAGAGATTGTCGGAGGGGGGGAGTCTGAAGGTCAGCGCCTTCAGGGGGCAGTCATAGGGGTGCTCCAGCGTCCAGGAGGGTATGTCCATCCTGTCAAAGTAGGCCTGTTGCAGATGGTTGGTCCAGCCGCTGAAGACCAGATTGCGGTTGAGCGCAATGCCCAGGCGCCGCGGGACGTCCTCCTTGTAGCAGGGGATCCGCGGGCTGAACTGTGGAACCAGTTGCGGATGGTTGAAGCGGAACTCTTCTTCTTCCCGCAGGTCGTGTTTGCGCGAGCTCAGCCACAGCGGGTTGAATATCAGTACCACCGTCTTGCCGCGGATGCCGCCGCCGTAATGCTCCAGCAATCCCGCCAGAGCGGCCGGGTGTGCTCCGTCAAGCCCGAGGTTGGCGCCACGCTCCTTGCCGGAAAGCTCGTTGAGATAGTGCGCGAGCGTCTGGTCGCGTCTGACGTACTGGCCCCAGACGACGGAATCGCCGACCACCAGGAGGTCGTGGCGCGTGGCGGCGAGTGTGGCGTAGCGGCTGTAGAGCCAGTAGTCGTTGCTCAGGTCGTAGGGCATGCGGTAGTCCGGCTCGCTTGGGAGCGGCTCGAAGCGCGGCCACAGCGCGGGGGCGAGCAGATACAGCGCCAGGGCGAGAGCGGCCAAGACGAGCCACTCGCGCCCCGAAAGACGCACCTCATTTGACGCCGCACGGTGTGCCGAGACAACGCTCACCGCAGAGGACGCCGAGGACGCAGAGGAAGTGTCTTGCTGACTATCCATCTTCATCCTTTCTCCTTCATCCTTCATCCTTCTTTTCTCCACCCACTGCCGTTCAGAACTGGAAGTAGATGAAGGCCTTGCTGCCCGGTTGGGCCACAACCAGCAGATAGGCGGCCATCATGGCTGCCAGGCCCACACGCACCGGCGCAAGCTGGAGCAGCAGCCTGGCCTTCGTCTCGCTTGAGTAAACGAGCTGGTACACCCAGACCGAAAAGATCAGAGCGGCCATCAGCACCGGGAACTGCGGGTCGGCCCAGCCGCTGGTGCAGACGCGCGTCACGATCAGCCAGGCGCTGCTCAGGCTTTGTGCGCGGAAGAATATCCAACAGAAACTCACGAAGGCGAAGACGAGCATCTGCTTGGCGAACTTCGGGACTCGTTCCCGGTAAGCAGCGCTCTGCTCAAGTTCCCTTGTCATGCAGCGGCCCAACGCGTGCAGCGCGCCCCAGATGACAAAAGTCCAAGCCGCGCCGTGCCAGACGCCGGAGATTACCATCGTCAGGAACATGTTGCGGTACGTGGCCAGCTTGCCGTGGCGGTTGCCGCCCAGCGGGATGTAGAGATAGTCCTTGAACCAGGTGGACAGGCTGATGTGCCAGCGGTTCCAGAAGTCGCCCAGGCTCGTCGCGACATAAGGATTGTTGAAGTTCAGCATGAGCCGGAAGCCCAGCATCTGCGCCACGCCGCGCGCCATGTCCGTGTAGCCGCTGAAATCGAAGTAGATCTGCCAGGCAAAAGCGAAGGTCGCCAGAACCAACGCGGGCGCCTGGTGCTCTCCCGGCGCGCCGTAGACCTTGTCCACGTAAAGCGCCAGGTAGTCGGCGAGCGCGACCTTCTTGAAGAATCCCACCAGAAAAAGCGAAAGTCCCGCGCTGATGTCCGCCCCGGTGATCCGCGGCGTGCGCTGAAGCTGCGGCAGCAGGTTCCGCGCGCGTTCGATTGGCCCGGCCACGAGTTGCGGAAAAAAAGAGACGAAAGTCAGGAAGCGGATGAAGCTGCGCTCCGTCTGTATCGCGCCGCGGTAGGCGTCAATCGTGTAGCTCATGGACTGGAAGGTGTGGAAAGAAATGCCGATGGGCAGGAGCACGCCGGGGTCGCGCACAGTGTAGGATATGCCCAGAAAGGCCAGCGCCGCGTTGAGATGGTCTGTGACGACAAGCGGGAGAAAAACGTCCGGGGCGTGCAGTGTCCAAGCCAGCCCCAGCCATTGGAAGACTCCGTTCAGGTTCTCGGTGATGAAGCCGGAATACTTGAAGTAGCCCAGCAGTCCGAAATTGCTGACCAGGCTGATGATCAGCCACAGCTTCCTGCGCCGGCTGCGCGCCATCAGCACGACCATCAGGTAGTCCACCGCGGACGAACCAAAGAGCAGGATCAGATAAAGCGGGTTCCACCAGCCGTAGAAAACGTAGCTGGCGAGCAGCAGCCAGATGTTCATCGCGCGATTGCTGTGGCGGATGAAGAGATAGACCGGGTAGACGATCAAGAAGAAGACAGCGAAGACCCAGGTATGGAAGAGCATTCTAGCTTCTCGTCACCCGTCACCCGTCACTCGTGCGGCGCTTTTCTCACGCACCGGAAACCTATCGCATCCCGCGCAAAACAGGCATCCTGAAAGCCGGGATCCTCGCCGGCACGGGCGCAGGAACGCAGCGCCTCGGCGCTCGAATCCCAGGCCCCTCCGCGCAGCACGTACTTCTCTCCTTCCTGCGGCCCGCGCGGATTATCCGCCGGCCGATTGTCCACGTGGCTGCCCTTGTAGTAAGCCTTGCCATAGACATCATTACACCACTCAGCCACGTTGCCTGACATGTCATAGAGACCCCATGCATTGGGCTGTCTTTGGCCGGCGGGGTGGGTCTTCTTGGCTGAGTTCTCCTTGAACCACCCGCAATCGCCCAGCCGGCGCGGGTCGGAGCCAAAGAAGTAATCGCTGCTGTTCCCGGCGCGGCAGGCGTATTCCCATTCGGATTCCGTGGGCAGCCTGTAGCCGCTCGCCTGAAAGTTGCACTCGGCGGTTTCCTCATTGTAACACGGCTCCAGCCCCTCGGCCCGCGAGCGCGCGTTGCAGAACAGCGCGGCCTGAGACCACGCGACCTGTTCGACCGGGTTCTTCGGCCCCTTGAAGTGCGACGGGTCAGCAAACTTGAGCTGCGCGAACTGCTCCTGCGTCACCTCGCAGCGGTCCATCAGGAAGGCGTTGAGTTTCACCTTGTGGAGGGGCTGTTCGTCTTCGCGTCCGTGGCTGCTGCCCATCTCGAACGTACCCGCCGGAAGGAGGACCATCTCCGCGCCGCCCTTGGTCTTGACGACAGTCAGAGCAGCCGCGGCCTCGGGCTGGGGCGTGGCCGCGTTCCCGCCGCGGGGCCCCTCAGCCTGCCCGCAACCTGACAATAAGATTGGCGCCAGGAAAACCAGCACCACCAGCAACCCGGTTATCCTCATCCCGCCTGAAAACCGCCCCGTGTCACGTGTCACTTGTCACTCGTCACTCACCCTTCTTACTTCTCACTTCTCACTCCTCACTTCCCGTCCTTATCCTTGACGAAGACCCAATCCGGTTCCTTGTTCGACTTGCCGTCGGTGGTGATGGCGACCCACCTGTTCTTGGCGGAAGCATCCGCGACACACGTATTCCAGCCTGGCGCATCGCTGCTCGGAATCTCCGGCGCCAGGCCCAAGCGTTTTCCCTTAGGCTTGGAGCCGCGGGTGAAGGCTATGTACTTGCCGTCGGGAGACCAGTCCGCGTGATACGTTTCCATCGGCTCCTTGCTCTGCACCACGTTTGCTGTGAATCTGGCCTTGGCGCTGTCGGCGGTGAGTACCAGGTCTGCCATGCCAACGGCGAAGTCGCCATGGCCCCAAATGATTTTCTTCCCGTCCGGGCTTACGTCGGGCCGGCAGCCGCCGAGTTGCAGATCGAAGACCTTGTCGTCGTTGGCCCCGAGCGCCAGGATTGAGTGCTTGAAGCCCATGCCGCCATGCACCGTGGCCACGAACCAGTTGCCGTCCGGTGTCCAGTTGAGGCAATACAGATGAAGAATCTTCTTGTTGAGATGCTCGCGCACAGCGCCGCTCTTCACGTCGTAGATGAAGATGCCTTTCGTCACGAAGTCCATGGCATCGTACTTGTCGAACTCACCCTTCAGGAAAGCGATGGCCGTGCCGTCGGCATTCCAGCACGGCTCGCGCGCGTTGTCGCAAATCTTTGTCCGGCCCGTGCCGTCGAGATTCATCAGGCACAGGTTGCGCGACTTCGCGCCTTTTGCACCCTCATCGGCGCAGAAGCAGATTTTGCTGCCGTCGGGCGAGGCCTTGGGGTAGAACTCGTCAACGTCCGGCGTCTTGGTGAGATTGACCGGGTTCGAGCCGTCCGCATTCATGAGGTACAGCTCCCAGTTGCCGTCGCGATTCGTCTCAATGACGATTTTGTGCCTGTAGTTCTTGAGTTCCTCAAGCATATCTTTGGACTCTTCCCCAATCGGCGCCGCTTCTCCCGTCGCCTTGGCGGGGGAAGCTTCGCCGGCGCGGACAGGCAGGGACAGGAGAAAGATCACAACCAGAGCGAGAGTGACACGGGTTGCCATGTGAGGCCGTCCTTTCGTGAGGAATCAATTCGCCATGCCTTGCAGTGTAGATAACGATTTCTGATTTACAAGGCTCCTTGCTTTCCACCCGGCACGCGCCACTCTTCACTTGCCATTCGACCCGGGGTGCTCGGCACTCATTTCCCGTCCTTGTCTTTGACGAAGACCCAATCCGGTTCCTTGTTCGACTTGCCATCGGTTGTGATGGCGACCCACCTGTTCTTGGCGGAAGCATCCGCGACGCAGGTGTTCCAACCGGGCGCAACGCTGCCGGGAATCCCCGGCGCCAGGCCCAGGCGCTTTCCCTTGGGCTTGGGGCCACGGGTGAAGGCTATGTACTTGCCGTCGGGAGACCAGTCCGCGTGATTAGTCTCGATCGGCTCCATGCTCTGCACCACGTTTGCCGTGAATCTGGCCTGGGCGCTGTCGGCGCTGAATATCAGGTCCGCCATGCCGAGGGCCAGGTCGCCATGGGCCCAGACGACTATCTTCCCGTCCGGGCTGACGTCGGGCCGGCAGCCGCCGAGTTGCAGATCGAAGACCTTGTCGTCGTTGGCCCCGAGCGCCAGGATTGAGTGCTTGAAGCCCATGCCGCCGTGCACCGTGGCCACGAACCAGGCGCCATCCGGCGTCCAGTTGAGGCAATACAGATGAAGAATCTTCTTGTTGGGATGCTCCCGCACCGCGCCGCTCTTCACATCGTACATGAAAATTCCCTTGGTCACGTAGTCCATGGCATCGTATCTGTCGAACTCGCCCTTCAGGAATGCAATGGCCGAGCCGTCCGCATTCCAGCAAGGCTCGCGCGCGTTGCCGCAAATCTTCGTCCGGCCTGTGCCGTCGAGATTCATCAGGTAAAGATTGCGGGACTTTGCTCCTTTGACCATTTCGTCCGCGCAGAAGCAGATTTTGCTGCCCTCCGGCGAGGCCTTGGGATAAAGCTCATCAACGTCCGGCGTCTTGGTCAGATTGACCGGGTTCGAGCCGTCCGCATTCATCAGGTACAGTTCCCAGTTGCCCTCGCGGTTCGTCTCGATAACGATCTTGTGCCGGTAGTTCTTGAGTTCCTCAAGCATGTCTTTGGACTCTTCCCCAATCGGCGCTGTTTCTCCCGTCGCCTTGGCGGGAGGAGCTTCGCCCGCTCGCACAGGCATGGACAGGAGAAGGATCACAGCCAGAGCGAGACCGGCACGGGTTGCCATGTCAGGCCATCCTTTCGTGAAGAATCAATTCGCCATGCCTTGCAGCGTAGATAACGATTTCGGATTTACAAGGCTCCTTGCTTTCCAACCGGCACGCTGGTATTCAGGATACGGGTTATAAAAAAGGACGTTGCGGCCATGCTTGACAAGCGCCTATTCCCCCGCCGCCAGTTCCTCAAGTGTTCCAGCGCGTCCCTGCTGGGACTGGCCGCGGCTGCCGGAGAGGCCCCGCCACAGCGGGCGGGGACCCTCCAGACCGGTTTCGTCTACGATAAGATATACAAGGCGCACGACACCGGCGAGGGCCACCCCGAGCGGCCCGCGCGCCTGGAGGCCATATTGAAGGCGTTGCGCCAGGCAAAGCTGGATGAGCAGTTGCTGGAAATCCCCGCGCGCGCCGCGACGGTAGAAGAAGTCGAACTGGCGCACACCGCGGAATACGCGGCGCTGGTTAAACGGGAGGTGGCGGCAGGCAAGGAGGCGCTGAGCACCGGCGATACGCGAATCTCAGCGCGGTCCTACGCGGCGGCGCTGCAGGCCGCGGGCGGAGCGCTGGCCGCTGTGGACGCGGTCGTCGCGGGGAAAGCGCGCAACGCCTTCTGCGCCCTGCGCCCGCCCGGCCACCATGCCTGCCCGGCGCGCGGCATGGGTTTCTGCGTTTTCAACAACGTGGCCATCGCCGCCCGCTACGCGCAGCAGAAGCACAAGCTCGGCAAAGTGTTGATCGCCGACTGGGACGTGCACCACGGCAACGGCACGCAGGGCATCTTCTATGAGGACGGCTCGGTCTTTTTCTTCAGCACGCATCAGTCCCCGTGGTATCCGGGCACGGGGCGCGCCGACGAGACCGGAAAAGGCAAGGGCTTGGGCTGCATTATGAACCGCCCATTCCCCGCGGGCTCGGGGCGTGAGCAGATTCTGGGCGCCTTCAAGGATGAGCTGCTGCCGGCGGCGCTGAAGTTCAAGCCGGACCTGGTGCTGCTCTCGGCCGGTTTTGACTCCCGCAAAGACGACCCGCTCGGCCGTTTCACTCTCTCCGACGAGGACTTCAGCGACCTGACCAAGCTGATGCTGGACCTGGCGCACGAATGCGCGCAAGGACGCCTTGTTTCCGTGCTAGAAGGCGGCTACGCGCTCGAGGGCCTGGGCAGCGCCAGCGCGGCGCATGTGGCGGCGCTCAATTCCTACAGGGCGAAGGGGGGTTGACGGCGCGGAACAAAGAGCGCGCTCAAGGCGTGACCGCCTTCTGCAACCGCTCCATATCCTTCGCTGATACGTAGATCAGCGCGGTTTCGAGTTTGGCGTCGTCAGCGACGGGATTGCCGAACAGATCGGTGACCTCAAGCTCTTTTCCGCGCGGCAGCGCGTAGGGCGCGTGCTTAAGCGCGGGGGAAAGCACGGCCACGGCGCGCTCCTTGTGCTGGAAGAAGTAGGCCGTCACGCCTTCGGCCACGGCTGCGCGCTTAGCGAACCTGGTGTCCTCCAGGAGCCAGGCCAGCGCCGAATGCGCAGCCGCGCAAGGGTGCAGATAGCCCTCCTCCGTGACCAGTGCGCGCCATTCGTTCTTCTGGCCGATATAGGAATGGCAGTGCATGGAGTACAGGAAGACCTTTTGCACGTCCTGCGCAAGCAGGCTCACTATGTACCGGCACAGCCTGTCGGACGTATCGAAGACATCCTCGTTGTCGGGGCAGGCCAGCGTGTGTTTGTAGAAACCCGCGCCCATGCTGCCGGCCATGGGCGAGCCCTCGGTCATCCACACGGGCTTGTCCGCTTTGCCGGCCTGGGCGAGCGGCCCAATGGCTTGCTTCCAGCCTTCCTCAATCGCGTCGCCCGGCGCGCCCGCGAAAGCGCTCGTATAATGATGGTAACAGGCCACGTCGCAGTTCCTCAGGCCGTCCTTGTCCAGAATGGCGCGCGTCCACAGCTCATTGCCCGCGGCGGTGTTGAAGCCCAGAATGGTCAGCTCCTTGTCCACTGACTTTGCGGCCCTGTAAGCCGTGTGCATGAGCTTGGCGAAATCCTGCTGCGGGTCGTCACCGCGGACGTAATTCTCTCCGTCGCCGCCACTGTTGGGGTCATACCCGACGTGCCAGAACTGCGACAGCCAGGGCTCGTTCCACACGTCGTAGGCGTCAATCACGCCTTTGTAGTGTTTGGCCACGTCCTTCACATAGGTGGCGAAGTCGTCCAGGTTCTTGGGCTGGTAATAACGGTCGAAGTAGGGGCTGTGTTTCTTCTGCAGCATGCTGGCCCATTCGGGGGCCGTCGAGAGCACCCCAAGGACCTTCATGCCGTGTTGGCGGTAGCGGCTGATGTCCCGGTCCTGGAAGTTCCATTCGCCGCGCTTGTGTTCCAGGTGATACCAGCCGATGTACTCGGTCCCGGCGTCGTGCAGGCGCACCCAGTTTATGCCCACGGCCTTGGCCATCAGGATGTGGCGGTTGGTGGAAAGCGTGTGCGCGCCGAAGGGCGAATGCGGCGCGTCCTTCTCCCAGTAGCGGGGCTTGCGGAGGCGGTAGATGACCAGCTCGTTGAAGGTGCTGAGCCGCTCGCCTTTCTTGTTCTCCACCCACGCTTCGAGCCGCTGCGGCCCGTAGGGCCGGCCGGGGAATACGTCGAAGCGCAGCTTGCCTTTGTGCAGGAACCCGGGTCCCAGCGCGACTTCCGCCAGCGACTTCTCCTGGCCATACGCATTGACGGCCTTGGTGCGCAGCGCCGCGCCCTCGGCGTAGCCGGTCACGCAATAGCGGACCACCGCTTCCTCGTCGTCGAACTGCACGCGCGCCGGCGAATCGCAGGCCAGAGCCACTTCGCAGCGCGCTTGTGATGCGTATTCGGCGGCTTCGCTGCCGCGTTCAACCTGCAGCGCGTCAATCCAGAACTTGCCTTTGCCCTCGATAAGCAGGCAATAGGCGCCGGCCATCAGTACCGGTTTGAAGGGCAGTGCCACGCGACGCCACTCACCCCCGGCAGGGCACTCGAAGGGCCTCTGTGCCAGCACGCGCTCGCCGCACACCACCGCCACCTTGCCCTTGCCCTCGCCCTTGACGTAGAGGCTGGCCGTGTGCGTGTCGCAAGCCAGTGGAACGCTGAACGGCGCGCTGTAAAGCTGCACCGGTTTGGCGCCGCTTTCGTCTTGCAGCAGGGCCAGGGGCCGTTTAAGGAGCGGGGGAGGAGCGGGGGCGATCCTCAAGGCCGGCGCACTGCTGGGCCCCACGACATTCTCATCCGAGACCACTTCCACTTCGTCGCCGTCCGAGCATTCGCGCGAAAGGCTCCAGCCGCTCTGCAAGCCCAGCGGCAGCCGCGAGATGCGCAGCAGATTCCTCGGTTCGCTGGCCTGCTGGGTCCGGAGTTCGGCGATGAGCTGCTCGCGCGACATGCGCGACAGGCTCAGCCGCGCCAGATCCACTTCTCCCACGCCGTCGATGACAACAAAGAATCCCGCCGCGGCATTCTGCTTCTCCAGGCGGAATTCGAAAGCGAAGTCCTGCCAGACGGCTCTGAGCGCCGGGGCACAGTCCCACAGAAAGCGGTATGGCGGGCCGGCCTGCCGAATGCCCAGTTGCGCGCGAGTCGCCGTGCCGCTGCGCGCGCTGAAGGAGAAGCGGAAAAATGTCTCGGCCTCAAGCTTCGGCAGAGCGAACGCCAATTGGCAATTGCCCAGCTCCTGCCTCGTCACGCTGACGCGCAGGAAAGCCCTGCCGTCCTCTTCGAGGCGCTGGTAGCTTGCCCAGACTTTGGCCCACACCGAGTTGTCGTGCCAACCGCCGGGCAGAGCGCCGCTGATGCGCTCGTTCTTCTCCGCGGCGGGGATGTCGGTGTACTTGTCTGCCGCGCCAAAGTTGGTGTCAATCAACTCACTGGACTCGCCCCCGCAGACTGAGGCAGAAAAGAGAACCAGGAATGCTGCGGCGGATTGACATTTGAGGCCACCCATTGTCACTGCCTTCGCCAGCTACCACCAACCACCCACCATCCACCGCCTACCACTCATCGCCCGTCACTCGGCCCTACCTACACCGGCAACGTCTGGTAAATCCGCGCATAGGACTGATGGCGGCGCGCGTGGATTTCGCCGCGCGCCACGGCCGCCAGCACGGCGCAGTCCTTCTCGACTGTGTGCGTACAGCTCGAATACGCACACTGCCCTTGCAGTCTGGCAATCTCTGGAAACCAGGCCCACAGGTTGCGGCGGTCCGTGTCGGCCGGCATGAACTCCCGCACCCCTGGCGTGTCCACGACCTCCGCGCTCTTGCCGTCGCCCAGCTCAATGCGAAACAACTGGGCGTGGGTGGTCGTGTGAATGCCTTTGCCGGTGCGGCTGGAGACCTCGCCGACAGGAACCACGTCCGTATCGAGCAACGGGGCAAGCGCCAGGATGAGGGACGACTTGCCCACGCCGCTATGGCCTGTGAGCACACTGCGCGTGCCGGCCAGGCGCTCCTTCAGCATCCCAAAGTCGCCTTGCGGAGCGTCAATGTTGGCCACGCTGAGCTTGAAGACCTCAAGCCCCAAGCCGCGGTAAACGCTCAACAGGGCCTCGTCTTCCGGCTTGACACCCAGGTCTATCTTGTTGAAGACCAGCGCGGCCGGCAGCCCACAGGACTCGGCGCAGACCAGCACGCGGTCCACAAAACCAGGACGAAACTCCGGCTCCGCCGCCGAAGCCATTATGTAGACCCGGTCCACGTTGGCGCAGATGGTCTGGATCGAGCGGCCCGAGGGATGCATGCGCCGCAGTTCGTTGCGCCGCGGGAAGGCGCGGGTGAGGATGCCGTGCAGGCCTTGTTGAACGAGTTCGTGCGTGCCCTCCAGCCCGCTGGAGG
>Ga0209777_10007650_pt1 | contig 11948 bp, 15 predicted proteins | sample FrelakmetHBP12HB_FD_187147 | JGI IMG/M metagenome (GOLD analysis project Ga0209777, IMG submission 187147) | Freshwater lake sediment microbial communities from the University of Notre Dame, USA, for methane emissions studies -HBP12 HB (SPAdes)... | ecosystem: Environmental > Aquatic >... | reverse complement strand
TTTATTTTCGATTGGCAATCTGCGAAAAAAACGTAGGGGCGGGCCTCGTGCCCGCCCTTTTCATTTTGTGCGCGCCTCTGAGTGCACCGTCGTGATAACCTTCCTCGGCGAGAGGAGAGACGGGCGGCAGTGAAGATTCTCGAGAAGATTCTGCGTGGAACCTCCGACGCCAATACTCCCCTTTGCCGGATTGCGGCAGCTCTTGTTGACTTTGGGGTTTGGTGAACGCATCCGGGGAAGCCATCACATTTACTGGAAAGATGGGGTCGTGGAAATCCTGAACCTGCAGCCCAAGGGAAATAAGGCCAAGCCCAATCAGGTCAAGCAGGGCCGCCATGTTATACTCAAATACCAATTGGGAGGCGAATCGGATGCCCAAGCCAAAGTATGAAGTCATCATTTACTGGAGCGAAGAGGATCAGGCGTTCATCGCCGAGGTGCCGGAACTCCCCGGCTGCGCGGCAGACGGGAAAACCTACCGCGAAGCCCTCGTCAACGTGGAAGTCGTGATTGAAGAGTGGATCGAAACGGCCAATGAACTCGGCCGGCCCATCCCTCAACCCAAAGGCCGACTCGTCTTCGCCTGATTTTTCCCTCCCCCCTGTAACCTGTTCCCTGCTCCCTGCCCTCCCCGCCGACACCCGACCCCTGGAACCTGACACCTGCTTTGGCCGCTCTTCCCGGCGGGCGTGCGACCTGCCAAGCACTGAGGTAGAATGACCCCATGGATCTGATGAGACGGCGTAACCGCCTGACCGCAACTGAGAGCACAGTGCTCGCCGCAAGCCTTTGTCTCTTTGGCACGGCCATCTTTCTAATTCGTCCCGCCTGCCTCGGCGCACAGCAAGCGCAGCCGAGGTTGAGCCAAGAGGAGCAGTCGATCGTGCAGCAATTGCGCGGCCTTCGCCAGTTGCCCGATGACGTGCGGGCGCGCACCACCAAAGACCTGGCGCTCAAGATTCGAGAACTACCCGCGGCGGCAAATAAGCTGCGCCTGGCTACCGGCCTTGCCAATCTTTCCACGGAAGGCGACTTCGGACATGACACCTTGCAGGAGGTCGCGACCACTTTGGCGGAGGCGCTCCGCGAGACGCCGGCCCCGCCGGACCACGATCAGCCGGCCATGCCCTATCTCGAACTGGCGCAACTGGTGCGCTACGAGCACGTCCAGGCGTCCTTGGACTCCCCGCAATTCGCCGCCGCCATGTCCAAACTCGAAGCCGCAGATCACATTCGCCAGCAGGCTGATTTTTCGCTGACCGACTTGCAGGGAAAATCCTGGGCCTTGAGCCAATTGCGTGGCAAGGTGGTGCTGGTGAATTTCTGGGCCACCTGGTGCCCGCCCTGCCGCAAAGAAATGCCCGACCTTCAAGCGCTTTACGATCGATTCAAAGACCAGGGGTTAATCATCTTGGCCATCTCCGACGAGGACGCAGGTAAGGTGAAACCCTTTGTGGCGGAGCGCAATGTCACTTATCCCATCCTCCTCGACCCGGGACGCAAGGTGAACGGATTGTTCCAAATCGAAGGGATACCGAAGAGCTTCGTCTACGATCGCAACGGCGCGCTGGTGGCGCAGGCCATCGACATGCGAACCCGAAAGCAGTTTCTGGAAATGCTAACCCAGGCAGGTCTGAAGTAAAAAACAATGACCAAACAAACTTACTTTTGCGCACTGATAACCGCGGCACTCATGCTCCCCCACGCCAGTTGCGGAGGCGGGCCGGCTGCATCCACGCCCACCTCCCCCGGCCCATGGGCGCTGGTCTGGAGCGACGAATTCAATGGCGCCAACGGCACGCAGCCCGACGCCACAAAATGGACCTACGACGTCGGCGTCGGCGGCAACGGCTGGGGCAACGACGAACTCGAGTACTACACCAGCCGCCCCGTTAACGCATCCATCCAGGACGGCAACCTGGTTATTCAGGCGCTCAAGGAAACCTATACCGGCCCAGAGGGCACGCGCAACTACACCTCCGCGCGGCTGAAGACCCAGGGACTGTTTCAGGAGAGTCAAGGCCGCTGGGAAGCGCGCATCAAGATTCCCTACGGCCAGGGGATGTGGCCGGCCTTTTGGATGCTCGGCAACAACGTCGATGCGGTGGGCTGGCCCGCTTGCGGCGAAATTGACATCATGGAGAATATCGGGAAGGAGCCTTCGATCATCTACGGCAGCGCGCACGGGCCGGGCTACACCGGTGGGACCGGCATTGGAACCAGTTTCACCCTACCCAGCGGCCAGCGCTTCGCCGACGACTTCCACATCTTCGCGGTCGAATGGGAGACGAACGTGATTCGCTTCTACGTGGACACCAACCTGTACGAAACCATTACGCCCGCGAGCTTGCCGGCCGGCGCAACCTGGGCCTTCGATCATCCTTTCTTCCTGTTGCTCAACGTTGCCGTAGGCGGCGGTTGGCCCGGCAGCCCTGACGCGACGACCGTGTTTCCCCAAACCATGCTCGTCGATTACGTGCGTGTCTACCAGCGGTAGGCGACATCGAAAACGTCGGCGCGGTCTTGTCTTCGCTCAGCTTTACCGTCAAGTGAGGGGCCCTGCCTGCTACTTGGCGTTCTCGGTCGCACGATCGTAAACGCGCCGGATGACCAGAGGCTCGCTTAGTCTAGAATTATCCAGTTGTGAAATGAAAACAAGCTGCTTGCCGCCCGGGTTGAGCTCGTAGGTCTCGGTTAGTTTTCCGGAGTGCCCCAGCTTGCTCTCGGCGATCAGGTGATTCCCTTCCCAGTGAGTCTTGATCGTGACCGATTTACCGCTTGAGTCGTTTTCCTTATGCTTCTTTCCGTCGGGATACAAGTTCCTGCTTTCCCCGCGATCATCGGTAATGGAGATGGACTTCTCCGCCTGCTCAACCCTTAACATCTTCGGGTTCGCGGCTAAATGTTCCAAGTCTTCGCTCGAAAGGGCCGAGCTTGGACCCGCGCCGCCGCCCCGCTGGCCGCGGCGGCCCATTCCGCCGCCGCCGGGATAGCCACCACCCATCCCGCCCCTGCCACCTGGGAAACCGATACCTCCGCCGCCGGGATACCCTCCACCGGAGCCGGGGTAGCCGCCGCCCCCACCGCCTCCCGGGTAACCTCCACCCCCGCTCCGAGAATCGTCGCGTTGGGCCTTCGCGTTGGCCTCCGCCTCTTGAACCTTTTGGCTGGCGTCGTCGCTCTGGTCCTTGTTAAAGGTCCATTGGCCAGCCAAACGCGGCTTATCCTCTGAAGACGAGTCGCGTCCCCATGTAGCAAGCCCCGCTGCCAACATACAAGCAGGTACAAGCACCCACCTCGACCTGAAACTGAACTTTCGTTCCATGATCTCTCCCCTTCAGACTCTCATTTACATGCTTGGCGACACCCTTGGTTGGATTCAAGGCGGTGGGCCCGTGTTGTATCGACCACCCTCCGCGGACCCCCCACCTGCTCCGCCTTGCCTATCCAAGGCTTGCGTTTGCTCCGTCCGGGGTGTGAACGAATCGTTAGCTGATTTCGTGTTTGAGTTCAGACGGACGCACACGTCGCTGACAGCGCAACGTATGCGTCCGCCACGGAGGACGTCATGAAGCGAACCATTTTGTATCTGGCATTTTTCGGTCTGTGGGCTCTGCCCGCGCGGGCTCAGAATGCAGAGCTGAAGTTCATCGCGGACACGCTCGTCGTGCAGGCCGATGGAACCTACGAAGCCGATCCCGACCTGGCCACACTGACGTTTGATATTTCGTCGCAAGAGAAGAATCTAAAGCAGGCGTACGAAGGGGCGACTCAATCCATGCAGAAAATTGTCGCGCTGGCAGAGCACAACAATATAAAGAAAGAAGATGTATCCACGGGAGTGCTGACCGTGACGCCCTTCTACGAGGGCGACCGGAGGAAGCGGGCACGGTCATATTCCGTGCGAGGCCAGATTGTTTTGAAGGTGCACGATTTCTCGCTGATTGGTCCAATCCTCGATGGGTCGGTGGAAGAGGGGATTGCCGATCTTCGCTCGCTGACATACTCGCTGGTGGATGAGGAAGCCCCCAAGCAGCGGGCGGTTGCGGTCGCGATGAAACGAGCGGTTGGGCGCGCCAGTGCGGCGCTTCAGGAGAAAGGGCAGAAAGTGGGCGCGCTCCGTTATGCCAGTTTGGATGTGAAGCAGCTTATGGGCGTGGTGGAATTGGAACCCAATACGATTTCATTATCGCAGCTCGTCGAAGTATCGGCCGGCGCTGTCAGTGAACGCAAGCGCATGGCGGCAGTCGCCCCTGCGCTTCCACCCACAGCTCCCGGCAAAATAATGGTGAGTGCAACGGTGCAATGCGCGTTCCAGATACTGTAATGAATCGCTTGATCTGCGTGTATGGGTAGATCTTCGGGTGATGCGGGGCACGCGCTCCCTCGCCAATCCTTGGCGACTCAAGCCTCCGATTTTCTGCCCGCTAAGCACCTCCCCTTGCGATGAGCGCGCAGAATTTTCGCGCCTTCGCCTCTTGGGCGGAAGGTGAGAAATACGCAGTTCAGCGCTGAGGCTCATGCCTGCGAACCAGTCACTGACCACTGACGATTGTCCTTCTGCGCCCTAAGCGCAGTTTTGCCTGTTTTCACCGTGCCGTTCGTCAATTGGGCGGATGACCGCCGTCATCCGCGTTAACCAGGCTCGTGATTTCAGAATGAGTTATAGGCTACGGCCGAGCTCGCAACTTTGGCATCTCTCCTGCCAGGAAACTGGCGACCGGAGCGCCTTGCACTTGGTACTTTCGTCGCACCAACCAGCGATTGATAGCCCCCATTGCGAGCTGGGGACGCAGTTATGCCGAACAGCCCCGCTCTGAATGCGGCCAAAGCCCCCCCTCTGGAACTGACCGACGGTTCGCGCGTGGGTATTATTGGCGGCGGGCCGGCGGGTTCCTTCTTTGCTTACTTCCTTCTTCATATCGCCCAGCGCGTAGGTCTCGACCTCCGGGTGGACATCTACGAAGCCCGCGACTTCTCTGCACTGGCCCCCATGGGCTGCAATATGTGCGGGGGAATAATTTCCGAGTCCCTGGTCCAGCATCTTGCCGCCGAGGGCATCAACCTTCCGCCGACCGTTGTCCAGCGGGGCATCGATTCCTACTACCTGCACATGGATGTGGGCAGCGTCCGCATCGAAACTCCCCTGCACGAGATGCGCATTGCCGCCGTGCACCGCGGGGCGGGGCCGCGCGGCGCCAAGCTCCCCTTGCGCTTTCGAGGATTCGACGGCTACTTGCTGGAGCTGGCGGAGGCCAAAGGCGCGCAGGTAGTTCGCAAGCGCGTGGGCAGCGTCGTGTGGGACGATGGCCGCCCGCAAGTCACCACCCCTGACGGCGCGCGCCAGACCTACGACCTGCTCGCCGTCGCCGCCGGGGTAAACACCTCGACCCTGAAGCTCTTCCAGGGCCTCAAGCCGGATTACAAGGCTCCCGTGAGCACAAAGACGTACATCTGCGAATTCCTTCTCGGCGAGGAGACCATCCGGAAGCATCTAGGCAGCTCCATGCACGTCTTCCTGCTGAATCTTCCGCGCTTGGAATTCGCGGCGTTCATCCCTAAAGGCGACTACCTCACCTTTTGCCTCCTCGGCCACGACATCGACAGCGGGCTTGTGCAGACCTTTCTGGCTTCACGCGAGGTGAAGCGCTGTCTGCCGCCCGGGTGGGAACCGCCGAAAGATTTCTGCCATTGTTCTCCGCGACTGAGCATTCACGGCGCGAAGCATCCCTTTGCTGACCGGTTGATTTTCATTGGGGACTGCGGGGTTACTCGCCTGTACAAGGACGGTATCGGCGCCGCCTATCGCACCGCCAAGGCGGCGGCCGTCGCCGCGATTTTCGCGGGCGTCTCGGAAGATGCTTTCCGCCGGCACTTCTGGCCGGCCTGCCGGAGGATCTCCAATGACAACCGCATCGGCCAACTCGTTTTTGCGGTGACTCACCTGATTCAGAAACTCCGATTCCTGCGGCGCGGTGTTGGAAAAATGGTCTCCGGCGAGCAGCAGCGGCCCGGCGCTCGCCGCCGCATGAGTTTGGTGTTGTGGGACACCTTTACGGGCAGCGCCCCTTATCGCGACGTCTTCTTGCGCTGTCTCCATCCGGCTTTTTGGGGCCGCCTTTTCTGGGACACACTGGCGGGCAATCTCCACCCGAACCACACATCTTCACGAGGGTAACCTTATGACTACCGCCACGCTCGGCAAACACTACCTGTCCGGCGAGATCATCGTGCGGAAGGGAGAAGTGGGGGATTGCATGTACGTCATTCAAGGAGGCGAGGTCGAGGTGCTCATCAGCAAAGACGACGCGGACGTTTGCGTGGCCGTCCTCAAGGAAGGCGACTTCTTCGGCGAGATGGCCATCTTTGAAAAAGAAGTCCGTTCAGCCACCATCCGCGCGCGCGGCGAGGTCTGGGCGCTGGCCCTCGAAAAGAAAGCCTTCTTGCGGCGCGTTCATGAAGACCCCTCCCTGGCCTTCCGCATTCTGGAGAAGATGTCGAATCGCATTCGAACCCTGAACGATAAGCTGAATGCCGCTCTGGGACGGAGGCAGACGCTCAGGTGACCGGTGCTCCCTGAGGCATCTTTCCTCATGACCGAAATCCGGACAGAAATCGAAATCGCGGCCTCAGCCGGGCGGGTTTGGAAGGTGCTGACCGACTTCGCCGCCTATCCGGAATGGAATCCGCTCATTCCGGTGGCCAGCGGAGAGATAAGGCTGGGGGCACGCCTCAAGTTTCGCGCCCGGCTCTGGGATGGAGTGGCTCTCCGCCTCCAACCCACCGTGGTCGTGGCGGAAGCAGGGCGCGAACTGCGCTGGCGGGACCAACTCCTCTTCCCCGCCCTTTTCGCCGCCGAGCATTCCCTCTCGATCGAGCCGCTGGGAGAGCAGCGCGTCCGCTTCATTCATCGGGAGGTTTATTCCGGTTTTCTCAGGCCGCTCGTCCTCCTGATCATCGCTTCCAATAACCGCCGGCGCTTTGCTGCCATGGATCAGGCCCTTAAGACCCGCACCGAGCTGTAGCGCCGCTCTATGAGCGGCGACGGCGCCGGTCATGGACCGGCGCGACGGTTCTATCGGCGGGCTACTGTCCTACCAACTAGCCTCCATACAGCGTCTGTGTATTTACAGGCAGGTCCAGCAGCTTCAGGTAGGTAAAGAGCTGCATTTTGTGATTAGTGAAATGTTCGCGGAACAAGACGGCCATGATTTCCAACTTGCCCTTCCATCCCCAGGGAGTGGAGGCGACCTTCTCCGCAAAGTCGCTCTCGCTGATGCCGTCCAGGACTTCCCGCAAAGTGGTCTTGTCTTTTTCGAGCTTCTGGGCGGCCTCTTCCACGCCGCAGGATGGCAGGTTTTCTAGTTTCATTCCCTCCATCATTTCTTCCATGCCGGGCCACTGGTTCGTGAGCAGGCAACGAAACTCCGGCCCGATCCCACCGCTCAGGTGACAAATCAATTGTCCCAAACTCATGAATGTCGGCCCCGGCCTCCAACCCAGCTTGTCGGCAGGAACCATGCGAATCAATCCCAGGGTTGGCTGATAGGCTTGGATTGTGAGGTCGAAGTATTCCTTTCGGGTCATGACTGCACCTCCAGTTTCTATGTGCGAGCGATCTTCGGCGCGGAAGTATAACAGACGACCAGCGAGATTGGTGCGATGGGGTTCAGGTTTGGGAGTTGCTCGTTGACTATGAATCTGCTAGGCTTTTCCTAGGAGATACCAATGCCAACGCTGTATGTGGAAAATGTTGCGAAAGACCTTTACGAAGCCCTGCGCGAGCGTGCGCGACGGCGACGGAAGTCCATCGCGGCGGAAGTCGTTTCCCTTCTGGAGGAGAATGTTCCCACGGCCGAGGAAATGAAATCGCGCCAGGAGTTCTTTCGCCGGGTGAAACGATTCCAATTGGCCAGGCCACGCTCGTCCGGTTCTTTTCCCTCCAGTGAGGAAATGCAGAGGGAGGATCGCGCGCGGTGAACCGCTTTGTGATTGATGCCAGCGTCGCGGCGAAGTGGTTTCTTCCCCCCGCGCGGGAAACCTTTGTGGATGAAGCTCTCGAATTGCTCCGCCGCTACACGAAGGGCGAGATTCGATTCCTGGTGCCGGACCTGTTTTGGGCGGAGTTTGGGAACATCCTCTGGAAGGCCGTGCGTCAAGGCAGGTGGACTCGTGGCGCGGCCGAGTCGGCGATGGCGGCCATGATAGCTCGCAACCTGCCGACGGTTCCCTCCCGCGCCTTGCTCGAAGAAGCTTTCACGATAGCCACGGCTTTCGAGCGCACCGTTTACGATGGTCTCTACGTTGCTCTCGCGGTGGATTCAACAGCCCCCCTCGTGACCGCCGACGAGAGGTTAGCTCACGCTCTCGCAGCACACTTCCCGGTAAAGTGGCTGGGCGCAGCGTAGGAAGTAGCGCCGACCTTTAGGTCGGCATTTGTGCGGTGTCGTCGCGTGCCGACCTGAAGGTCGGCGCTACTGCTGCCCGGCGGCACGACCTTCTGAAGTGCCGACCTGAAGGTCGGCGCTACTGCTGCCCGGCGGCACGACCTTCTGAAGCGTGCCGACCTGAAGGTCGGCGCTACTGCTGCCCGGCGGCACGACCTTCTGAAGAAGTGCCGACCTGAAGGTCGGCGCTACTGCTGCCCGGCGGCACGACCTTTCGAAGCGGGACGATGGGTGTGTTTCCGATGGATTCGATGATGTTACTTGGAATGCCCACCGTGCGTTCCTTCTTAGACAAATTCCTCGTTGACTGGGTCCCAATGTATCTTGCGGCCCTGCTTGAACGCTTCCACCGACATCAGGATGGCGGCCGCTTCTTCAAACGCGCGGTCGACTCCACAACGAGGCACCGAACGAGTCCGCGTGCAATCGAGAAAGTCCTGCATGTGAGAGGTGACTTCAAGTTCCCCGGGGCGAAAAGAGTAATCCGGCGGCACAATGGCCTCCTGGCGGTCGAGACCATTCTGCCAAGCCGTTTCCTGCGCCTTCTTCAGCTTCAGCCCGTATTCGGGCTTCCATTCGGCACTGTAGGTTCGACAAAGGGAGTGATTCACTTCCAAGGTCATGTCGCGGCCCAGGAGCTGGGTGATCTCGCCCACATGGGTGTTATGGAAATTGCAGGCGAAGCTCAGGCCCATATTCAGCTTGGGATAATCGTACAGGACGGACCATTGATCCGGGACGTCACGATCGCCCGTCCAGAAATAAGTTCCGCCATGCGTCACGGCGCTGTCAGGAATTCCCATGTCCACCACCATGTTGGCGCCGTCCCACAGGTGGCTTAGCAGATCACCCGCAATGCCGGTCCCGTAGTCCCACCAGCACCGCCAAGTGAAGAACCGTTCGGCGTCGAAAGGCCGTGGCGGGGCATTGGCGATCCAGCGGTCCCAATCAATCGTGTTGGGCCCCGCATCTCGCGGCATATCGAGAATGTCGTAGTCGGTGTAAAACTTCCACATCGGACGGGTTCCAGCGCGGTCGATGTAGGTTCGCACCTGCGGCAATTTACCCAAGGCGCCGGAGCGGAAAATCTCACGCGCCTTGTGATAGGCGGGCAAGCTGTTGTAGTGGTGGCCCAACTGCATCACTACTTTGTTGTCCTTCACCCCCTGGCGCATCTTTTTGGCATCGGCCAGCTTGGTGCACCAGCCTTTTTCAACGTAGATGTCCTTCTTGGCCTGCGCCGCGGCAATTACCATCGGGGCATGCCAGAAATCCGGCGTGGCGATAATCACGGCATCAATGCTGGGATCCTCGAGGACCTTTTCCCATTCGTGTACGACACGGACTTGAGGGTTCTTGCACAGCTTTTGCGCCCGCGCGACGTTGCCCTTGTAAAGGTCGCAGATAATCCGAATTTCCGTCTTGGGAACCCACTGGGCGTCTTGCAGAAGTTCGTGGCCTCGCGTGCCCACGCCGATGACTGCCACGCCGATAACATCGTTGGGTGACTTTTGGGCGAGCAGCGCGGGCGCGCCACCGAGGCCCGCGGCCAAGCCAGCCCCTGCCGCCGCTACGCCCCTCAAGAATTTCCGCCTTGCCATGTTCTCATCTGCGAGCATAAGTCCTCCTTGAGTATAATTATTGCGGATCTTGCCAAGACAAATCTCTGAGTAAGGCCGTTCGTCCGCCGGTGGCGAAGGGCCACGTCATAGCGCCTTCGTCAACACTTCCCGCAACTCTTCCGGCGTCAGCGCGATCGGGTTGCCCTTCATGCTGCTGGCCTTCGAGGCCTTTTCGACCAATCCCGTCACATCCCCTTCGCGGACGCCGTAAGAGCCGAGCGGCGGAATCTTCATCTCCCGGCAGAGGCCCGCCACCCACTCGACGCACTCTTCCGCAACAGCGTTGGGCCTTCCAGTGAGAATGCGCGCGACGGATTCGTACCGGCGCAAAGCTTCGCTCCCGGACGCGCGGGCGCGCAGGGCCCGCAGGTTCACCTCAATGCCGGGCCGCAGCAGCGCCGCGACCGCCGCTCCGTGCGGGACGGGAAACATTCCCCCTACCGGGCCGGCAAAACCGTGTACGACGCCCAGCCCAGCATTCGCCAGTGCCGCTCCGCTCAAGAGCGCGGCCAGTGACATCTCTTGCCTCGCCTCCACGTCTCCGCCATCCTGATAGGCACGTCGCAGCGAGCGGGCCACGCGGGACAAGCCTTCCACGCAGATGCCGTCGGTCAGCGGGTTGGCGCGATTCGAGACGTAGGGCTCAATCAATTGCGTGAGCGCGTCGACTCCTGTGCTGGCCGTAACCGCTGGAGGCAGGCTGATGGTCAGGTCCGGGTCCACCACCGCCAGGCGCGGCAGCATGAAAGGGCTGCGCAGGCTGACCTTGACCCGGTGCTGGGGGGAGGCGAGAACAGAGTTGCGCGTCACTTCCGACCCCGTTCCGGCCGTGGTCGGCACGGCGATAAAAGGCGCCGCCGGATGCTCCAGAGGCTTGCCTTGGCCGATCACCTCCAGGTAATCCATCAGCTCGCCGCGGTTCGCCAGCAGCGCGGCCATGGCCTTTCCCGCGTCAATGGCGCTTCCGCCGCCAAAACCGATCACCAGGTCGCAGCCTTCGGCGCGTGCAAACTCCGCTCCCTGCTGCACTGAGTCAACCGACGGCTCGTCGGCAGTGGCCAGGGGTACACAGGAAACCCCCACCACCTTGAATTGCTCGATAAGCCCTGTGGCGCGTTCCCCCGAATGGCCGGTTACCAGCAGCGCGCGCTTTCCCATCGCCCTCGCGGCCGGCGCGACTTCGCGAACCACCCCCGGCCCGAAGATAATCCGCGTCGCCGTCGCAAATTCAAACCGCATCCTTACCAGCCCTCATCTTCCGGAAACACATTGCCAAATTTCAAGCTGCTTCGCGGCTCTGCCAGCATGGTCGCCACCGCATCCCGCCACACGGCGTAGTGCGTCGTCTCCTTATGCTGGGCGGGCGCCTCGCTGGTGCGGTAGACCTCGACCAGCACGAAGCGGGTCGGATCGTCCTGCTGCTGAATCACGTCGAAGCACGCGATTCCCGGCTCGTTCACGCTCGCGCGCGCGTTGACCACACTTGCTCTCTTGAACCCCTTAATATATTCGGGTTTTACATGGACGTGTACGTGCACAATCAGCATCGCATACTCCGTGTTCGGACTCTATGGTTTCGCCTCGATTTGCTCGTGATTCGTGACTCGTGATTGGTGAATCGTCACTCGTCACTTGTCATTCGTCCTCTATGCTGCCCCGACCTCGGCTAGGGCCTTTTTCATTGCCGCTGCGGTCGCCGCGCACGCCTGGTCGATCGGCAAGGCGCGCAGAGCGGCGTTGAACGGCTCGGCCTGAATGGGGCCGTCGTAGCCGATGCGGAGCAATGCGCTGAGGAAATTCTTTACCGGAATCACGCCGGTGGCCGCCGGCAATTCTCGCGAGCCGTCCTGCTGCTTGTCGAGCGGCAGGTTGGGGGCGT
>Ga0209777_10007649_pt1 | contig 11948 bp, 8 predicted proteins | sample FrelakmetHBP12HB_FD_187147 | JGI IMG/M metagenome (GOLD analysis project Ga0209777, IMG submission 187147) | Freshwater lake sediment microbial communities from the University of Notre Dame, USA, for methane emissions studies -HBP12 HB (SPAdes)... | ecosystem: Environmental > Aquatic >... | reverse complement strand
CATGATTTGATAATGAACTTGGGTAATTTTCTATTTGAGTTTAATCATCTCCGCCGACATGGCGGGTTGAATTATGAAACGCCTTTTGATAAGCTCCAGAAAGTTACCGAATTATTGAGCTAGTACAACAGTCACTGATTAAAATATCAAAGGAGGATTTAATTAGTGGCTGTGGGGGTGTTGAAAAAGCGCCATCCTGAACGGAGTGAAGGACCTCTGACTTTCTTGACCTTTGAAATTTCAATAGGATAGAGATTCTTTGCTAGCGCTCAGAATGACATGATGGGGTTTTTCAACACCCCCGCTGTCCCCTATTTATCTGGAGATTTTTAAAGCTTGACGGTGTCGCGGCTCCTTCTCCAGAAGGGATGCTACGATCATGGAGCTGTCAATCGTGACCGTTTTCATGATTGTTTTTCCCGTTGCAAGACGATTTCGTCAACGGCGGCTATGTCATCCCAGAGGTGTGTAACTTTATGCGCCAGAGATTTCCAGGAGGTAATTTTTTTTTGAGAAAGGGTCCCCTTGACTGCTTTCTCAATTTTATCCGCAATTATTTCTTTTTTGATTTCCCGCATTTCATGGATAAGGGTATCGACCTTTCTTTCCAGTTGTGTCTGCATAATAAAAAGATCCTTTCATGGTGTAGTGCAAGCTCATTTGATTGATAGGAACTTGCTTGAGGATGGACAGAATATAGGACCAGGACGGTTGTGTGTCAATAAAAAATCCTTTGCAAGATTGATGCTGTTGAGTCGGCTTTCGTCCTCCGAGGCGGGCGAAACCGCAACCTGTGCACGGTTCCCTGCTTTTTAGAATCCGTTTAAGATAGAAGAGAAGCATGCTATAAATAAGCAAATATTCATGAGGTTAAAAAATGGGCACTTGTTAAGCCGTGATTTTACGGTACAGGATTTAAGGAGTTGGGCCATGAACACCATACCAGCCCGGCAGTCTCCGGTGTGTTTATAAGTTGAAAGGATAAAATAATTATGTGTGAATTCTGCTCGCAGCATGGCGACGGCAAGGTCTGGTACAAAAATGCCAAAAACTATTCGCAGGATCTCGTATCCGATATCCGGCGCAGAAAATATATTGCGCAGTTTCTTGATGCGACAATCAAAGACGGGTTTGAAACGCTCGGCAGGCTCGAAACGCTTTTTCAGCGGCGGGGCCGGATCCCTGATGCCATCAGGAAAGGCATGGAAGAGCAGGCAAGGCGCGAACATTACGGCCAGGTGCTGCCCATTGAAGAAATCCGTGGGCTTGTGATGAAGGCCGACACGATTGTGCGTATGCCGTGCGCCTGCCGGTGGACGATCAGCCGCACCGAGGCGCGGTGCTGCTACGGCGTGAGCTTTTGCCCTGATGCCTGGTATAAAGACCTCGACATGAGCTACTTCGGGAAAGCCTCCGGTGAAGGACTTGAAACCGTTGCGCGAGAAGATGCAATTCACCAGATGGAGCACTTGGAGGAAAAGGGGGCGGTGCACACCATCTGGACGATGATGACGCCGTTTATCGGGGCCATCTGCAACTGCACCCTGCATGACTGCATTGCCATGAAAACGCTGTCGGGTATAAAAGTAGATACTATGGCGCGGGCCGAGTATGTCGCAGCGGTTGACGTGAAGGCCTGCACCGGGTGCGGGCTGTGCCGCGAAAAATGCCAGTTTGAAGCAATACGCGATACGCGCGATGCCGGGAACTGCGTTGCCGCCATTGATGCTGAAAAATGCTATGGCTGCGGCCTGTGCCGCAATGCCTGTGCTGCCGGGGCCATAACCCTTGTGCCGCGATAAGGTGCTGTGCGGAGGTGCTTCAAAGGGCCAGCCTGCTCAAGGTCAACTTTAGCAGCCGGGTTTAGTGCTGATGGATGTCTTCAACTGCTTTCCCGGGATTACCCTTATCTTGTGGTTTTCAGCAAAATCAGGCCCGCCTAAAAATCAAACAGCTTGTCCATATCCTCATTTTTCACAAGAAACGGCTTATTGTGCGGGGGCAGGGCCTCCCGGTAAAAAAACTCCGGCAGGCGGTCATCATCTTTGGTGAGGCCCGCTCTCTGATTGAAATCCCGTTCCGTGCGAAGCACTCTTTTGCCGAGCGCTGCCATGTACTGCGGGCCGAAGCTTGTGCCGTATTTGGCCTGCAGCATTTCATGCAGCCCTTCCCCGCCCGCAGGGATATCATTGAGCGGAAAACCGGCAAACTGGCACAGGCCTGTGCAGTCTGCCGCGGCAGTATGAATCTGAATGTCGCGCGAGCAGGCTACCTGGCCATCGGGTGACAGGGGGTCGAGCTTGCCGCCCATGGCTTCAAGGCAGGCGCCAACTGTCCAGCCGGCCGTGTGATCGGCTCCCATGGGGCTCATGGCATAGGTTACGCCCATACTCTGCACGGCGCGGGGATCATATCCGGCAATCGACTGATTTTTAACAACCGGCACGCGCGCAATGCCGTACCGAGCGCCAACAGCTGCGGGGCCATGGCCGATCAGTTTTCCGATCTCCGAGCCTTTGGCGATTTCCCCAACAAGCTCAAGTGCGCCGGCCGCATCGCCGAATTTTTTTATGCCCGCCTCCATTGCCACGGCAATGGCGCAGCCCGTGTTCATGGTGTCCACACCCAGATCGTCACAGAGATAGTCAAACCGCGCAATAGCATCCAGATCGGGCACATCGCACATGCCCCCGAGGGCCCAGATTGTCTCGTACTCAAGGCCCGATGTTACGTATTTTTTGTCTGTGTCGACAAACACGTTCGAGCACCGGATAATGCATGTGCTGCAGCCAGCATGCGTTGTTTTGCCTCCGCGCGATCCGATGAGCTCCGCCATTTTTTCGCCGCTTATCTGCTCCCACTTTTCATAGGTGCCGACCCGCGCATTGAGCGCTGGGAATCCCCCGACTGCATTCATAAGTGACACGACCATTGCCGTGCCGAGAGCCGGCATGCCCTGGCCGGTAAACGGATGGCTAAGTATTGCGTCGGCAACCTTCTTCTGCCCTGTTTTGAACAGCTCGGGATTGAGCACCGGGGCGGCAGCACCGTCCGTGTCGTCGACAACAATAGCCTTGAGCCCCTTTGAGCCCATGAGCGCGCCAAGGCCTCCTCTGCCCGCCGCCCTGCACGGATACCCGTCAGGATCGGTGACCTGAATTGAGGCCGATTGGAGCTGCATCTCACCTGCCGGTCCGATGCAGAACACGGCATGCCTGCCGCCGAATCGGGCGGCGATAGCCTGTACCGCTGCATAGGTTCCCATGCCTTTCAAGTCATCTGCCGGGAGAATCTCCGCAGAGCCTTTTTTGATGCTGAGCACATGCAATCCGCCTTTTGCGGGACTGCCTTCAATAATAATCACCGCAAGTCCGATGCGCGCTATCTTGAATGCGCCATTGCCGCCGACATTGCTTTCCTTTATACCGCCCGTGAGCGGGCTTTTGCCGCCGAGGGAAACCCTGCCTGAATTGGGGCAGGCAGTGCCTGAAAGCATGCCGGGAGCTATAACAAGCTTGTTCTCCGGGCCCAGTGCATCGCACTTCGGCGGTACTTCGAGCCCCACCAGCGATGAAGTCAGGCCGCGTCCGCCAAGCCCCTGCAAGAGTTCTGGAAGAGTTTCATACGTGCAGCTCATATTTGTCATATTCACGCGAAGAACGGTATTCATGGCAAATCTCCTTCAAGTGTGGTGTGTCGTACAAAAAAATTTTTGTCGGCTGCGGGACTCGTGCAGCAGCTCCCGCTGCATTTCCGGCTTTTATTGTGCAGGCAATCCAGGTTTTTCTGCAACAACAATATGTCCTTCGGCCAGGTATTTGTCAAGACGTTGCTGCGATACTGGGTTTTTTTGAATGAGTTAAAAAATACATGCAGGCAAGAGCGTGATCCGGATGGATTGAAAAGCCGGTCGGAGTTATGGACAGCGTTTCTGCCAAAGAGGGAAGAAAAAGCTGCGGGTGCAGACCACCGTAAACAATGATTAAACATTGAGGAAGAAAAAAGGCGGACAACGCTGCTGCGCTGCCGCCTTTTTTCTTGAAAGATTTTTTACAGCGCCCTGCCCAGCATGCTGTTGAGCCGGCGCACGAAATCGACGGGCTTTTTGACCGGCGCGCCTTCGATAAGCAGGGCCTGCTCAAAGAGCAATCGTGTGGCATCTTCAAACAGGCGGTCGTCCTGCACGGATTCAAGTTTTTTTATAATCTCATGCGTGGGGTTGATCTCCAGGATCGGCTTTATCTCGGGACCGTCCTGGCCCATGGCTTTCAGAAGGCTCTGCATCTGCACGGTGGGGTCCTTTTCGTCAACCACGATGCAGCAGGGCGAGTCGCTCAGCCGGGCGCTGGCCTTTACCTCTTTTACATCGTCACCGAGCACGTTTTTCATGCGCTGGATGACAGGCTCGGCCTGTTTCTCCTCCTGCTTATCCTGTTCGGTTTTCAGCTCCTCTGCCGCATCGCTGCGGTTGATGGACTTGAACTCGATGTCCTGGTAGCGCCCCACCGAGGGCATGACCAGCTCGTCCAGGGGGTCGTCCATGATGAGCACTTCAATGTTCTTCTTTCGGTACATTTCAAGAAGAGGCGACTCCCGCAGCGTTTCTTCCTTCTCGCCGGTGACATAGTAAATAGCCTTCTGGTCTGTCTGCATGCGGTCCTTGTATTGCGCAAGGCTTGTAAAGCCATCTTCCTGTGTCGACTTAAAGCGAACGAGCTCCAGCAGCGCCTCGCGGTTTTCATAGTCCTGATACAGGCCTTCTTTGAGCAGGCGGCCGAACTCCTTATAGAACGCCGCGTATTTTTCTGTGTCGCCGGCAAGCGTTTTAAACTCGTCGAGCAGTTTTTTCACCGAAGATGATTTGATTTTTGCCAGCACCCGGTTCTGCTGCAGAATTTCCCGGCTTACGTTCAGGGGCAGGTCTTCGGAGTCGATGACCCCGCGCACAAAGCGCAGGTAGCGGGGCAGCAGGTCATTGTCGTCATCGGTGATGAATACGCGCTTGACGTACAGCTTCACGCCCGGCTTGAAGTCGGAATAATACAGGTTGAGAGGCGCCTTCTTCGGCACATAGAAAAGCGTGGCATACTCCATGGTGCCTTCGGCTTTCGTGTGCACCCACAGCAGCGGGTCTTCGGTGTCGTGCCCGATGCTTTTGTAGAATTCTTTGTAGTCATCGTCCTTTAAATCTTTCTTAGCGCATTTCCAGAGTGCCGATGCCTCGTTTATTTTTTCGACCTTCTGCTCTTTTATTTCCTTGCGGTCCTTGTCCTTGCCTTCATAGTGCACATCCTCAAAGTGCAGGTGGATCGGGAAGGGGATATGGTTTGAATACTTTTTAATGATCGACTCGATCTGCCAGCGGTTGGCATACTCGATACCGTTGTCGTTGAGATGCAGGGTCACGGTGGCGCCGGCCGTGTCGCGCTGAGTCTCGGAAATTTCATATTCTCCCTTGCCGTCGCTTGACCACTGCCATGCTTTGTCATCGCCGGCCCTGCGCGCAGTGACATCGACCTTGTCGGCCACCATGAAGCAGGAGTAGAAGCCTACGCCGAACTGGCCGATCAGGTTTGAATCCTTTTTTGCGTCACCGGTCATCTGCGCCACGAAATTACGGGTGCCGGATTTCGCGATGGTGCCGAGCTGCTCCACCAGGTCTGCCTCGTTCATCCCGATACCTGTATCGGCTATGGAGAGCGTTTTCTTGTCTTTGTCAAAAGAAATGTCGATGCGGGGATCAAAAGGCAGGTTTTTGTATGCTTCATCAGTAAGGGTCAAATATTTAAGCTTGTCAAGAGCATCGGATGCGTTTGACACGAGCTCGCGCAGGAAAATCTCCTTGTGGGAATACAGCGAATGGATGATCAGGTGCAGCAGCTGGTTTACTTCAGTTTCAAATTTCCGGGTAGCCATAGAAAACCTCCTGTGGTGAATACGTTGAAAATGGACTGTCATTAAAACTATTAAAAAATAAGCAGCAATAGCTGAGAGTCAAGGGGAAAACATTTTTTATGACGCCAAAGTCAGGACTCTTGATTTTCGTAAAACGGAGCGCTTGGGCTGAAGCTGCCGATCAAGGAGCCGCCGAAAGGAAAGTGAAAAAAACAGAATCGTTGAGTAAGCGGCGCCCATATTTTGTGCTTGCCGGTTAAGGCCTGTTCAGTTATGGTGTTTGCCCTCAGGACTTACCTGGGCTTTTACGCTATTGACCGGAGATTGCCGCATGACCATTGATCAGCAGCATGTAAAAAAAATAGCCAGAGAGCTGTCACTTGCCGAAGCGCAGGTTCTTGCCACAGCCCGGCTTCTTGATGAGGATGCCACCATTCCCTTTATTTCCCGCTACCGCAAGGAGGCAACCGGCAGCCTCGACGAGGTTGCCGTTACCGCCATTCGCGACAGGCTGGCGCAGCTGCGCACGCTTGACGACCGGCGCCAGGCGATTTTGAAATCACTTGATGAGCGGGGCCTTCTCACCGATGAGCTGAAAGGCAAAATTACGGCTGCTGAAACACTTGCCGTGCTGGAGGATATATATCTGCCCTTCAGGCCCAAGCGCCGCACGCGGGCCATGATTGCAAAAGAGAAAGGCCTTGAGCCTCTTGCCGAGCTTTTGTTTGAGCAGGCTGATTTCGATGTCGAAGCCGAGGCGCAGAAGTTTGTCGTTAGTGAAAAAGGCGTTGAGACTATCGGCGAGGCTCTGCAGGGCGCCCGTGATATCATAGCCGAGCGTGTGAACGAAGATCAGACTGCGCGCAGCCGGATGCGCTCGCTTTTTGCCGATAAGGCGCTTATCAGCTCAAGCGTGCTTGCGGGCAAAGAGGAAGAGGGCGCAAAGTTCCGTGATTATTTTGCCTGGCAGGAGCCGGTGAAGAGCTCGCCATCGCACCGCGTGCTTGCCATACGCCGGGGCGAGAAAGAGCAGTTTTTATCATTCCGCATTCTGCCCGATGAGGCCCAGGCCCTGGCAGAGCTTGAAAGCCTGTTTGTAAAAGCAAGAAATGCCGCAGCCTCTCAGGTGCATATGGCGGTGCAGGACTGCTACAAGCGGCTGCTTTCTTCATCCATGGAAACAGAAATAAGGCTGAGCGTTAAAGAACGCGCCGACCAGGAGGCCATCAATGTATTTGCAGAAAATCTCCGGCAGCTTCTTATGAGCGCTCCCCTTGGGCAGAAGCGGGTTCTTGCCATCGATCCGGGCTTTCGCACGGGCTGCAAGGTGGTCTGCCTTGATAATCAGGGCAAGCTGCTGCACAATGACATTATCTATCCCCATGAGCCGCAGAACAAAAAGCAGGAGGCAGGCCTCAAGCTGCGCGATATGTGCGAGCGTTTTTTCATTGCCTGTATTGCCATTGGCAATGGCACGGCGGGCCGCGAGACGGAAAGTTTTGTGCGCGAGCTGAGTCTTCCGGGCTCACCCTCTGTTGTCATGGTCAGTGAGAACGGCGCTTCGGTCTATTCGGCATCAGAGGCGGCGCGGGAGGAGTTTGCCGATTATGACCTGACCGTGCGCGGCGCCATATCAATCGGCCGCAGGCTCATGGATCCCCTTGCCGAGCTGGTGAAAATCGACCCCAAAGCAATCGGGGTGGGGCAGTACCAGCACGATGTGGATCAGCGGCGCCTGAAGGACAGGCTTGATGACTGCGTCATGAGCTGCGTGAACCAGGTTGGCGTTGAGATAAATACGGCAAGCCGCCAGCTTTTGACCTATGTGTCGGGCGTGGGGCCAAAGCTTGCACAGAAAATCGTGGAGTTTCGCAATGAGCATGGCCCTTTTGCCGCACGCAAGGATGTGCTGAAGGTTGCAGGCCTCGGGCCCAAGGCTTTTGAGCAGGCTGCCGGTTTCCTGCGCGTCAGGGCAGGGGCCCAACCGCTGGACGCAAGCGCCGTGCACCCGGAGAGCTACCCGGTCGTTGAGGCCATGGCGCGTGATCTTGGCTGCGCGGTTGCAGAGCTTATGCAGGATGAAAAGCTGTGCAAAAAAATCGATCTGAAAAAATATGCAACCGGCACCGTCGGCATGCCGACCCTTCAGGATATTATGGCCGAGCTTGTCCGACCGGGCCGCGATCCGCGCGAGCAGTTTGAGGCCTTCAGCTTTGCCGAGGGCATTTTGCGCATGGAGGATGTGCAGCCCGGCATGCGCCTGCCCGGCATCGTTACCAATATCACCAACTTCGGTGCTTTTGTGGATATCGGCGTGCACCAGGATGGCCTGGTCCATATAAGCCAGATGGCCGACAGGTTCGTGAAGAATCCCGCCGATGCCGTGAAACTGCATCAGAAGGTGATGGTGACCGTGCTTGAGGTCGACATGCAGCGCAAGCGGATTGCCCTCTCCCTGCGTCCAGAACCCCGAGCTGCGGCTCATTCGTAGGGATTTCCGACCGGTCTACCGGCATATCTCTTGCGGTGTGAAACGCACTCCACCCCTGCATCGCCACCGACGCCCCGCCGAAGACGCAGAGGCCTGCTGGTCGGCGTTTTTCCCTAATTGAAAAAAAAGCCTTTTATGCTACGTTTGTAAGTGAGAGCTATATTTTTTTATTAATACAATTGAGGAGAAAGGGGGGCGATTGTATGAAGCGTATATTTTCCGAAAAGCTGGTTGAGTGCATTCAAAACAGCGCCGGCGCTATTGTGGGGCAGTGGATTGATCACCTGAAATCTGATCCCACGACGGTGGCATTTGCCGAAAGCGATCTTAAAAGATTCGAGATTCGCGCTCTTGAACTGCTTGAGCATCTGGGGGAGTGGATCAATTACGACAAGGACAAAACCGATGTGGGCAGGCGCTATGCTCAGGAGGGCATCGGTCTTTTCAAGATGGGCATACCGCTGTGTGAGGGGATACGGGGGCTCATCCTTTTAAAGCGGACCATATGGCTGTTCGTGATGTATGATATGCCCCTTGATACCGTCACTGAGCTTAACCATCTGCGTGAGCTCAATGACCGCATGGCGCTGTTTTTCGACCGGGCCGAATACTATTTCATACGAGGGTTCATGGAGGAGATGAACCGGAAGATGCAGCAGATCTGGATGCTCACCGACAAAGACACAGACAAGGTTTTTTTTGGCGGGTCGTTTTACAAGCACAGTCAGATGGCAGTCTAGATGCCGGTGCGTCGGCCTGCTTTGATTTTGTCATACATTGCATGTACCTGCCCGTCTATAAAAATGTGTCGGCTTGGACTGTTTTTGAATCGCCCGCACAAGCAGGATTCGGATCAGCAAGAAGGATGTATGAACCATATCCGCATTCTAATAACCAGCCGCCTTAGCCTGCCTAGAAATCATCGTTTTGTATGTCGATCAATAAAAAACCCAACACGAAATCAGCTATTTCCATAACGCCGATGCCGATATTGAAGCCGACAATCCCGGCTTGGGCTTCCAACCCTACCTCAAGCGGATCATAATAGGTTTTCGAGTCCGTCAGGTCCAGCAGGCTTGCCTGCACGCCGCCGCGACTTTCAACCCCTATGGGCCAGGGAATTTTAGTTTTCCCCCGTGGCCCGGGAAGGCCTGCAAAGATGGTGCTGTGCAGGCCCACATAGGCCGATAAGGGCTCTGTGGCCCGCACACCGGCGGAAATGCCGGGCCCTACGCGCACCCGCAGGCGAACGATGTCAAGAAGGTCGAATACGCGGTTCGGGATATAAAACAAAATGCCACTCAAAACTCCAGCCTCTGCTTTCCGGGGCGCTGCGACGCTCGCACAGGTGGCAAGCGCCACAGCAAGCACTACGGCTTTGACAAGCGATTTTTTCATAATTGATAGTCTCCCGCGGTAGTGTTTCAACCGGCGTTGCCGCAGTCAGTCTGCGGCAACGCCGGTGCATATCGTTTATTAATCTTATACTATATGCCGGCCTTTGTGAACGCAATACTTTTTCCGCCCCGGTCCATATCTTCATGCCGCAGCCGGGGCCGCCTCATATCTGTATTTTCCAAGGCATCTGTTTCGTGGTACTATCCATCAAGCAGTACGGTTTAATTTTCAAACTTGAACTTGTGAGAAACTTATATGCGATGATCGTGTTTGTATTCATAAACAATTCGCATGTTTTTCAATTTCTTTCGCAAAATCAGATTAAAATAAGGAAACGTATGAAAAAAACAGCCACCCTGACCCTGCTCTGTCTTCTGCTTCTGTCATCGCCTGCATCAGCAGCAAATATCTATTCCCCATTTGCATCATGGGCAGCGCAATACGCCGCCTTTAACGAGGCAAAATTAAAAGACCCGTATACGGGCTGGCATGTGCTGTCCGATGATTATGCAGAGCCCCATTATCTTGATGGCCTGTCACTTGAATGGGATTATTATGCGTTTGCCAATCGTGACGGAAAGTTTACCGGCACGATTGGAATCACCATCAACGATCCACGGGCCCGCCTTGGTAACGATTCGGGGTTGATAGCGGCCGGCATCGTCCCGGCGCTCCAGCCCTCGGGCGGAAATGCCGCGATTATCGGCCGGTTTGCTGATGGAACCAAAAAAGCCGAGTTTCTACATTTCGGCCTTTTTAACGGCACCACGAAAAAAGCCGGCAAAGACCTCCGCACCTTCGACTGCGCGATGGACGACGGCACCGGCTACAGCAGGCAGTACCCGCTGCCCGACGGCGCCGGAGGATATGCCGGGATAAAGCTTGAAGGTGAGTCCCCAACCATGAGATGGGACCTTACCGTTACCCCTTTATGGCCCGAGCGAATCAAAAACAGGGGAAAAACCTGGCGCATCGGCGACGACGCTGGCGCATGGCCGGGCGAGCACTTTACGGTAAATTCAATCTGGCTTTCAATTCATGTGGAGGGCTCAATTGTCAGAAAAGACATTGATGAAACCATTGCAATCGATGCTGTTGGCTACCGTGAGGACTCATTCGGACGCTATGCTTTTATAATCGGAGGGTGGGATTTCGCCTTCGGCCTTGACCCGGCAAGCAAAACGGAATTTATGATCCAGACATTTTATCCGTTCTCCAGGAAGCTTGATTATATGTATGTTGAGTTTCAAAAAGACGGGCAGGATGTATTCCGTGAGTTCAGGGCTGACAAAGGACAGCTTGCATGGAAGCATGATGACTGGCACTGGAGTAATGAAGCCAAAATCTGTCATCCCTCAACGACGAAGATCACTGCGGAAGATGCCGACTATCTAGTTGATGTAACAGTGGATATCGAAAAAGAATATGCGCCGATTCTTTCTGATATAACGCCGATGACCCGCATCTATGTCATCACGGAGTTGATGCCGGCTTTCTCGGGAACAGTAAAAGACAGATCAACCGGGGCACTTGTAGCAACATTCAGCGGCAGGGGAGGCGGTGAATTCTCAGCACTCAGGAATCTTTCCGGTTCTGCGCCCTCAGATGAAATGTGCACTGATACGCAACAGCCACTCTTTAAGCGGTTTGTTTTTTAGGGTCTTTTGACTTTTTGTACAGTAAAAAGCCTGTTTTATTCTTAAAAAACAATGCGTTATGCTCTTTGAACCTTGACACGATTGGCGCTTTGCGCACAGGCAATGACGGATTGCGTCAAGAAAAAGTTCCCCCTTTGAAAAAGGGGGATGCAGGGGGATTTTCATATGCAGCCAAATCCCCCCGCCCCCTTTGCAAAAGGGGGAGTGTACGGCCAAAAGGCTGCTGCGCTACAAACTCCGTTTCGCCGATACTGAAAAGAAGTTTTCAACGTATTTTTGGTAAAAAACCCAGAAGACCCGTTTTTTATTGATGATTTTATTGGACAATGGGGGGCAGAATCCTGCAGGCGTGTATGGGTAAGAGGATGGGGTATCGATAGGCGAATTCAAGTTGCAAGTGCACCACAAGAAGCTTCAAAAAAGACTTCTTGCGGAGTCCGATAGCTAAGGCATTTTCTTGGTCGATTATTGAGTTTTTGAGCAATAAAAGCAATCTGCTTTTCTTT
>Ga0209777_10007648_pt1 | contig 11949 bp, 10 predicted proteins | sample FrelakmetHBP12HB_FD_187147 | JGI IMG/M metagenome (GOLD analysis project Ga0209777, IMG submission 187147) | Freshwater lake sediment microbial communities from the University of Notre Dame, USA, for methane emissions studies -HBP12 HB (SPAdes)... | ecosystem: Environmental > Aquatic >... | reverse complement strand
CTAAAACAAGGTCTTCCTTCCGGCCGCTTTTGCGCGAGATAACGATGTGGTCTGGCTGGATTTCAGAAACAACGATGCCTTGCACCACCTCATCTCCCAGCCCGAACACGGCAACTTTCTTGTCGTCAAGGTTCTGTATGGTAACGAAGTTCCATTTCGGCCCTGCAATAATGCCCTGTAAACAAACGTTCAAAGTCGCCTCTTGCGCTTCCAGGGATTGTTCTTCAGTGACCTCTTCCCGAACCTTTGCATCAAACAAATTCCGCTCTTCTATCTTGTTCAAATCAACTTTATAGCTTCTTACGGGCGCAGCGTTCTCCTGCGTCGGAGGCGCCCATGTCTCCGTCGGTGCTGTAGACGCGAAAGAGCTTCTTACCAAGTTATTGCTCATACTGGCAATTCCAAGCGCGAGAAGGACCAAAAGTAGTACGTTCAATGTCCATGAGTACTTCTCAAGGTACATCCCGACATTCAATTCTTTTAATTCTCTTACATCAAGCATGTTTTAGTAAAACTCTAATATAGCTTCGTTGCCATTCCTGTCAACCATGCCATCGGGGGTGTGCGACATATCTGGTTGTCCCCTTACCCCCGCCCCCTCTCCCAATGGGAGAGAGGTAAGGGGGGAAACTTCGAAATAGTTTCATTCCGTTATTCATCGTCGTTCTTATGCTGAAGCGAATTACTTTCGATGCCGCGTTTAATTTTAGACAAAGTATAGAATGGCAGGTTCCCGAAGGGCTGAGTAAGAAGCATTCGATTGCAGATTTCAGGCTTTTTTCTCCCCACTGTTTACTGTCCTTTGTCCACTCTAAAAAAATCTGGCGAAAAATTGAATATTTTTCAAAAATTTGGTTGCTAAATCAAAAAAAAAATCGTATAATTGCTCTGCTATTGATATTTCCATTATTAAAATCGAAAGTTTTGGGATGGGAGGCTAACATGGTCGTCAGGGCGTTTAAGTATCTTTCCGTGTGGTGTTTCCTGCTTGTGACGCTGTTTGCGGGGCCGTCGTGGTCTCAAGTGAGGGAACGCAAAGCGATCAACCTTGAAGCGATTAACTCGCCTTATAGCGATTTCAGTCCAGTTATAACTCCCGATGGAAACACCATGTACTTCACCTCTGACAGGCCTGGAGGGGCTGGGGGACAGGATTTCTGGATGACGCGCCGTGTCGGGGGAGAGTGGCAAGCCCCGGTTAACCTTAAGGAACTTAATACCTACCAAAATGAAGGCCCCGATTCCATTACCGCAGATGGGAAGACCATGTATTTCACCGGTTGTAACCGCAAGAAAGACGGCTCCGATAAATGCGACATATATGTCACCAATCTTGGCGGCGACGGTAAATGGTCCAAACCGGAGAATCTCGGCCCCCCCATAAACACCGAATATGAAGAGTGCAACGCATCAATCAGCCCCGACGGAAAAACCCTTTATTTCTCATCCGACAGGCCGGGCGGGCAGGGGGGATATGACATCTGGGTGAGCACTCTTAAAGCAAATGGAAAGTGGTCTGAACCGAAGAACCTGGGGTCTACCGTGAACACATCTGGATGGGAGGGCGTAGCCTTTGTTGCAGCGGACGGGGTGACTCTATTCTTCTCCAGCAACGGCCACGGCGGATTCGGGAACGCGGACGTTTTTGTTACGAGGCTTCAATTGGATGGATCGTGGTCCGAGCCGGACAACCTGGGCGGTCTTATAAATTCCCCCTATAACGACATTTATTTTACCTTCCCCGCCTCGGGAGACTGGGCTTATTTCAGTTCGAGCAATGAGGAGGGCCTAGGAAAGGAAGACATCTACGCCATACCCAAGAACCTCATACTGGAAAGCAAGGATTTCGTTGTGGTGAGGGGCCGGGTGACCGATTCTTCCAACAACCAGTCGCTGGCAGCCATGATGAATGCCGCGGGTGGCCCAAACGTCAAGGCATCCACCACATCTAATCCTAAAACCGGAAATTACTCCATGTCCCTTAAAATCGGGGATGTTTATCACCTTACCGCAGGCGCCCAGGGATATATTGATCGCACCGAGGCCGTGGATCTCAAGCATGCCGATCCCTTCCATATCATCGTGAAGGACTTCGCGTTGAACCCCGTTAAAGTGGTCGCTACAACTACTGAGCAGGCAACGCCGGAGGAAATAGAAGAGGTTCTTATCGAGGGCGGGAAACTGGTTGTCCGGAATGTGCTGTTCGATTTCGATAAATATAGCCTCAGGAAAGTGGACCTGCCCATCCTTGACAAGCTTGTGGATTTCATGAAGAACAACCCAACCGTGGTTCTGAAGGTTGATGGATATACGGACAGCAAGGGTTCCTGGGAATATAACATGAGGCTCAGTATTCGCCGGGCCACGGCGGTGAAGAATTATCTGGCCAAACATGGGGTGCCTCCCAGAAGGATGGTCGCCGAGGGACACTCAAAAGATAACCTGCTTGAGCCGGACGATCCGAACGAGCGTGAAGGCAAGCTGAAGAACCGGCGCGTCGAGTTCAGCCTGGCCCAGAGCAATTATTCACCCACAAAGAATCCGAATACCACTATGCGCGGTAAAATGCCGCCGGACGTTGTGATAACTCAGGTGGCCAGCGCCGAGCCGGGATACCTCGTCATACCGGAACAACTCACCGTGCAAAACGCCTCCATAGCCACCGACGTGGTAAACCGTGTCCCTCTGGAAACGGGAAGGCAGTTTTCTTCGAGCGTGGGGAGACTCTATTTCTTTACGCGCATATTGGGAGCTTCTGAAGACGCTTACGTTTATCACCTCTGGTATTTTAAAGGGAAGCTTGTTAAGAAGGTTGAGGTTAAAGTAAAAAGCCCGGATTACCGCACCTGGAGTTACCTGAATATATTGCCTCAATGGATCGGTCCCGTGCGCGTCGAATGCGTCGCCCCTAACGGACGGGTGTTGGAAACGATAAGATTTACCCTGACGCAATAGCCAAGTGGGAACAGGCATTCAATATACAGGGAAGGACGCGAAAGCCGCTCTTGGCAAAGGAAAAACGCGCATTTGGGGCGCGTTTGTTCTCTTGATAATATTAATTCTGCCCGCTGTTTTAATCAGGGGGCAGGCCGATCAATGGAAGGGCATAAACCTGGGTCCGAACGTCAATTCCCCCGACAACGATTTCGGACCGATCATCAGCGCCGACGGAAACTATCTGCTATTCACTTCCGATCGCCCCGGCTTTGGCGGGCAGGATTTCTGGATGTGCCAGCGTATAGCGGGGGAATGGCGGCCCGCCGTGAACATGGGCGCCTCGCTTAATACCCTCCAAAACGAAGGCCCTGACACATTTTCCGTAGATAAAAGAACCCTCTATTTCACAGGCTGCGACCGGCCCGATGGAAAGGGCAAATGCGACATTTACTATACACGCATCACGGACCTGGGGACATGGTCGCCTCCTACCAACCTGGGCCCCCCAATTAACACTCAATACGACGAAGCTAACGCATCCTTAAGCTCCGATGGGAGACATCTTTTCTTCTCCAGCGTCAGGCCGGGTAACATGGGCGGAAGCCTGGAGTACAAGCTGAAAGTGGAGAAGGTCAATGAGCGGCGCCAGACCGTCACTGAGGAGGTGACCGAGAAGAACTGGGATATATGGGAGAGTGAATGGACGGGAACGGGTTGGGGAGCGCCGCGGAACCTCGGCCCCAATATAAATACCCCCATGAGCGAGCAAGTGGCGTTCATCCATTCCGGCGGCGAGACGCTCTACTTCAGTTCCAATGGCCGTGGCGGCTATGGCGGGCTGGACATCTTCATGTCGAAGCTCGTGAACGGCGTCTGGCAGCCCGCTCAAAACCTCGGCCCGACAATCAATACGCGGTTTCAGGAGACATACATAAGTGTTCCGGGGTCGGGGGACCTCGCTTATCTCTCGGCATGGCGGGAGGGCGGCTTCGGCAAACTCGACCTATACGTTGCGCCCATCCCACCACAGTTTCAGCCGCGCAAAATTATCATAATAATGGGCAAGGTTTACGACGTCGAGACAGGCGCAGTGCTAAAAGCCGTTGTTCGCCTGGAATATTTCAGGAACGCCGAGGAGGTCGCCATAACATCGAGCGATAAAAAAACCGGGCGGTACGAAGTCGCTCTGCCCGTAGGCAATGATTACGTTGTGAGCGCCACCTGTCCCGGTTACATGTTCTATTCAAAGAAGTTCGAGGTGCCCCTCACGATGGGGTTCCAGATTGTGCGGCAGGATATCCCCTTGACGCCGATAAAGGCCAACGAATCCATAGTCCTTGAGAATATCTACTTCGACTTTGATAAAGCAACCTTGCGGCCCGAATCAAAAGGTGAAATCAACCGGCTCGTTCAATTCATGCGAGATAACCCGAACGTAGTGGTGGAAATCAGCGGTCATACCGATAGCGTCGGGGGCCTCAAATACAACATGAAACTCAGCGGCGCCCGCGCCCAGTCAGTGGTGGCCGCCATACTCCAGGCAGGCATCCCCCCAATCCGCATGCGCGCCATGGGATACGCTTTCACAAAGCCCAGGCAGCTCGACGAGCGAATAAAACAAAAACAGGCAAAAGGCGACAGGCGTCCCCTACGCGTCATCACTCAGGAAATCATCAAGGAAACAAATGCGACTCCTGATGGAAAGCAACTCAACCGCCGCGTCGAGTTCAAAATACTCAAGGTGCAATAATCGAGAATCTTCTTTATCATACATTATAGTTCCGAATTGAATAGAGAAAGATTTTCTAAATCGAAAATCGAAAATCGAAAATCTAAAATTGAGTACCGGCTGTTCGATCATGAAAGATTATCTTGCGCGCTTCATAGGGAAGAAGATCAATATATTGAGAATGGGCGTCCCAAAGGATGTCTCTCACGAGGGAACGCTGAGCGAAATCGCCGGGGAAGTCGCGGTATTGCTCACCGATGAAGGCGTGGAATTGGGGATTCCGATCGAAAAGATACTGCTTGTGGGGCTACCTGAAAAGGAAAGGGGAGGTCGCGCCGCCGGTTTCATAGGAGATTAGTCGTGGCGGATGACCGCTTCCGAAGGCACATGCGCGTGCCTCTGCCGCTGGTGGTGGAGGTAATGTTTGAAGGGGAGAAGGAATCTCATCCCGTGCTCCTCGTGGATATATCTTGGGGTGGGATGTACATCAGGTCGGAAAATACAAGACTTATAGGATCGCGTATTACCGCTCACCTGCCCATAACCGAGGATAAAGTGTCGCTCGAGGTCACTGGCCGGGTGGTTAATCTCAACAAGAACATAGGCGGCCGCACGGTTCCCGGCATGGGCGTATGCTTTGATGAGCTTGACCACGACGCCAAGTCGCTGATCCAGAAAATGATCAACAGAATGCTTCATTCCAAGGCCTGATTTATCCCCGCAGATGACGACTAAATAAAATCGCCCTTTCTATTTATGCCATAGACCTTTACGGCGTCATTTCTTTTCGCACCGCGTTTATCATGGCGCGAAGATTGCCATGAAACACATCCCTCGGCTGAGTTGTTATCAGGCCCTTATATTTCTCTTCGGTGATTTCTGCGATGATCTTTTCATCAGGCTGGCCTTCGTGGAGGCGGCGTTCCAGTTCAAGGCGGAATTCTTTCCCATTTTTTATCGCGATGTCGAAATATTCGCGAGCTTCATCGCCCGTTAAAACGCCGTTGTGAGGAAGGCAAACGACGTCAGGCGTCAGGGCCTTCATCTTGTCGAGTCCTTCGAGATAAGCTGAATAATTGCTCAAGCCCTCGCTTATCACGTCGCCGGGGCCGTTGTAGAATCCCGCCGACTCCCCTGCGAACAGCGCCCTGTCCGGCTTCAGGAACAGCGCAATCGAGCATCGCGAATGGCCGGGCACATCGTATATTTCCAGTTCGACCCCGCCGCCCAGGTTAATCGAATAGCCTTCTTTTACCCGCATGTCAACACGGATTTCGTCAGGTATGGAAAAATCGAATCCGGGGTTCATTTTCTCAAGATCGAGCAGCTTGACGAACGAATCGTTCATGGCGCGGATGTAAGCCATCGCGCCCGGTTTTCGAAAAACCTCGGCCGCCACCTGGCTCGCTACAACCCTCGCTTCGGGGAAGGCGCGCATTAGCGCGGGCAGGCTGCCAACATGGTCAAAGTGCGAATGGGTGACGATAAGGAAGGCGATTTTTTCGGCGGCGCCCGGCATCGAGTTGAGCCGACCGACGATCGAAGGGGCGATTATGCTGACTCCCGATTCGATGACCGCCCATTTTTCGCCTCTCGCAATGTAAACCGGTATTTCCGCGCTGCCGATCATCTCAACGCGCGGGCTGACCGGGCCGGGTTGTGTCACAAGCATGATTTATCCTCTTTGAATTGAAAATAACTCGCCCCAAACCTGCTCGGCGTCTATCCCATCCATGCATCCCCCTTCGCGGCATTGGCTCCATGAGGACCTTTCGCAGGGCGAGCAGTCTGCGGCGGAATAAATGATTTTCACCCTTGGCCCCACTGGCCCCCATACCCTTGGATCCGTGGGGCCGAACAGCGCCACCGTGGCGGCGCCCGCCCCTGCCGCCAGATGCGTTATCCCCGAATCGTTTCCGAGATAGGAGGCGCAACGGCTAAGGATGGATATGAGAACGCCCAGGGGCGCATCTCTCAACACTGCCATTTTTCCCTGACCTGCAATGGCGGATACCCGCTCGCGATCCGCAGGGCCTTCGAGCAGTAGGACCGATCCGCCCGCCGAACGCCACCTCCCGGCTACATCTGCAAACCGTGGAGCGGGCCAGCGCTTCGCCGGAGCGCCGCTGCCGGGATGAATCACCAGAAGCGATGGTATTGACTCGATGTCCAGACCATTCAATGCCTTGTCGGCCGCTTCATCATCCTTGCTGCTCGCTTTCAGTGTCGCAGGCGCATCTGTCCATGTAGGGACCGCCGCACCGGAAGATAACCCCAGTTTGTTCAGCAAATATTGCGAAACATGAATAACTCCCCCCTCTGGCGGGTTGGGAGAAACGGCAAACACCTTGCCGCCCGTCGCCTCGGCAAGGTTATCAACAAAATCCCGGTCGCTCGCCCCCATCCATGAGACCACCAGCTCCGCCGCTCCGGTGACGCCGGCGTCGGGCGTCGAGAACAGCCGATGAATGCCGCTCGATTCCAGGTATTGCGTTTGAATGTCAAGGGACGTATAACGCCAGACGGGGAATCGGACGAAGCCGAATATCCGGGCATAAGGATGCCTTTTGCGAAGCGTGGCCAGCACGGGAAGCCCAAGGATCAAATCCCCCAATGCGCCCGGATGCAAAACCAGAATACGCATGAGAAGAGTTTAACCACAAAGGCGCAAAGTCACAAAAAGTTATTTCAGCTTTCCTCGATTCCCGCTCAACGTGTAGTGCGCCTTGACCGCAATCCCGATACATTGGAATGAGGACAAGGGGCTATGCCCATTTGTCTCCCGTCTTGTCCTCGCATAACTTTCCCGATTTGTCGGGACTGCGGTCATAAATGGGGTACCCCCATTTTTAAGCGGGAATCGAGGGCGAATGTTACAATACTGTTATCTTGCGGGCAACCTAAAGTAATGTTAAGCTAACCGGTAAAAGCATGGGATACAATTGATGCGAGTTGTGTTTGTCAATGGGAAGCGTTTTTGGGGCGGGGCGGAAAAGAGGCACCTTTCCCAGGCGACTTTCCTTATGAACAGAGGCCATGAGGTGTATTTTTTCTCGGCTCCTCAGGGAGAGGTTGCGCGGCGCGTAAAGGAAGCGGGAGTTCCGATTGAAGAATTCGGATTCCTCAACGATGTTGATATTATAAGTTTTTTTCGGCTCTACAGCGCCTTCCGAAGAATAAAGCCCGATGTCGTTATATTTAACTCGAACAGGGAGCTGAGGCTTGCCGGGGCTGCCGCAGCGCTCGCCGGCATTAGAGTCAGAGTTCAATGCAAGGAAATCTCAGGGCTGAAGGATAACCGCCGCTACCGATTGACTTACCGCCATTTGTGCACGCACACCTTATGTGTCGCCGACGCGCTGCGTGAAGAGATTGTCTCCCTCGGATGGCTTGACCCTATGTCTGTTAAAGTAATTCACACATACGTTGACCTCTGCCAGTTCACTCCCGAAGGGCCTCGAAAATTGCGGCGGGAAATCGGCGCGGGGGATGACGACATGATAATCGGGGCAGTGGCGAGAATATCTTCCATCAAGGGCTTTGAATTTCTTATCGGGGCAATGCCTGAGATAATCAAAGCCTGTCCGAAGGTCAAATGCGTTTTAGTAGGCAAAGGCCGTCTCGAGCAGGACCTGAAAAACATGGTCAATAGGATGGGCCTGAAAGACGCCGTCATATTCCTGGGTTTTGTTGAAAATCCCGCTGATACAGTCAGGTCCCTGGACGTGGCCGTTTATCCTTCGGTCCATACCGAGGGCTTGCCGCACAGTGTGCTCGAGTCAATGGCGTGCGGCGTGCCGGTTGTTTCGACGCCCATCAGTGGCATTCCGGAGGCCGTTGAGGATGGCGTGACGGGGTTGCTGGTGCCGCCGAACGATGCCGGGGCCGTGGCGGAAGCGATAATCTCCCTCATACGCGACCCCGAACGACGCCGCGCGATGGCCCAGGCGGCGCGTAAAAAAGTGGAAAAGGAGTTCAATCGCGACGACAAAATGGCGGAACTCGAAAACTGGCTCAAAGAAATAATAGCTGAAAATTGACAATTGGGGATTTTAAACTTTTTTTGAATAATGGAATATTTATGAAAAGACGTGATTTCGCGCGCATTTCCGCGGGAATAGCGGGCACAATGGCTGCCGGAACCTTTCCATTATGGTCTGAGAGCGGCAAGCCTTCCGTCATCTTCGTAAAACGGGAAGAAGACACTGCGGCCGCGTTGAAAGCGGCGCTTGCCGCGACCGGCGAACTGGCTTTTGTGAAGCGCGGTGATTCGGTGTTGATAAAACCGTGTGTCAACTCCGACAAGCCTTGGCCCGCGACATCAAGCCCGGAACTGCTAAAACTCCTGATCAGGTCCCTGAAAGACCGGGGCGCGGGCGAAATTATCGTTGGCGACCGTTCCGGCCCCCACCGCGATACAGAGGAATGCATGAGAAAGTGCGGCCTTCTTGACGCGGCTAAAACCGCCGGGGCACAGGTCGTCTTTTTCGAGAACGAGCGGTACGTGGAGCTTGATCTTCCGCAGGCGACCAACTGGCGCGGCAGGATTTCGGAGCCTCAAATAGTTCGTGATGCGCATCACGTTATAAGCCTGCCCACAGTGCGCACCCATGCCATTGCCGGCTTCACAATGACCATTAAGAACTGGGTGGGGCTTGTGCCCATGGAAAAGCGCCATGGCATGCACGTGCCCTTCGGCTTCCCGCAAAGGGTCGGCGAACTGACCCTGCTTCGCAAACCCGCTCTGACGCTTCTCGATGGCCGTCAGGGCTTCGTAGAAGGAGGGCCGGATGTGGGGACGCTGGTCAAGCCGGGCCTTTTCGCAGCGGGAACCGATCCTGTGGCCCTGGACGTGCTTGGCATGGCGATACTCGCACAGAACGGGGCCCCACCTCGCATCTCAGGCCAATCGCCATGGAGAAACCCGATAATAAACCGCGCCGCCGAGGTGGCCGGGGGCGTTAGGTCCGGCGCCGACATCAAGGTGGACGCCGTTAATGTGAAGGAAATAGGCGATCTTCTGAAATTCATGGAGACACCTCATTGACACACCAACATCTCCCTGCTTCGATCAGGATGCCGAATGGGAAACTTGTCTAATCGTTCTGTTGTCATTTTTGTAGCCTTTCTGACGCTTCTTCTTGCCCCGCGCTCAGCGCCCGCGGAGCCTGCGGGCGACCCATATCGCCAGCCGGCGGCGGTCGAGGAAATCCGCCGGGTGCGCGACCTTCTTTTCGATGGCCGATACGATGAGGTCGTGCCCGAGTGTCGCAGGGCCGAGCGGAAATTCCCCGATCTACTGGTGTGGCGTTTTGCGGCCATGCTGGCGCCGCAGGCCAGAATGCTCGAGCTCCACAATTGGGCCTTATCTAACGAATATTGGGGGGAATGGGCGGAGCTGCTCAAGCTCTCCGAAAAAATCAGGCGGCGGAGGCCATACAGCGCCTACGATTACCTCTGCCTCGGCGGCGGATACGGCGTCGCGGGCCTCCACCACGCCCGCGGACGGAACTATCGCAAGGCCTTTGAGATCGGCGTCAAGGCGATAAGCCTCCTTGATAAAGCCATCCAGACCGACCCCTCCTGCAACGACGCATACCTCGGACTCGGGGTATATCATTATTATCGAGGCATTCTTGCGGAGCGCCTGAAATGGCTGCCCTTCTTCTCCAATGACCGCCGTATCGGCCTCGATGAGCTTGACAGGGCGCGGAAAGGCCTTTTTGCGCGGCCCCTCGCCGACATCGCATTGGTGTACCTGTACAAGGACGAGCGAAAATGGAAAGAAGGACTTGCCATTGCGAACGAGATGCGGAAACAGTACCCCCACGGCATGTTGCTGCCCCAACTGATAGGCTTCTTCCACCTGAACCTGCGCGAATGCGAAGCGGCAATGCCATACTTTGACCTCGTGTTGAAAGCGGACCCCGAAAACGGCCCGGTTCACCTTTTCAGGGGGTTTTGTCTACTTTGCATTGATAAAAATGATGAAGCGGAACAGGAATGCGGTAAGTGCATCGCGCTCGGCGCCACAAACGAATATCAGGCGCCAGCTTATTTCTGCCTCGGCGAAATTGATTGGAGGCATGGCAAATACAATGAGGCAAGAGCGAAATGGAAGAAAGCGGTGCAGCTCGATCCGATGTTCAAGGAGTCCCAAAAGGCGCTCGAGCGACCTCTGCCCTCGGGCGCTCCGAAAAAATAGCCGGAGCGTGGATTGACTCGATGAAAATATCGTCATTTATCATACATATTATCTGCCTCGTCGCCGTTGCCCCATTTTCCACCTCCGCTGCAAGGGCGGAACCCTTCAACGTTCCATCTGTCCCCGACGGCGAGTCGAGGGAATTCCGCGTGCGCCGGATCGAGCAGAAAGGCCCCGGCGTCAAGTCGCTGTATCGCGCGGGCGAGGAGCTGGATCATTACTCCGTGAAGACCTTATGGAGAGGCGGGCCGGGGGGCCGCGAGATGGAGGTTGTTCGCAACGAGGTTCGCGCGCGCGGGCATCATTGTGTGTCGTACTTCACGTTTATCGAGAGAGGTAAATATATGTACAACACGGCGTACCGGCTTGAGATCAGGTCGCCGGAGGGGCGGCTGCTGAGAAGCGAAAAAGGAATCGCCTCGTCCCCGAAGGGAGAGCCGCCGCCGGACCTGGTGGCCGCCCTGGCGATAAGCGAGGCGCTGAGGGGCTATAATTTCCGGAAGGACGCAAAAACAAGCCTGCACGTCTGGAACCCGGAGGGCGGGGACACCCCACTCATGAATCTGACAGTGCTCGGCGCGGAATCGGTCACCGTTCCGGCGGGAGTTTACCGAGCGTGGCGCGTAAACATGGAGATGGACCTGAAAGACATCCTCGGCAGGTGGATCGGATTGGACTTCCTCGTCAAAATGCTCATGCCCGGCTACCTCTTCTGGTTCGCAGACACCCCGTCGCACCCCCTTGTCAACTTCCAGGGGCAATTCGGGCCAAAAACCAGCGCGCCCATCGAGATACATGAATTGACAAAAATATCACCTTAAGTGAGAACCCATAAGCCTGCCCCTTGACTGGCCCGGAAAACGTGCTATTATTGCTTTACAGATTTGAGGGCATAAGCCCTCGTTTTTATTGCCGGTTGACCCCTGATCCCCAGTAGCTCAATTCGGCAGAGCATGCGGCTGTTAACCGCAGGGTTGTTGGTTCGAGTCCAACCTGGGGAGTTTCCTCAACAAGGCAAAGCATGTCCCGATTTATCGGGATTAACCGCAGGGTTGTTGGTTCGAGTCCAACCTGGGGA
>Ga0209777_10007647_pt1 | contig 11949 bp, 5 predicted proteins | sample FrelakmetHBP12HB_FD_187147 | JGI IMG/M metagenome (GOLD analysis project Ga0209777, IMG submission 187147) | Freshwater lake sediment microbial communities from the University of Notre Dame, USA, for methane emissions studies -HBP12 HB (SPAdes)... | ecosystem: Environmental > Aquatic >... | reverse complement strand
GCGAAAGCATGGCACCCAACGGGCGGGACTTGAGAGCCGTGGCCGGCCCTGGGATAGGGGAGGAGTCTTGATGCGCCACGCCGTCCCGGCCCTGGCCGCCGTCCTCCTGGTGCTTGCGGCCGGGTGTGCCGACAGCCGGAACCTCCGGACGATCCGCGACCAGGCCGACTTCGACCGGACGGTCCTCTGGTCCTCGCGGCCGGTCCTCGTGAGCTTCTACAAGGAGAACTGTCCCTCCTGCCGGATGCTGAACCCCACCCTCGATCGCCTGGCCGGGGAGTACAAGGGCCGGGTCGTCTTCGCCGAATTCGAGACCGTGACCGCCTCCCTCGACGTGCCCTCCGAGAAGATCAAGCGGAAGTACGACATCGAGGTCTTCCCGACCGTGATCCTGTTCCTCAACGGGCGCCAGAAGTACCGTTTTGTCGGCGACCCCAATATCGAAAACTACCGCGAGGCGCTGAACGAAGTCTGCCGGTACGTGGCAGGGACGGCTGCGCCCCGCAAACGGGCCGGTTGACGCGTCATGCAGGCCGCGGCGTGCCGCGGCGCCGTGGTTGTTCGATTGATAAGGAAGCCGCGGCTCGCCGCGGCCTACACTTGCGGGGCGCGTGTTTCTGAGCCATTAACTATTGTGAGGATATCAATATGTGTCACCGACTGTGGCTGGTTGTTGCGGGCGCGGCGCTCCTGGTGGCCGCAGGCCAGGCCTTCGCCACCGAGACCGAGAATCAGAACCTCGAGATCCTGCCCGCGCCGGGTGCGGTCAAGATCGACGGCAAGTTCGACGACTGGGACCTGACGGGCGGCCTGTTCGCCTGCGGCGACGTCGAGAATTCCGCCTCCAGTTTCGGCGTCTGGTTCCACGCCATGTACGACAAGGACAAGCTCTACCTCCTGGCCCGCTGGGTCGACAAGACCCCGATGAACAATCCGGGCAGCTCCAAGGGCGACTACGGGTTCCGCGGCGACTGTCTCCAGGTCCGCATCATCACGGCCCCCGACATCACGATCCCCGGCGTCGCCAACCCCGGCAACAATGACAACGACGCCCCGCAGGCCCGCACGTCGCACCTGACCGCGTGGCGCGACAAGGACGGCCTCGACGTCATCGACATCGAGTTCGGCCGCACCTTCAAAGAGGGCAGCCTCAAGAACGCCAAGGCCGAAGGCGCCGAGCAGGCCTTCCTCGAGTGGCCCGACCACAAGGGGTACACGCAGGAAATCGCGATCCCCTGGAAGATCCTCACGAAGCCCGGCGCCGAGATGAAGCCCGGCATGAGGCTGCTCATGACCGTCGAGCCGAACTTCACCGTCGGCACCGGCGGCCGCCTCACGATCAAGGACCTCTTCAAGCCCGGCGTCGCGCTCGACCGCGTCTTCACGTTCATGGGCAGCGGCGGCTGGGGCTACGCGACCCTGGCGGCCAAGGGCCATGTGCCCCTCCGCCCGGTGCGCCTGGCCGACGGGCGCGAGTTCCCCGTCAAGATGGAGGGGGGCCTTCCGGTCGTCGACTGGACGGGCGTCATCAAGAGCCGCCTGCCCGACGGCTTCAAGCCCGTCCGGTTCACGCTCCCCGAGGACGGGTACGTATCTCTGAACGTCTTCGCGCCCGACGGGACGGTCGCGCGCCAGCTCCTGACGTGCAACTTCTTTACGAAGGGCGAGCACGAGGTCAAGTGGGACGGACTCGGCACCACGTCGGTCCGCCGGCCCGGCGCCGTCATGCTCCCCGGCGACTACACCTGGGAAGGCTTCTACCACAGCGGCATCGGCCTGCGCCTCCGCGGCTGGGCGGCCAACAGCGGCCCGGCCCCGTGGCAGGGCTGGGGCGCCGACCACGGCAACCCGGTCGCGTGCGCCACGTCCGGCGACTTCATGTATGCCGGCTGGGGCGGCGGCGAAGGCGACAAGCCCCTCGTCGCCTGCGACCTCGACGGCAACATCAAGTGGAAGAACATCCGCGGCGGCATCGCGAGCGCCTCCCTCCTGGCCACCGATGGCGTCAACGTCTACGCCTACAACGCCATCAAGGCCTATGCTGCGCTGGCCGTCTACCGCGTCGACGCCAAGACCGGCCAGTACACCGAGTGGAGTGACCTCAAGTCCACCGACCTCACGATGAAGGACCTCTGGGGCGACACGAAGGAGGCCGAGAACGGGCCGAGCGGCCTGGCCGCCGCCGGCGGCAGCGTCTTCGTCAGCTTCTCGGGCCAGGACACCGTCTTCGTCGTCGACGCCAAGACCGGCAAGGTGGCGAAGAAGCTCTCGGTCCCGAAGCCGTCCGGCCTGGCGGTCGCGTCGGCCAAGCAGATTTTCGTCGTCTCCAACGGCGGCGAAGTCCTGTCGGTCGACGTGGACTCCGGCGCGGCCAAGCCCGCCGTCAAGCCGGCCCTGGAGCCCAAGGACTGGGTCTCCGCCCTCGCCCTCGACAAGGCGGGCAACCTGTACCTGGGCATCCGCGGCGAGCATCACCACGTCCTGGCCTTCGGCCCCGACGGGAAGTTGCAGCGGATGATCGGACGCAAGGATGGCCGCGCGCTCACGGGCGCCTGGACGCCCGACGGCATGTACAATGTGGCAGGCATGGCCGCCGATGCCAAGGGCCAGCTCTGGGTGGCCGAGGACGACGGGTCGCCGCGCCGCGTCAGCATCTGGGACGCCGCCACCGGCGCGCTCAAGAAGGAGATGTTCGGCGCGTCGGCCTACGGCGCGACCGGCTGCGCCATCGACCCCGACGATCCGTACCTGATGGTCGGCTCCGGGTGCGAGTGGCGGATCGACCCGAAGACGGGCCGCGCGGCCTGCGTCGGCACGGTCACGCGAGAGGGGATGGCCTCCTCGCGGTTCGCGCACGGCTCGAACGGCAAGCTCTACCTGGCCGTCACGTCCGGCTTCATCACGACGGCCCCGGCCCGGATCTACGAGCGCCTCGGCGACGCCAACTACAAGCTCCGCACGATTGTTTCGCGGGACGAAAAGACCAAGGAAATCCGCGTCTGGTCCGACGAAAACGACGATGGGCACGAGCAGCCCGGCGAAGTCAAGACGTTCGCGATGGACCTGGGCGGCTGGATCGACGGCTGGTACCTCTCGATGACGCAGGACCTCACGTTCTGGGGCACGCGGTACAAGGTTCCCGCGACCGGCTTCACGGCGTGCGGCGCCCCGCAGTACGACCTGGCGAAGGCCGTCAAGCTGGCCGGGCCCACCGAGGGCCGCGGCGGCATGGGCGCCCAGATGGGCCTCGGCGCGGCCGACGGCCGGTTCATGCTCTACAACGGGGCCTACGGCGAGGACCACTCGACCTTCGACTGCTACGACGTCGCGAGCGGTAAGCGGATGTGGACCTATCCTAATAATTTCACCGGCGTTCACGGCTCCCACCGGGCCATCCCGGCCGAGGTCGGCATGATCCGCGGGGCGTACGACCTCGTGGGCGCGGCCAGGCTGCCCGCCCCGATCGGCGACATCTGGGTCGTCCCGACCAACAAGGGCGAGTGGCACGTCCTCACCGAGAAGGGCTTCTACCTGACGCGCCTCTTCGAGGGCGACGCCATGAAAAACGTCTACCCGGACCAGGCCGTCCCCGGGGCGATCCTCGACACCTGCCCGCCCGGCGCGGGCGAAGAGGCCTTCGGCGGCTCCATCACCCAGCAGAAGGACGGCAAGCTCTCCGTCCAGGGCGGCCACGTCAGCTTCTGGAACGTGGAGGTCGTCGGCCTGGACACGATCCGAGCGCTGCCGGGCGGCAAGATCGCGATGACCGACGCCGACATGAAGTCTGCCGATGCGTGCCGCGCGAAGGTCCTCCAGGCCGGCACGACCGCCAAGCGCCTCAACGCCTCCAAGGCCACGCCGGCCTTCACGGGCGACCTCGACAAGGACTTCGCCGGCGCCGAGTTCGCCAAGTACCAGAAGGAAGAGGCGACCGCCCTCCGCACCGCCGTCGCCTGGGACGACAAGGCCCTCTACGTCGGCTGGGAAGTCAAGGACTCGACGCCGTGGGTCAACGGGGCCGACGCCCCCGAGTTCATGTACGCGCGCGGCGACACGGTCGACCTCCAGCTCGGCGCCGACCCGAAGGCCCCGAAAGGCCGCACCGAGGCCGCGATGGGTGATATGCGTATCTCCATCGGTCCCTTCCAGGGGAAGCCCGCCGTGGTCGTCTACCGCAAGGTGGCCGCCGAGAAGCATCCGAAGTCGTTCAGCTCGGGCGTCGTGAAGGACTACCAGATGGACAGCGTCCTGGTCCTCGCGGAGGCCAAGGTCGAGGTGAAGGTCGACGCGGTCAACCGGCGGTACGTCGTCGAGGCGGCGCTGCCGATGGCGGCCCTGGGCCTGACGCCGTCCGAGGGCCTGAAGCTCGGCGCCGACTTCGGCGCGACCTTCGGCAACAAGGCCGGCGACGACACGGTCTTGCGGTCCTACTGGAGCAACCAGAACACGGGCCTCGTGAGCGACGAAGTCTTCGAGCTTCAGATGGCCCCGGCGAACTGGGGCGAACTGATGCTGAAATAAGGCAGTGTGAAAGCGGGCCTCGTTAGCCGCCCCGCTTGCGGGGCGCGTGTTGCCTTGCCCCGGGGCAATAAACCGGCGCGCTTAACATGGCCTCCGGTGTATTCACCGGGGGCTAATTGTGGCCTTCGCGCTTGCTCGGCATGGGCACCGTCTTCACTTCGCCGAGCTTCGCCATCTGCTCCTTGACCTGGGCCGCGGGGGCGACGATCACGATCACCATGCGGTCGGGGCGGACGTACTTGTCGACGACCTGCCGGATGTCGGCCTTCGTGACCTGGCTGACGCGCGCCGGGTACTTGTCGTAGTAGTCGAGCGGGTACCCGTTCAGGATGCCCTCGACGCGGTAGTTCGCCTGCTGGGCGATGGTCTGCATCCCCATGAGCATCGAGCCGGTGACGCGAAGCTTGGCCTCCGAAAGTTCGGCGTCGGTCACGTCGGCGGCCCGCATGTCGTCGAAGACCTTGAACATCGCCTCGACGGCCTGGGCGGTGGAGGGCAGGGCGGTGTCGGTCGCGCCGAGGAACGTGCCCGCGTGCCGCGCGGGGTGGAACGTGGCCCAGACGCTGTACGCCAAGCCCTTCTCGGCGCGTACGTAGCGGCCGAGCCGCGAGTCGATGCCGGCGCTCAGGATGCGGCTCGCGAGGTCGCCCGCGAACTTCTCGTCGCTGAAGAGCGTGTAGGACCGCAGGCCCAGTCGCACCGTGCCCTGCTTGCCTTCGGGCCGGTCCACGAGGACGATGGAGCGTTTCTCGGGCGCCTTCGGGAGCGTGTAGTCGACGGTCGTCTTCTCGCCCGCGGGCCAGTCGGCCAGCAGCGCCTTAGCGAGCTCCTGGCCGCGCGCGACGGTGACGTCGCCGGCGAGCGCGAGGACGGTGTCGTTCGGCACGCACGTGGCGCGGTAGCAGGCCTGCACGTCCTCGAGATTGATCGCCGAGACGCTCCCGGGCGTGGCGTGGATGCCTCCGGGCGAGGCACCGTAGAGCTCGGTCATCAGGTCCTGCTCGGCGACGGCCGCCGGCTGCCCTTCCTGCATGCGAAGCTGGTTGAGCTTCTGCTCCTTCAGGCGCGCGAACTCGTCGGCGGCCAGGGCCGGCTCGCGGAGGACCGTGCGGGTGAGCTTCATGGCGGCGTCGAGTTGGTCGGTAGTCGAGGAGCCTGTGAGGCGCGTGTAATCGTCGCCGCTGGAGACCTCGATGCTCGCGCCGCGCGATTCGAGGGCCTCGTTGAGCTCGGCGAAGGTCTTGCCGCCGGCGCCGCGGCGAACAAGGCTCGCGGCAAGGCCCGCGAGGCCCGCCTTGGCGGCCGGGTCGCTGTCGGAGCCGCGGCGAAGCGTGAGGCTCCAGTTCACGAGGGGCAGCCGCGCGTCGGGGAGGATGACGACGCGGACGCCGCCGACGGTCGACTCGGTCCCCTTCTGAAATACCGGGTTGGGCGGCGTGTCGGAGACGGGCGGCTTGGCGGGGTAGCTCTCGGGGAACTTGACTTCGCGGGCGGCGATGGGCTTGGTGCTCGCGACCGGCTCGGCCAGTTTCTCGGCCTCCAGCGGCGCGGCCGGGTCGGGCGCGACGCGGACGGTCGTTCGCCTCGCGTCCAGAAGGTACCTCTTCGCCACGGCCTGGATGTCCTCGGCCTTGACGGCCTCGGTCTTGGCGAGCTCGGTGTTGACGCGGTTCGGGTCGCCGCCGAGGAGGGCCTCTTCGCCGACTTGCGAGGCGATGCTCGTGGCGGTCTCGCGCCCGCGGATGAGGGCGACGCGGGCCTGGGTCTTGGCCTTGTCGAGCTCCTCGGGCGTGACGCCCTTTTCGCCGACTTCCTTGACGGCCGCGAGCAGGGCCTTTTCGACCTCGTCGCTCGAACGGCCCGCCAGGACGGTCGCGCTCACGACGAACTGGCCCGCGATCTCGAGGTTGAAGTCGGAGGCGCCGACGTCGACGCACAGCGGGGCGACGCCGTAGACGAGCGTCCGGTCGAGGCGGCTGGACCGTCCGCCGCCCAGGATCGTCCCGAGGAGCGAGAGGGCGTAGTGGTCGTCGGACTTGTAGGGCGCGGTGGCGTAGCCGAGCATGACCTTGGCGAGGGGGACGCGGTACTTGACGTCGCGGAGGCGCGGTTCGGTCTGCTCGGGCTCGGCCGGATAGTCGCGCTTGACCTGGCTGCCGCGCGGGATCCATGCAAAGTACTTATGGACGAGCGTCTTGGCGGCCGCCATGTCGACGTCGCCCGCCACGACGAGGACGGCGTTGTTCGGCACGTAGTAGCGGTTGAAGAACTCCTGGAGCTCCGAGGCCTGGGCGGCGCGGAGGTTGTTCATGTCGCCGATCGGCGACCAGCGGTAGGGGCCCTTCGTGAAGGCCGTGCCGAGGAAATCCTCCCAGAGGTTCCCGTAAGGGGAATTCTGCTTCATCCGCCATTCCTCGGTGACCACGTTCCGCTCGGTCCGGTAGATCTCGTCGGAGACCTTGAAAGAGGCCATGCGGTCGGCCTCCAGGTAGAGGGCGAGCTCGACCTGGCTGGAGGGGAGCGTGTTGACGTAGACGGTCTGGTCGAAGCTGGTGAAGGCGTTCGAGTTGCCGCCGACCATGCCGATGAGCTTCATGTGTTCCTCGGGCTTGACGTGCTCGGAGCCGCGGAACATCATGTGCTCGAACATGTGGGCGAAGCCGTGGCGGTCGGCCTGCTCGTCCTTCGAGCCGACGTGGTAGAGGACGCGGACGTGGACGACGGGCGCCTGGCGCAGGGGGGCATAGATCACCTCCAGGCCGTTGTCGAGCGTCTCCTGGGTGAAGTCGATCGTGGCGGCGGCCCGGGCCTGGGCGCTCGGCAGGGCCATGGCGAGCAAGAGCGCGGCCAGCGCCCCCAGCCAGGCGTTGCGATGGGAGGTCTTCATCGTGTCTTTACCTTTCGGTCCAAGGTCCCCGCCCGTCCGGTCCGCTGTGCGCGCTTTCGGCGCTCAAGGCAGTGTAGTGGGGTGCGGCCGGTTGTCAAGCCGCGGGAATTCCTGGAACCGTTGCGAGGGTCGGGTGTCTAATGAGCTAACGTGCTTCGCCGCCGCGCTTGCGCGGCGCTGCCTTTGAATCTGCACAACAAAAAGGATCTAGCAATGAGAGCCCTGCTCGCCTTCGCCCTGCTCGCCATCGTTGGCGTACCCGCCTGGGCCGCCCCGGCCGCCGAGAAGCCCGCCCCGAGCGAAGAGGGCGTGAGTCTCACCGTCTACAATCAGAACTTCGCGGTCGTCAAAGAGGTCCGGTCGCTCGACGTGCCGCAGAAGACGTCGATCGTCCAGTTCCGCGACGTCGCCAAGCAGATCGACGCGACCAGCGTCGCCTTCAAGAGCCTCACCGACCCGCAGGGCACGACGGTCCTCGAGCAGAACTACGAGTTCGACCTCGTGAGCGCCGACAAGCTCCTCGACAAGTACATCGACAAGGCCCTGACCGTCGTCACAAAGCAAGGGAAGTCGTACGAAGGGCTGCTCCAGTCGTTCGACGCGGGGCAACTGGTCCTGAAGGGGAGGAACGGCATCGTCATGGTCCAGCGGCCGGACAATGTGCAGAACATCGAATTCTCCACGCTACCCGAGGGACTTCTGACGCGGCCGACGCTCGTGTGGAAGGTCGCGACGGAGAAGCCCGGGAAGCACCTGGCCCAGGTGACCTACCAGACGCAGGGCCTCTCGTGGGTCTCGGACTACTCGGCGATCATCAACAAGGACGACACGAAGATGGACCTGTCGGGGTGGGTGACGATCACCAACCAGTCGGGCGGGGCGTACAAGGACGCCAAGGTCAAGCTCATCGCGGGGGACGTGCGGCGAATCCAGCCGCCGGTCCGCTTGAGGGAAATGGACTCTGCCAAGAGCGAAGGGAAGGGGGGAGGCGGCGGATTTGTAGAAAAGGCGTTCTTTGAGTACCATATGTATACCCTGGGCCGCACAACCACGGTCAACGAGAACCAGGTCAAGCAGGTCGAGCTTCTGACGACCGCCGACGTGCCGGTCCTGAAGCGCTACGTCTTCGAGCCGATGGGCCGCTTCTGGCACCAGCGCTACGGTTCGCAGAACGAGTACAAGATCAACGTCTTCGTCGAGTTCAAGAACTCGCAGGCTAACCACCTGGGCATGGCCCTGCCGAAGGGCAAGGTCCGCGTCTACAAGCGCGACCCGGCCGACAACGAGCTCGAGTTCGTCGGCGAAGACCAGATCGACCACACGCCGAAGGACGAGGAATTGAAGCTCTACGTCGGCGACGCCTTCGACATCGTCGGCGAGAAGACCGTCACCGATCACAAGCAGGGCGACCGGTGGAGCCAGGACTCGGTGAAGGACGAGATCCGCAACCACAAGGACGAGGACATCAAGACGCTCGTTCGCGAGCACCTGAACATGGCCCAGTGGGAGCTGACGGCCAAGAGCATGGAGTTCAAGAAGGTCGACGCAAGCACCATCGAGTTCGAGTTGGCCGTGCCGAAGAACGGCAAGGCCGAAGTCACCTACACGGTCATGTATCGCTGGTAAGAGCCTGATGAGGACCGCGCAAGGGGTCAGGAGCCCTATGTGTAAGGCTCCTGACCCCTTTGTTCTTGGGACCGCCGGGTCAGTTCACGCAGCCTGCCATGCACCCGGAAGGGGTCAGGAGCCTAACGGATAAGGCTCCTGACCCCTTTGGGCAGTCGTCCGATAACCGCGCCGGTGTACGACCCCCCTGCCGCGCGGCAGCCGGCCCGAGAATGGGATTTGGGCCTAAAGTTATCCTCAATGGCTGCCGATAGCTCCCTCGGTTGGAGCACCCGAACGCGCTAGCACCCCCTCTACAAAAGGAGACGCGCATGCGGAGAGGCGGCCGAGGTCTCACCATGGTTGAGCTGGCCGTGGCGCTGGTCGTCATCGGCGTCCTGGCGGCCTTTGCCGGGCCGCGCTTCATGGCCGCGGCGGAGCGCTCGAAGGCGGGGGAAGCGTTCAACTACCTTTCGGCCGTGCAGGCGGCCCAGGAGCGGTATCACTCGCGCCAGGGCACGTATGCGAGCAAGGTGACCGACCTCGATATCAAGCTGACGGCGCCGAAGTCTTTCTCGGTCGGCACGATCGGGGCGGGAACCACCAAAAGCCTCGAGGACTCCTGGAAGCTGACGCTGATCCGCATGGGCGCGTGGGCAGGCTACGGCGAGTACACCGTGACGTTCAACGAGGAAGGGTTCGCCGGCGACGACAGCACGATCAAGGACAAGCCGGACATCAACCCGATGCAGACGTGATCGTCCTGGGCCAATAGATCTCCGATGTGAGTTCTCCTCGTGAGATAACGGCGGCGGTTCCCGAAAGGGGCCGCCGCTTATTCTTGACCTGATTCCGGAACTCTACGGTCCGATCGCGTACAGGAACTGTTCTCCCCGGACGTATAGCCGGTTCCCCTCGAAGACCGGGTTGGCGTAGGTGGTCACCTCCTGCGGGCTCAGCGGGAAATCGCGCACGAGGCACGTTCGGATCGAGTTCCGGGCGACCTGCCGGAACTCGCGCCCCGGCTCGAAGATGACCGTGTTGCCCTGGTTATCCATCGCGTAGATGAACTTCCCGGCCAGCGTCGGGGCCGACGTGCAGCCGGCGGCGTTGTAGCTGAAGATCGGTTTCAGGTCGAGCTTCTGGCGGTAGACGAGCTTCTTGGCCTGGGCGTCGATGACGTGGAGGATTCCGTCGGACGAGACCGAGTAGAGCAGTCCGTCCAGGAAGAGCGGCTCGGTGTAGCTGGCCTCGCTCTTGATCCCGGACACTTCCTCTGCGCCGCACTTGGGCGCCCACGGTTCGGCTTTGACGTCCGTGAAGTCCCGGGCCAGGAGCCAGTTATAGCGGCCGAGGTAGAGGATGCCCGCCTTGAAGCGCGGGGCGCCGATACCTCCCTCCAACGGCTCTTTCCAGGCACGGACGCCGTCGGCGATTCGGATGGCGTTGCCGTTCGGGGTGAAGACGATCGGCGTCCCGGCCACGACCGCCGCGACGTTGGCCACCAGGCAGCTCTTTTCGTCGACGTTCTTCCAGGCGAGCGACCCGTCACGGGCATTGAGGGCGACCATCCCCTCGCCCGGGATGCCGATCACGAGCTTGTCCCCGATGAGGAGCGGCGAGCACGGATAGCGGTATGGCCCCCACTTGGATTTCGGATCGCGGACGAGGAGGTCCACGCGCTGGATCCACTTGCGGTTGCCGTCGAGGCCGTAGCAGGCCGCCACGCCGTGCGTTTGCCACACATAGACAAACTTGCCGTCGCTCACGGGCGTCGGCGTGGTCCATCCGGCCAGCGGCCAGTGGCTGACCGTGTGGTCCTCGACCTTCATTCCATAGGTCTCCTTGTCGGCGGCCAGGAGCAGCTCGGCGATCTGCTTGCGGAGGGCGAGCTTGTCGGCCAGCGTTTCGGCCGCCAGGAGCTTCTCTCGGAGCGGCGGGACCTGCTCCTTCAGGATCGGGCTGCGGTCCCGGACCTCCTGGGGGGTCGCGTCGAAGAAGTTCTGCGTCCGCCGCCAGAGGATGTGGCCGTCCTTCTTGTCGAGGCAGAGGACCTCGTCCGGTTCGGAGCAGACGAAGATTCGGTCGCCGACGATGGTCGGCGAGGCGTTGCTCCGGTCGGGGAGCTTCGTCTTCCAGGCGATGGCCTTCTCCTCGTACTCGGTCGCCGGGTCGGGCGTGAGCCGCAGGTGGAACGCCGCCGTGGTCTTGACGAGGAGGCGGTTCCAGCCCTTGACGAGGTCGACGGGGATTCGCTGCGCCGCGACTTCGAACGGCAGGGCCTTGTAGACGCTGTACCCCCAACTGATATTGTTGACCGCGCCGAGCGAGACGCTAGGCTTCGCTTTCGTATAGACCACTTTGCCATTGAACCATGCTTTCAGCGGCCCGCTGTGATCGAGCACGAGGACGATCCGGCCGTCCGTCGGCGCGTAGAGGTAGGCATGGGCATAGGCCGCCTCGCCCTTCGCCTTCAGCACTTCCTTGAGGCGGACGAAGTCGAGGCTGACGTTGCCGAAATCCTCTCCCTCGCGGAGGCCCGAGACGGGTTTCCAGGCGAGGTCGCCGACCTTTTCGCCCTCGTCGGGCCGCAGGTCGGCCTCGTTGGGGACGAACTCGCGGTCGAGCGGCGTGTCTCCGGCGGCAAACGGGCCGAGGACCAGCCATTCGGGGATGAGGCTGAACTCGAGGGCCCGCCCATCGGCGTCGGTCTCGCCCTTGGGCCGCTTCGTGCTGTAGCGGAGGTCCGGGAAGGGACCCTTCGGCCGGCGGTCCCAGGCGGTCGGCGGCGTGGCCTGCGGATACTGCCCCGTGCCGTCGCCGCGCCAACCGACGACGCCGTCCGATGCCGCATCGCCGGCCGCGCCGGCCCTGTCGCACGAAACGAGGAGCCACAGGGCGGCAAGCAAGGTCACGGGCAGCCTCATGCGGCGTTC
>Ga0209777_10007646_pt1 | contig 11949 bp, 9 predicted proteins | sample FrelakmetHBP12HB_FD_187147 | JGI IMG/M metagenome (GOLD analysis project Ga0209777, IMG submission 187147) | Freshwater lake sediment microbial communities from the University of Notre Dame, USA, for methane emissions studies -HBP12 HB (SPAdes)... | ecosystem: Environmental > Aquatic >... | reverse complement strand
GTACCGGATGGCAAGGAAACGCGAAGAGGTGACTTTGTGGTCCATGCGAGCGAGGCCCTGGCGCATATTGGCCGTCATCTTCACAGGAACCGACCGTCTCTTGCACAGCTTCTGGCATTTAAGCGACCCGAGTCACCCGTCTCATGACAAGGCCGGCGCGGCCGCCCACGGGCGAGAAATTCGCCGCTATTTCATCCTCCTTGACGAAATTATCGGCAGGATACTGGCCGAGGCTGGAGAGGAAACCCCTGTCATATTGATGTCCGACCACGGCTTCGGGCCGCTTCATTACCGCTTCCACCTCCGCCGCTGGCTCGAAAACCATAATTATCTCAAATACTTGCCGAAAGACGACCCCTCTTATAACGACGAATCGCTGGATGATTGTCTAAGAGGTGTGGATTGGCGCAATACCTATGCTTACCCGGCATCCCTGAGCGAATCGGGCATCTGGATCAACAAGGCCGGCCGCCAGGCGAATGGAATCGTGAGTGGAGACCGCGAAGAGGAAATAACTGAGCGTCTCCTCGTCGAGCTTTCCGAAGCGGCCCCAAACGGCCACCATCCCATCGAGCGGGTATACAGGCGCGAAGAGGTTATTTCCGGCCAGTACCTCGAAGAGGCGCCCGACCTGCTGATCAAGCCGCGAGATACCTATATCGTTGATGACGCGGCCTCGGAGGCGGAGATTTCCCCTTCTGCGCGTGAGACGGCGACTCATCGCACATTTGGCATTTTCGCAGCCAGCGGGCCGGGCCTCAGAAAAGGCGCCGACCTTGGCGAACTGAGCATCGTTGACGTATTGCCCACCGCTCTCGCTGCGGCGGGCATACCGATACCCGAAAATATCGAGGGAATACCCGCCATGAAGGCCTTCGAATCGCCCCCGCGCCTGATCGAGTCTAAAATTGTCATGCCGTCGCGCGCCCGGCGGTCATTACCAATGCCCGACCAGGAGGAAAAGGCCATGAAAGACCAGTTGAAAGGAATCGGTTACCTGTGAACTCGCCCCGTGAAAAAGCGACCCCCGGCTTGCCTCCTATCAGCGTCGCTATTACTTCCTATAACGCTCTGGAACTGCTCGAGGAATACCTACCGAAGATCAAGGTTGCGTTCGACGCATACGCAGGAGGAGGCGAGATTATCGTAGTTGAAGACGCCGGCTCGGATGGCACGCTCGATTGGCTTAAAACCGCTCATCCCGAAGTCCGGGCGATAGTGAGTGACCGGAACCGGGGCTTTGCGGCGACAGCCAATCGGGGTGTCCGGGAATCGCAAAACGATATCGTCGTGCTTCTGAACAACGACATGGCCCCGGAGGGAGATTTATTTGCTCCGCTGGTCAATCGGATTCACGGCGGCGAGGACATCTTCGCGGTCACCGCGAAAAGCATTGTCGCCGATGGCGGCAATGAGAGCATAAGCGTGGCGGCGATGGACGATGGTTTGATCACCCTCGAGCAGCCGGGACTCGATCCGGAGCGGGTTTTCGATAAGGCGGTCACTTTATTTCACGCCGGGGGCGGATTCAGCGCATACCGTAGGAATATGTTTCTCGAGCTTGGGGGTTTCGATTCTATTTATTATCCGATTTACTGGGAAGACGTGGACTTGAGCTATCGCGCATGGCGGCGTGGATGGATGAGCGTTTACGAGCCGAAGGCGGCCGTAAGGCATCGCTCACACGGCACTATGAGGAAATTGATTCAAGGCGAGAAATTCGACCTCATGAACTTCGCACATCTCCACCTCTTCCACCTGTTGAACCTCGAAAACGACGAACTCGAGCGATACATTCGGCGCGTCAACCGGCTGATGAGCGAAATCAACCTTTACGACCGGGGCATCCTGCGCCGCGGCTTCTACGTCGCCTTGAAGCGCCTGGACGCGGTTATCGAGCGACGCAAAAAAATGGAAAAGGGGAAATCGCTCGATGAAATCATCAAGGCTTCGTCCCTGAAGCCGCTGGAAGGAGAGTGATTCGACATGAGTTATTTCGGAGCGGCGGTCCTGACACTTTTTATCCTCGGCCTGACGAGCGCGGGGTGGTATTACCTGTTCAAGCGGTTCGAGAGGCGCATGAGCAGCCGATTCGACGACCTCGTCGCCCGCAACGAGGAGACAATGAAAGGATTTGCGGACACCCTCGAAATACTCGGCATGCTGCTGCACAGCTCACAGGAACACGAAGAGCGCATACAAAGGGTCATCCACGATCTCGAAATAGCTGATAAAAAACTGGACTTAATTCAGGGCATTGCGCTTGTGATAAAGCAGGACCAATTTCTGAACCACGCCCGCGCAATGGAGCGCGCTTACCGCGAAAATGGCAAGATAGACGAGCAGGCCCTGGACAAGCTCGAAAAACTGCTCGATGAGTTTAAATTGGAGAATTTCTCACGGTATTGATTTATAACGCAGGAGCGCCGCATTCTTCTCCAGGTTATTTACAATATGGAATTATTAACTTGACAAAACTGACCGCGCTGAATTGCCCAATAAAAGGGTTCATGTTATATTTTCACTTGGAATTCAGATAAATGGTCATCCTCGAAAACAAGGACAGGGAGATTATATAGGAAATAAAGATGTCCTCAGTTATTGACTACCTTAGAGATATAGAAGATGAGTATCAAAAAGGGACTGCCACTGAGCATACCTATCGGCCTGCGCTCGTGAAATTGATCTCGGCTCTTGGAGAAGGCAAGACAACCGCAACCAACGAGCCTAAGCATGTGGAATGTGGCGCGCTGGATATTGCAATTACTAAAAACACTCCTCATGGCCCGCTTTCCGTTGGTTATATTGAAACCAAGAATATTGACGAATCCTTAGACAATGTTGAACGGACCGAACAACTGAAAAGATACCTGGCGCACATCCAGAATCTTATTCTTACCGATTATCTTGAATTTCGCTGGTACGTTGATGGCAAGCTCAGGGATTCACAATGTCTCGGGCGCATTGTGGATAAAAAGATCAAACGCGAAAAAGACGGCGCGGAAGCGGCTGCCGCACTAATCGCCAGTTTCCTTGAACGCGAGCCGGAACCCGTGGCCAGCCCTCAAATTCTTGCTGAGCGCATGGCCCACGTAGCGCACATGATTCGGGACATTGTGATAAGCGCTTACGAAGTGGGGCAGGCGTCTGAATCGTTAAAGCAATTGAGGGGCGCCTTTGCAAAGACGCTTATTCCCGATATTGATACTCCCGCCAAAACGCCCGAATTTGCCGATATGTATGCTCAAACATTGGTCTATGGCCTCTTTGCCGCCCGTTGTAACCATAGAGGCCCCGGGAATTTTCAAAGACAAGGCGTATGGGAGGAGATTCCAAAAACAAACCCGTTTTTAAGAAAATTGTTTGAAAAACTTACCGGCTCCGAAATGGAGGATGAACCTTACAATGACTTTGTAAAAGACCTTGTGGGGCTGCTTGCCCATGCGGATATGGAAGAGATACTTGCTCAATTTGGAAAGCGAAAAGGATTTGAAGACCCTGTATTGCACTTCTATGAGACATTCCTGGCCACTTACGATCCCAAATTGAGAGAAAAGCGTGGTATATATTACACCCCGGAGCCGGTGGTCAGCTATATGGTCAGGTCTGTTGACCATATTCTCAAAGAGCATTTCGGACTAAAAGAAGGCTTTGCAGACACCGCGACAGTGGACGATAAAGATGCAAACGGGAATCCTTATCCGAAGGTACTGATACTTGACCCAGCGTGCGGCACAGGGACATTCCTTTACGCGATTATCAAACTGAAACGCGAGCATTTCAGGGAAAAGCGCAATGCCGGAATGTGGCGCGGGCACGTGGGCAAAACCATCCTGAGGCAATTATTCGGGTTTGAATTGCTTATGGCCCCTTATTCGGTGGCGCATTTCAAGCTCGGAATGCTCTTGGCGGCACAGGATTTGGATGAGCCATTGAGGCAAAGGTGGGCTTATGATTTTTCATCCGACGAAAGGCTCGGCATTTATCTTACAAATACACTTGAAGAAGTGGACGATGTCACTCAGTTAAAATTGCCATTTGAAAAATTTATTATTGAAGAAGCGAGCGCAGCAAATAAAATCAAACACGACCTGCCGATTATGGTCATTATCGGCAATCCGCCTTATTCGGGACACTCGGCGAATATGTCCGAGTGGATCATGGGGCTTTTAAGAGGCGCGTTGCCGAACGGGACTACGGCAAGTTATTACGAAATAGACGGGAAGCCTCTTGGCGAGCGAAATCCCAAGTGGTTACAGGACGATTACGTGAAGTTCATTCGCTGGGGGCAATGGCGAATCGAGCAAACCGGCCACGGCATCCTGGCGTTTGTTACAAACCATGCTTACCTTGACAATCCTACCTTCAGGGGAATGCGCCAGCAATTGATGAAGGCATTTGATGAGATATACATCCTTAATCTGCACGGAAACGCCAAGAAAAAGGAAAGAGCGCCAGATGGCTCCAAAGATGAAAATGTTTTCGATATTCAACAGGGAGTTGCGATAGGAATATTTATAAAGGGATTAAAAAAGAGGAAGGCTAATGTTGCAAGCATTTGTTATAAAGATTATTGGGGGCTTAGAAGCGATAAGCACAATAAGCTCGATAGTAATGATATTAAAACAACCAGATGGGAGCATCTTAATCCTAAATCACCCTTTTACTTTTTTGTGCCACAAAAAACCAGGTTCTTGAAGGAATATAATCGGGGATGGAAAATAACCGACGTTATGCCGGTGAATTCGGCGGGGATTGTAACTGCAAGAGACTCCTTGACAATAAAATGGTCCGAAAGGGAAGTCCTTGAAACGGTGAAAAACTTTATTTCATTGCCTGTGGAAGAAGCGCGATCAAGATATAAATTGGGCATGGATACCCGTGATTGGAAAGTCTCGCTTGCCCAAGAAGACATTCGCAGGCAAGCCATCAATAAAAATAATGTTAAACCCGTTCTTTATCGCCCGTTTGATATTCGTTATACCTATTATACGGGCCAAACTCGCGGATTTATTTGTATGCCCAGGCCAGAAGTTGTGCGCCATATACTGGCGCAGGAAAATATTGCTATATTAACATGCAGGCAACAGGCAAAGAAAGGATTTCATCATGTTCTATGCGCCAACAATATTGTTGAGAGTTGTGCCGTCTCATTAAAAACCAAAGAAATTACAACAGTTTTTCCACTTTATCTTTATCCTGACCCTGATGTAAATGGCGACTTGTTCTCCAATGGCGCGGAGAGGCATGTTAATCTCAATCCGGAATTCATAGCCGACATCGAAAAACGCCTTAAATTGAAGTTCATTTATCATGGCGGAGGAAATCTGAAAAAGACCTTTGGACCTGAAGATGTTTTCAATTATATTTACGCCATTTTTCATTCGCCGACATATCGGGAGAGGTATAAGGAATTTTTAAAGATAGATTTTCCCCGAGTGCCCTTGACATCGGATATTGGCCTTTTTAGAAAACTATGCGAAAAGGGAGATAAACTAGTGCGCGTTCATTTGCTTGAATCTCCGCTGGTATCCCAATTTATCACTAATTTTGACACGCCTGGCGACAACTTTGTCGAAAAAGGTTATCCGAAATACCTTGCGCCGGGCGAACCCGAGCCTGGAACCGGAAAGAAAATAAAAAGGGGACGAGTGTACATAAACAAGGAGCAATATTTTGATGGGGCGCCACCCGAAATTTGGGACTTTCAGGTTGGGGGGTATCAGGTATGCCGAAAATGGCTGAAAGACCGTGTGGGGCGAAAACTGACGGATAGCGATGATTTGCCTCACTACCAGAAAATTATCGCCGCAATAAATGAGACCATAAGGTTAATGGAAGAAATAGACGCCGCTATCCCCAATTGGCCCATAAGCTGAATGGTCCGTCAAGCGCAAAATTCCGTTAAAAAATGTTCATATAGGCTCGGCAAGCGGCGCTTCTACGATAGGATATCATTCAATCACAACGGACGAAAACAAATGAAAAACAAATTAGCATGGGCGATTTTGCTTTCAGCGATTGTGTTTTCCTAATTGGCGATAGCCCGCGACAGGAGGGGCGGTCAGATGCATCCGAAAGATTTTTTTGAAAAAGGCGCAGTTGCGCCGGGCAGTCCGGTCGGGGAAGGCGAGATAGCCGTCCGCTGGTTCGGCACGGCGGCGTTCCGATTGGAATACAAAAACACCGTGCTGTGGATTGACCCGTTCTTTTCGCGGCAGGGGCTGCTGAGCCTACCGATAAGTCGCCTAGAGCCGAGGACTGCCGAGATTGACCGGTACATGGATCGCGCCGATTACATCGTCATCGGCCACAGCCATTACGATCACGCGGCCGACCTTTCCTATATCGCGCCGAAAACCAGGGCGACCGTCGTGGGCAGCGTATCCACCGCAAACCTGCTTCGCGCTTATAAAATCCCCGATTCGCAAATAAAGATCGTAAAAGGCGGGGATTCCGTAGAGCTTGGCCCGTACAAAGTGAGCTTCATCAACAGCGTTCACGGGAAGATTTTCGGGAAGATACCGTCCAATTTCGACATCCCGGCGGACGCAAAGCCGTCTCTGAAAGCGGGTCAATACGGCTGTGGCGAGGTGTTCGGGCTGCTCATCGAGGTCGGTGGAAAAAAGATTTATCACCAGGGCAGCGCGGGGATCGTCGAGGAGCCTCTCAAGGATGTTCGCGCGGACATCGCGATTTTAGGCGTTTCAAGCCGCTCCGGCACGCCCAAGTTCGTTTACCGGGTCGTGAAGACCGTGCAGCCAAGTGTGCTCATTCCGACACATTATGATTATTTCTTCCGGCCCTTGAGCCGCGGCTTCATGATGCTGCCCACGATGAAATTCGGGGATGTGGTCGCCGAGGCGCGGGAGGCGAAACCGGACGTGAAAATCGTGACGCTGCCGCTGCTGGGCGAGTATCGGATCAGAAAATAGCGCGATCGGTTTCCCACCTTGTCCTCATCTCGACAATGTCGGGATTGTGGCACCGTCCGACGGACGGCGCCATATAGAGAGGTCAAGGTTCAGCCGGCGCGATACTGCCATGAAAAGAGTTTTGATATTTATCGCCACGGCTGGCCCCTTCGGGTATTCGCCCATCGCCTCTGGCACGGCGGGCACGATGGTTGCCGTGCCGATGGCGGCCCTGATGTGCCTTCTCGGGTGGCAATGGCAATTGGCTATTATTGTGGCGCTTTATTTTCTTTTTGTGTGGGCCGCGGCGGTTGCCGAGAAGCATTTCGGAAGGAAGGACCCCGGCGAAGTTGTTTGCGACGAGGTTATCGGTTACCTGATTGGCATGTTCGCCCTCCCCCCGGATTCATCGCACCTGGCGCTATGCTTCCTTTTTTTCCGCGCATTCGACGTGATAAAACCCTGGCCAGCCCGAAGTATAGATAGAAATACGCCGGGCGGCTGGGGAATCGTGACCGATGATGTGGTGGCAGGTATCTTTGCTCAGGTTCTCCTGAGGATCATCCTTTGAAATTCCCCTACTCTTCTTTCTTGCCAATGGCTGCGAGGGCCAGGCTTCCAGGGCTGATGACGCCGGGTTGGGTCTGGACGTTGATGAGGGCTGGCTTGCCCGATTTTACGGCGGCTTCGAGGGCTGGCCTGATTTCCTCGGGGCGTTTTACCTCGGTCGCCCATGCGCCAAGCGTTTCCGCCATTTTATGATAGGGGACGTCGCCGAGTTCGACCCCGAAACACCTCTCCTTGCCGTAGGCTATCATCTGGCTATGGCGCACCATGCCCCACCCATGATCGTTGTTGACCACCACCACGATGGGCAGGTTGTTCGTGAGGGCGGTGTGCATTTCCATAAAATTGAAGCCGAGCGAGCCATCGCCGATGATGACAAACACGCGCTTGTCCGGGTAGGTCAACTTGGCGGCGATTGCGAACGGGAGGCCCACGCCCAGGCACCCGAAGAGGCCCGATTCGAGGGTCTTCCCCGGCTGCTTGTTTGATCGAACCATGTTCATCCATATCTGGGTGTCGCCGCCGTCGAGCGCGAGGATGTCATCTTCGTTGAGGAAATCGTCAAGCTCCTTGCAGAGCCTGAGGGGGTGTATGGGGACGTTGCTATTGGCGAGCTGGGGCGCAAAGAAGGCCATGGCCGAATCGTGGGCCTTTTTAAGGGTTTCGCGCCATGGGGCGAAGGATTCCGGTTTCAGGCTGCCCGAGGCGGAATCTGCGAGTTGGGTGAGAGCCTTTCCGGCATCCGCCACGATTGGCACGTCCGCAGGACGGTTTCTGCCCATCTCCGCGGGGTCTATGTTAATCATGACCAGCTTCGCCGAGGGATTAAATATCTTGCCATAGAGGAAAAAGAGGCTTATCCGCGTGCCGACGAGTATCAGGAGGTCGGTCTGAGTCAGGGCGGCCATCGCGGCCCCCGGGCGGATCGCAAGGGACGGCCCACAGCAGAGTGGGTGGTTATCCGGCAGGCAGCCCTTTCCGAGCGACGTGGTCATCGTCGGGATACCGCTCGCCTCTGCGAATCGCTTGAGTGGCTCGAACGCCCTCGAATACCACACCCCACTGCCGGCGATTAGCACGGGCCGCTGCGATTTCCTGACAAGCTCGATTACCTCCCTGACGGAATCGGGATCGGCGGCGGGCTTTGCCGATATCATTCTCCTGCCCCACTTCACGTGGGTTTCATCAACCCTGGTACCCAAGATATCAGCTGGAATTTCGAGATAAACCGGCCCAGGGCTGCCCATTCCCGCCTGCTTGAATGCCTCGTGCATCGCCTCCGGAATGCGCGCCGGATCAATCACCCGCCGCGCCCATTTGACGAGCGGCTTGACCACATCGAACTGGTTCAGGTCCTGAAGATCGAGGCGGTCTTCCATGTTGGTGGCGACGCTCCCCGAAATGACCACCAGCGGCGCGTTGGCAAGCTTGGCGTCCGCTATTCCCGTAAGGGCGTTGGTAAACCCCGGCCCCGCCGTGACCAGCGCGACACCCGGCCGCCCGGTCAGTCTTCCGACCCCCTCTGCCATCATCACCGCCGCCTGCTCGTGCCGCGTGCTGACGAGTGATATGTCCGAGTCAATCATCGCGTCGTATATCGGGGCAATATGACCGCCGCATATCCCGAAAACGCGAGAAACGCCCTCCTCATGGAGCGCCCTTATAACCATCTGTCCGCCGTGTACTTTAGTCACTTTAAGTCCTTTCAAGACATATGTTTTAAAAATTAAGACTTTTCGCCAATACGAATTTTTTCGTATTGTACACAAGCCTCGATGTCATCCTTACTTATGTGGGGGTAAGCTTTCAGTATGCCTTCACAGGTCTCACCTGCTTTTAAGAGTCCAATGATTATGTGTACCGGAATGCGGGTTCCTCTAATACAAGGCATACCGCCTGCAATTGAAAGGTCAACGGTTATTTTTTCCATGAAATACTCTTTCAACTCTCGTGAAGCGTACGAAATACGAGATACGAGATACGCATATGATAAGTTAATGGAAACAAGTGATTGCTTCAATATCTCCCTTCTCTCCATCCGACCTCGAGCATGGCGAGATAATTTTCGGGTTTGATGTAATTGGCGACGCTGTTTCCGCTGCCGAGGGCGTATCCGCCGCCGGGCATACACTGGCGGAGCACCTCGCGCGTCCGGGCGCGCACATCGTCCGGCGTGCCCCTCGAAAGGATGTCCATGTCAACACCGCCCAGCACAGCAATGCGATCCCCCCACCGCTTCTTGGCCTCCGTCACCGGTAAAATCTGATCCTCGAAGGAATGCTTCGCGTCAATGCCCAGCTCGATCAGGTCGTCCATTACCGCGTCAATTTTGCCGCAGGAGTGCAGGATGAATGGAATCCCCTTCTTGTGGCAAACATCCGCTATTTTTTTGTGCCACGGGAAGGCTAGTTTCCTGAGCAGCTTGGGGGAAAGCAGCGTAGCCGTCTTATGCCCCATGTCGTCTCCCATGGCGAAGGCGCCGACGTTTGGCAGGGCGATCATCCTCTCCACCATCCTGAGAACCGCGGCGCCCACCTTATCGAACACCATCGCCACCAGATCGGGGTCCTCCACAAGGTTCGTCGCCATGCTTTCATAGCCCATGGCCCACGTCGCGTTTTCTGTGACGCCGCCACATTGCGGAACAAACGCCATGCCGTCCCGCAATTTTCCGATAAATTCCTCCATCGGGCCGAGGTCTATCAACTCGGGGTTCAACCAGGGGTACTTCTCGAAATCGGCCCGGTTGCCGATTCCCGATCCCTTCGCCTCATCGAGCCAGAATCGCAAACCATGGCTCAGGTCGGCGGTGTCGTTGACGGGCTTGAAGTATCCGCCGAGGATGAACGCCGGCGACATTTCGACGTAATCGAACCCGAGGCGGTACCAAAGCTCGATTTCGTTTTCGATCATCGGGCCGAGGTTCCCCATGGGCAACAGCATGGGAAAAAGGCACGGCTTGCCCAGTATGCGGTCTTTTATGGGCTTGTCGAAAAATAATTCGTAAAAAGGCATGCGATCCGGCTCGCCCTCTCGCAACAACACCTTGCGAAATCTGCCAAAATCCGGGCTTGGCCGGATGGACAGGTCGTCAATCAACATGGCGGGATTCCTTTCTCAGGCTTTAGGCCATAGGAAAATGCTGAATCGTGAAGCGTATCTCGTGAAGCGTGAAGCGTATCTCGTAAAGCGAAATACGAGATACGAATAACGAGATACGAAATTCATAACTGACTACAGCCTATTGCCCGCTAATCAATTTACATGTATGCCGACACAAGCGCAACATGCGCCGCGCATATATCTCCCGACAAGTCGGGGCAACCCTATAGCAGAGATATTTAAGGTTAAACTGTAGGCGGCGGAAAAGAAACTTGTTTTCCTTAAGCCTACGGCCTTTAGCCTGCAGCCTACTGCCAAGCTTTTCATAAATATCGTCTCCTGTTATAATCGCTTTCAATAAATTCGATGAAAGAATCACAATCACTTGATGGCGAGCTGACGCGGGCCGGGCGGATTCTTTCGGAGCGCTTCGGCCATGACAAATTCCTGCCCGGTCAGGAGGAGTCTCTCAAGTCCATTTTGTCGCGCAGGAACCTGCTTGTGGTAATGCCCACGGGCAGCGGCAAGTCGCTGTTATATCAATTGCCTGCGCTGATGGAAGAGGGTGTGACGATTGTGGTGTCTCCGCTGATTTCGCTGATGAAGGACCAGGTGGATGAGCTGAGGCGCAAGGGCATACCGGCCACTTTCGTCAATTCGAGCCTCAGCGCGGAGGAACAACAGAAAAGACTTAACGCATGCGCCGATGGCGGGATCAAGCTCCTTTACATAGCCCCGGAGCGGTTTCAAAACGCGGGCTTCATCAGCGTTCTGGGAAGGATAAATGTCTCCCGATTGGCGGTGGATGAGGCGCACTGCATCTCCGAGTGGGGCCATGATTTCCGGCCCGATTACCTCAAGCTTGCAAAATTCCGGGAAAAGATGAGGAAGCCGCTGGTAACCGCGCTCACGGCAACGGCCACCAGGCGGGTGCAGCAGGACATCATAGAATCTTTGGGTTTTGCAATGGGCGAGGTTGACGTGCACGTCCACGGCTTTGACAGGCCCAACCTGCTCCTCGATGTGGTCGGGGTCATTGATGAAGACGAAAAGAATGAGTTTCTGATTAAGTTCCTTGAAGAAGAGAAAGGCACGGGCATCATCTACACAGGCACGCGCAAAACCGCCGAGAAATTGCGTGATATATTACATTCAGTTGAGCCGCGGACGGCGGTGTACCACGCGGGAATGGAGCCGGAAGAGCGCACTGCGGCCCAGGATGCGTTTATCGGCGGGAAGACGCGTGTGGTGGCGGCGACATCCGCCTTCGGGATGGGGATTGACAAGCCCGATGTCCGCTTTGTCGCGCATTACAATTATCCCGGCTCGGTCGAGCAGTATTATCAGGAAATCGGGCTTGTCAATC
>Ga0209777_10007645_pt1 | contig 11950 bp, 5 predicted proteins | sample FrelakmetHBP12HB_FD_187147 | JGI IMG/M metagenome (GOLD analysis project Ga0209777, IMG submission 187147) | Freshwater lake sediment microbial communities from the University of Notre Dame, USA, for methane emissions studies -HBP12 HB (SPAdes)... | ecosystem: Environmental > Aquatic >... | reverse complement strand
GAGGCGAAACCCGCGGTCGCCGCCAAGCCGGCCGAGGCCAAACCCGCCGAGGCGAAACCTGCGGTCGCCGCCAAGCCGGCCGAGGCCAAGCCCGCCGAGGCGAAACCCGCGGTCGCCGCCAAGCCGGCCGAGGCCAAACCCGCCGAGGCGAAACCTGCGGTCGCCGCCAAGCCTGCCGAGACCAAGCCCGCCGATGCCAAGCCGGGCGAAACGACGCCGGCGGAAGAAAAGCCGGCGGTTGCAGCCAAGCCGCCGGAAGAGACCCCGGAGGCCGACGCCGCTACCTTGGAGAAGGAGCGCGGGAAGTTGGAGGAGAAACTGCGGCGCCTGGGTGTGGTCCAGGGGGCCGGCCAGTTGCGGCGGATCATCCGGTTCGACGTCAAGGCCCTCCAGTCGGGCGACCCGACGCAGAACGTCGTCCTGCGGGACGGCGACGTTGTGACGATCCCGGCGCCGCTGATGGGCGATTTCTACATGGCCGGCGAGGTGGCGCGGCCGGGCGTTTACAGCCTGACGGGGCGCAAGATCACGCTCCTTCAGGCGATCGCCGCCGCGGGCGGGCTGTCCGCCGTGGCTGTTCCGTGGCGGACCGAGGTCGTCCGGCGCATCTCCGAGACGGAAGAGGAGATCATTTACGTCGATATCAGCCTTGTGGCGCGGGGCGAGGTCCCGGACTTCTACGTTCAGCCGGAAGACCTCATTCGGGTCGGCACCGACCAGGGCGCCATCTACAACGCGGTCAACCGCAACGCGTATCGGGCGACGTACGGCTTTGGCGCCGTCTACGACACGAACTTCGCCGACTTCTACCCCTGGTCGCTTTTGCGCAAGGGCATCCTGGGCGCTGCCCTGTGAGCCGGATGACGGGTGGCGGCGACGGCTCCTTCCGATTCGAATGTCCGAGGGGATGCTCATGCGGGGAACCATCGCCGGAAAGGGACCGTGTTGGCTGACGCGCAACGCCCAAATCCTGCCGGAACGGCGCCGTCCCTCCCGGCCCAGGCTGCCGCCGGGTGGGACTGGAACCGGGTGCTCACGCCCACCGTCGTCCTCCAGATATTGCCCCTTGTGGGGCTGGTCCTGTGGACGTACTGGTACCCGCTGCTGAAATGGGAGGCGGTTTGGCGCCGCAGTTCGGCGTGGGGCCATGGGTACCTGATTCCGCTGATTGCGATCCTGCTGGCGCATTTCCGCCTCAAGGAACTCAACCCCCGCCGCATCCAGCCCTGCATCTGGGGCCTGGGGCTCGTGCTGGCGGGCCTCGTGATCCGCATCTGGTCCCAGACGCTGATGTATACGTTTCCGGGGGACCTCTCGTTCCTGCTGGTGGCGGCCGGCGTCGTGCTCCTGGTGCTCGGATGGGAGATGTTCAAAGTTCTGTGGGTCCCGGTGGCGTACCTGGCGCTGATGATCCCGTGGGACACGAAGTACTACGAGGGCGTGGCGCTGCCGCTCCAGACGCTGTCGGCGGGCGCGACCGAGCGGTTCCTGGGCATCCTCGGGTACGAACGCATCCCCCCCGAAGTGCGCGACGAATGGCTGCGGAGTTGGAGCGGCCACGGCCTGTGGGTCTCCCGCGAGGTCAACGTCCTGTACCTGGCCAGCGCGGCCCGCGACCCGCTGAACGTGGCCGAGGCGTGCAGCGGGCTGCACCTCTTGTTTGCGTTCGTCGCGCTGGGCGTGCTGATGGCCTTCATGCATCGCACCCCGCTCTGGGAGCGGCTGCTGATCATGGGGTCGAGCATCCCGATCGCCATCTTCTGCAACTTCATTCGCGTCACGCTGATGGCCCTGGCGAGCGATGCGCTGCACTTCGAGCGCCTGGCGGCGACCGCCGGCGCCCCAACCTGGTCAACTTACGTTCCTGGCTTCGTCTGGGGCATGCTGGCGGGCGACGCCTTGCCCGACAAGATCGCGGTGCTGAGGCAGAGCGTCCTGAACCCCGACAGTTGGCTCCACCAGAGCTTCGGCTTCGTGATGCTGGGCCTGGCGTTCCTGATAATGTCGATTGAACTGAGGCTCATCGACCTCTTGTTTGTCGAGGACGAGGAGCCGGGCGACGGCTCGCCGAAACCAGCCTCGCCGGCAGCGCCGGCCTAGTAACCTGTGAGGACTAAATCAGTGGGTGCCACGGTTGCGCCGTTCAGCAACCGTGCCGCCGTTCGGCGCGGAGCACGGCTGCAAACTGCGCAGCCGTGGCACCCTCAGATTCAGTCGTGATGTGCGAGCTGGGCCTTGGATTAACGGATGGCGGAGCAAACACAACCGGTGAATCGCGCGGCGGCCCTGACGGTCGTAGCGTCCCTGGCGGCGGCCCTGGTGACGGCCGTCCTCCAGGTCGCGAGCCAATGGCCCGGTTACACCCTGGACTGGGTCGCCGTGGCGTCGGCGGGCGCGGGCCTCGTGCTGCTGGGACTGGCGCTGCGGCCGGCTCTCGCGCCGTCCGGCGTGTGGGTGACGGCCGCCGTCGTGCCCGTGGCGTGCCTGGTGTTGGCGGCGGCGCCGAAGGCCGCTTCTTTGGAGGCAATGCCGGTTGTGCGGTTTGCCGTGGCGGTCGCCGCCTTCCTGGGCTGGCTGGTGGTTGCCCGATTGCTCTCCGGGCGCCTACAATACGCTGTCTGTTGCGCGGCCTTGGGCGGGGGAGCGGTCTTCTTTACGTTGTGGCAGCCCCCGCCGCCCAAGCCGGTGCCGATTGCCCGGCACTTGATCTCCCTGGAGAAAGAGTTGTTGGATCTGCTGCCCGGGTGGAAAGGTCAGGACCAGCGGATGTCGCCGGCCGTGGAAGGCCAGGTGGGCGCCGACGAGTATCTGAACCTTGAGTTGACCCCGCCGACGGGGAACTACCGCGTTACGATATATATAACCTACAACGCCAGCGCGATGTCGAACATTCCCCATGTCCCGTGGGTCTGCATGACGAACGCCGGGTATACGCTGATCTCGACCCGGCAGGATGGCTTGCCGATCTCCTCTATGAAAGGCAAGGAGATCCAACCCAACGTGCTGCTTTTTGACGGCGGGGCTGCTCGCCGAGGCGCCCGGGCGCTGATGTTCCAGTATTTCCGGGTCGGCGACTCCTATACGTGGAATCGCCAGTTGGCCCGCTTTATGGCCACGACGGGGAGCCTGGGCCGCGGCAGTTTCCTCTCGCAAACGCAGGTGGCCATCTGGCCGGACTCGAATGACCCGGAAGACCCCATGGACAAGGGGAGCCGGGCGTACCACACGGGGGTCCAGATTCTCGATATCCTGGTGCCGCTGCTGGAGCGCGAGTACTATCCGGACTTGCGCAGCCCCAAAGGAGGATGATGTCGCATGGCCAGACGGTTGAATACCAGGCTCTTGTTGCGGCTGCTCATCTTTGCCGGTGTGCCCCTGGCGGCCATCATTGTCGTGGCTGCCAGCGGTTGGTGGTCGGGCGAGGACCCCGAGCGCCATGTCCAGGAAGCCAAGAGGTGCATGGACGCCAACGAGTGGGTCCCCGCATGGGTCGCCATTCGCAGCGCCGTCAAGGCGGGCGCCGGCAAGAAGCCCGAAGTCCAGTTCATGCTGGGCCAGATCGCGATGCGCCAGGACCCCGCCGCGATTCAACCGGCCATCCAGGCCTTCAGCCAGGCTGTGAAAATGAAGCCCGATTACGTCGAAGCTCAGCGAGAACTCGCCCAACTGTATCTGCGCCTGCACTTTTGGAAAGAGGCCCGCACAGAGATTGCCCGTCTTATCCAGATGGACCCGGCCGACGGCAAGGCATATCTGTGGGCGGCCTTCGTCGAAGGAGCGTCCGCCGAGGCCGAGCCGCTCCAGTCCAAGCGGGTCCCGTACTACGAGGCGATCGTGGAGCGTTGCCGCACCGGCATCCAGAAGGACCCCGATCTGCTCGAACTGTACCTGCGGATGGCCATGGCCTACGAAAGGCTCTCCCAGCCCGAGAAAATCACGGAGATCCTGGACCTGGCCATCAAGAACAATCCGAAGACCGCCGACGCCTACATCCTCAAGGCCGGCCGATTCCTCACCGTGGCCACGATGGCTGATGCCAAGAAGAATGAGGCCATGTTGAATGAGGCCAGCAAGGTGCTCCAGCAAGGCCTCGAAAAGGCCGGCGAGAACGCGCGGCTTTACGTCATGATGGCCGACGTGGCCCTCCGCAAGAAGGAGCCCGACCAGGCCCGCGAGTTCTACGCCAAGGCCCTCGCCATCGATCCGAAAGACGAGTCCGCCTACCTGCGCCTGGCCAACATGTACCGCTCGGACAATGACCGCGAGAAGGCCCTGGCGACCCTTACGCAAGGCCTCGAGCAAGTGCCCGATTCCAAACCCCTGAAGTTCGACCAGGCCGAGGTCTTCATGGACATGGGCAACATGGCCAAGGCCGACGAGATCATCGAGGCCATGGCCAAGGAGACGCCCGACGCCGCCCCCGTCTTCTACTTGCGCGGCAGGCGCGCCCTTCTTAACATGCAGACCCGCCAGGCCATTACGTACATGGAGCAGGCTCGCGATAAACAGGCCACCTCCCAGGTGCGACTGCTGCTGGCCCGGGCCTACCTGATCGCCGACGAGCTGGGCGCCGCCCAGCGGGAACTGGATGCCCTCCAGAGAGAGCAGAAGGACCTGGGGACCTCGGTGATGGCCAAGCGGATTTTGGTCGAGGTGCAGTACCGTCTGCACGATTTTGAAGGCGCCGCCCGCAGCGCCAGAGATATCCTGGCCGTCAACCCCGACGATACGACGGTCCGGCTGCTGCTGGCCCAGTCCCTGATGTTTCGCGTCCGGCCGGTTGAGGCGCTGAGAGAGGCCCAGACGGCCGCTGATCGCGACAAGGACAACCCGGAACCGTTCCTCCTGATGGCCGACATCTACAAAGAACAGAAGCGGCCGGCCGACGTGGACAAAATGTTCCGCCAGGCACTCTTGATCGGCAAGAACTCCATGCGGGTCGCCCAGCGATTCCTCGCGTACCTCAAGGAGACCAACCAGCAGGACAAGATCAAGGCCTTCGAGGCCGAGGCCCGCAAGGCCTTCTCCGAGGAGGAGGTCATCGAACTGACGGGCTCTGTGGAAGAACTCGAGCGCCTCTTGAAAGCCCGGACGGCCAAAGAGGACGCGCCGGCGTCGACCTGGATCGCCTTGTCGCGGCTGTATCAGTACACGGAGCAGACGGACCAGGCCAAGGACGCCCTCCGCAAGGCCCTCGCCAAGGCCGAGGTGAATTCCCGCGATTGGCGGCAGGCCTGGCAGCAGTTGTTCACCCTGGAACTGGCCACCGACGCCTACGACAAGGCCGCCGCGCTCGTTGACCAGCTCAAGAAGGCCGATCCGCAGGCGACGGAACTGCTGTTCTACGACGCGCTTCTGGCGCTGAGCCAGAACAAGCCGGACGAAGCCGTGGCCCAGTTGAAGAGCGTGACCCAGTCCAACAAGACCCTCTCGCAGGCCCATTTCATCCTTGGCCAGGTCCTGGCGCGCCAGCGTAAGTTCGACGAGGCCATTGCGGAGATCACCAAGACGGTCGAGTTGCGGCCGCAACTGGTTGCCGCGAGGCTGTTGCTGGGGCGGATTTACCTGTCCCAGGGCAATTACACGGCCGTCCTCTCCGAGGCCAACGAGGCACTGAAATTCGACCCGCGGTACGTTCCCGCACTGGACCTGAAGGCGACGGCACACGCCGGTCTGGGCGCATGGGAGCAGGCTGTGGCTGCCCGCGAGGAAATCGCCAAGATCGTGCCCAAGTACGTCAACAACCTCATCGCGCTGGGCGCCTTGACGGTCCAGCGCCACGACCCGAAAAAGGCCGAAGACACCTTCCGTAGCGCGTACGACCTGGAACCGGACAACCTTATTCTCGTGCGCGCCATGGCCGAGTTCTATGCCAACACCAACCGTGCGGCGCTGGGCGAGAAGCTCCTCGACGACTACATCGCACGCCACAAGGACCAGGCGGACGCCTATGGGGCGCGCGGCGAGTTTACGGCCCGCACGGCCGGCCCCGCCGAGGCCGAGAAGTATTACCGCAAGGCCGCCGAACTGAACGCGGCCGACCCGGCGCCCCTCGTGGCCCTGGCGGACCGGTACGGCCAGGTCGGCGAGTGGGCGAAAGCCGAGGCCGTCTACCGACAGGCCGTTGAGCGGGCGCCGAAGGACGCGTCCGCCAAGCGGCGGCTCGCCGATGTCTACATGCTTCAGGGTAAACTGCCCGAGGCCAAGGCCGCCATCGATGAGATCCTCGGGGCCAACCCCAGGGATGCCGGCGCACTTGTCATCGCCGGCCGCATAGCCTCCCGCATGGAGAAGCCCGACGACGCACGACGATTCATGGAAGCCGCCCTGACCATCGACCCCAACTATGGCGAGGCCAAGTACCGCCTGTCCGAACTCTATGCCGGCCCGCAGCCGGAGAAGGCCCTCGACCTGCTGTCGGGCGTCGAGCCCACGGACGGGGCCTTCGAGAAGGCCATGCTCCTGCGATCCGACATCAACACACGCCGCGTCCTTCTGTCGGAGGCCATCTATGACCTGCGGCGGCTCCTGGACTTCCGGCCCAACAGCGTCCCCGGACGCCTGGCCCTCGCGTCCAAGTACATGGCCATGCGCGCGCCGGAGAAGGCCGAGGAACTCTTCAAGCAGATCTCCCGCGAACATCTCGACCAGGACCCCGCGCTGCTGGCGGCCATCGCCGACGCCCAGGTGTTTCAGCAGCACTACGCCGAGGCGCTCGCGAACTACGAGAAGGCCCAGACGCTCAAGCCGGACTTCGCCGAGGCCCTCTCGGGCCAGGCCCGTTGCCTGGTGGCCATGAACCGGAGCACGGAGGCCGTTGACCGCGTTCGCAAGGTCATGGACGTGTTCCCGAACGAGGTCTGGCCGCGCGTCGCACTCGTGACCATCTATGCCAGGACCAACCAGTTGGACAAGGCCTTCGGGACGATCCGGACCGGCCTGGTGAGCCGTCCGGACTGGGAGCAGGGCTACGTGATGCTGGCCGACCTGCTGATCCAGGACAAGAAACTGGAGGAGGCGCGGCAGGCGCTGTCGGTCGGCCTGGCGAACCTTCCGAAGAGCGTGCCCCTGCGGTCCGCCATGGCGACCATCGAGGTCAATTCCGGCCGTTCGGATGCCGCCCGCAAAATCCTCCAATCGCTGGCGGAGGAGTTCCAGGCCCTCTACGGCGAGTCGCCGGAGAAGATCGAGAAGGTCCGGCCCTACATGCCCTCGGTCCGCGTCTACAGTCTGGCGCTTTACAACCTCGGCCAGACCGACGAGGCCCTCAAGTGGGGCATGATGCTTTGGGCACTGGACCCGACCGACATCGCCAACGCAAACAACATGGCGTGGATCCTGGCGACCGCCTACAAGGATTACACCCGGGCCGCCGAGATGATCCGCCGGTGCCTGCTTCTGCTGCCCAACCATCCCCAGGTTCTGGATACGGCGGGGTGGATCGCTTTCTTGAGTGGAAAATACCCGGAGGCTGCCGATAATCTATTGGCGAGCATCAAGTATGGGGACAATGCCGAAGCCCATTATCACCTGGGCCGCGTCTACGAGGCGCGCGATCGATTGGACGAGGCCCGCACGGAGTACCAGAAGGCCGTCGACATGGGCCTCCAGGGCAAGGACCTCGAGGATGCCCAGAAGCGCGTGAAGCAGGCGCACAAGTAGCTATGCGGCGCGCCCGCGCGAGCATCGGCGCGGCCGCGCGTGATGAATATCATCCGCACGCTGGCAGAAGGAAGGTGTTTATGTCTCAGCAACCGAATATTGCCGCCGCTTCCACCGCCGCGATCCTCTCTCCGGCGGACGTCTGGCGAATCATCCGGAAACGCCTCTGGATGATCATTGCCTGCTTTGTCGTCCTTGGCCTGGGCGGCACGGCCGGCCTCGTGGCATGGTATGTGTGGGCGCCTTTCTACACGGCCGAAGGCATTATCGAAGTCGAACCCGGGCAGAACCAGCTTCCAGCGCTCACGGGCGGTTACGGCGGGCCGGAAGTGCCTTTCCAGTTGTATCCCTCCTACGTCGAGGCCCAGGTGCTGGCGATCAAGAACTACCGCGTCCTCGATGCGGCCTTGAAGGAACTTGAGGGCAAGCAGACCCTCTACGGCGGCGGCGGCGCCGTCCTGGACCTCAGCCAGGACGTCCACGTCATGTACATTCCCAACACGCAGAACATCCTCGTGTCGCTGCGCGGACGGCACCGCGAGGAGGTGACCCAGATCGTCACACAGATCCTGATGCAGTACACCGCTCAACTCGAGGAAGACCGGCGGAAGGGGGACGAAAAACGCCAGCGCGACTTGCGCACCGAACGCGACGACCTGCGCAGCCAACTGACCGACCTCGGCCGGCGACTGGCGGCCCTGCGCGACGAATCCAGCATCATCGTCACCGACGAGCGGCAGAGCGAGCAGATGGCCCGCGTGACGGCCCTCACGCAGCAATTGACCGTCGCCCAGGTCCAACTGGCCGAGGCCAAGTCCGCTTGGGACCAGTTCCAGAAACTCCGCCAGCAGTCCGAGGAGGGGAAGGACATGACCCCTGTCCTCATGGCCTTCCCGGACGTGATGGACAATCTTCGCAAGGACAACAACGTCCTGGCGGCCATGCAGGTGGTCTCGCGCGCGGCCGAGGAGGCGCAGGCCCTGAAGGCGCGTTTCGGGCCCAAGAACGATTTCGTTTTACGGGCCGATGCGGCCTTGCAGACCGCCCAGAACGACCTCCAGGCCAAGCAGAGCGAGGCCCTGGGCCAGCTTTTCCAGCAGCAGGCGGCCACGCTCAAGAACAAGTACGACCGGGCGCGCGACTCCGAAGCCGAACTCCTGAGCCGTCTGGCCGAGGCCCGCACCGCCGCCCTCGGCGCCGCAAAGCTCACCGCCGATTATCGCGCCCGCGAGGACGAGTTCCTCCGCACCCAGACCCTTCTGAACACCGTCTCGGAGGGGCTCGAGAAGATGCGCATCAGTAGCGCCCTCACGCGCCCCAACATCAGCGTGACGCGCTGGCCCATGCTGCCGCTCGAACCGTCCGAACCGCGGCTGATCCTCTACATCCCCGCCGTCATCATCTTCAGCCTGCTCGTGGGCGTCGGCCTCAGCCTGCTCGTCGAAATTGCCGACACCCGCCTGCGGACCCCCGTGGAGGTCGTTCGCCAGGTCGGTGTTCCGCTGCTCGGCAGCGTCCCCGACCTCACGGAGGACGAGCGCCTGGCCGTCGACACCAACGTGTTTTTTGTCAGCCAGACCTCGCCGCATTCGCTGCTCGCCGAGGCCTTCCGCCAGGCACGCACCAACCTCCTGTTCTCCACCGACCACCCCATCAAGAGCGTCCTCATCACAAGCCCGAACCCCGGCGACGGCAAGACCACCATTGCGGTGAACATGGCCCTGACGATGGCGCGGGGCGGTAATCGCGTCCTCCTGATTGAAGCGAATTTCCGCCGGCCGTCGCTGGGGCGCATCTTCGACGTTCCAGAATCCGTCGGCCTCTCGAACGTCCTGGTCGGCCTGGCCACCGTCGACGATGCCGTTCAGGCCACCCGCGTTGAGAACCTCGACGTCATCGTGTGCGGCATCCTCCCGCCCAGTCCGGCGGAACTCCTCGGCTCCAAGCGTATGCACCAGTTGATCGAGGAACTGGGGGGCCGTTACGACCAGGTCCTCATCGACGGGGCGCCGATGCTGGTCGTGGCCGACAACAATCTGCTGGCCGAGGCGGTCGACGGCGTGGTCGTGGTCTATCGCGCCGGCGAGAACACCAGGGGCGTCGCCCAACGCGCCGCACGGCAGATCAGGTCCCTCAGGGCACGCCTCATTGGCGCCATCTTGAACCGCGTCCGTGCCACCAAGGGCGGTTACTTCCGCGAGGCGTACCAGGCGTACTACGATTACTCGGCCGCCGCTGGTCCGACGGGCACAATGCCCGACGTTGCACCGAAGGCGCGGCCGGCGTCTTCGGCCACGGCCCTGGCCGACCCGCCGGAGGACGACAAGACGTAAGACGATGCCTCACATGACACCAGTCGCGCCGGGCATTCCGACTCCCATGGCCCGCGCCGTCTCCGCCGTCTACCAGGTCGTATTGTGGCTGGCCCTGGTGCTGATCGCAACGCTCTTCGGCCACCTGCATCGCTACGGCAGCATGGACCTGCTGCTGCTGGTCTGCACGCTCGTGGTCTTTTGGGTCGTCATTTCACTGGTTGTCATACCTCTGACATATATCCGAACATGGGCGAACCCTTTCCTGTGGGTCATGTTGGGGCTCGTATTGGTCCAGTTCATGCCGCTTCCTCGCGCCGGCGGCATCGCCCCCGAGCGGTCGCCGCTCGTGGCCTCGCAGTCGCTCCTGGTGGCGGGTGTGCCCGAGCCCGCCGGCCAGCGCGCCGGCATGCTTCCGGTAGGCCGGTACAGCTTGCGGCCGGTGCCGACGGCGGGGGTTTTCATGCTGCTGGCTGCGTCCGCCAGCCTGTATTGGCTGGCCGCCTCGTCGCTCGTGGGCCGCAAGAAGATCCGCCGTGCCACGTGGGCCGTTGTCCTGGGAACTGTCTTGATCGCCTTCTGGGTCGTTCTGGCCGGAAGGGTCCCTGCGGACGGCCGGGAGCAGGGCATATTCAAGCGTCTCGGCCCGCTCATGATCCTCGGCGGAGACAGCCTTGCACCGGCGCTGCTGGCCGGCCTGCCGCTGGCCGTCGCGGTCGTGCTCCGCCTGGTGGGCTGGATGCCGCGCCGTCGGCTCCGGGACCGCCAGACCGGCCGCGGCTGGCTCGTGCGTGCGGCGTTGGTCTGGAGTCTCATCGGCATCCTGATGCTGGGGTTGATTGCCGGCGCCATCGGCATGAGCAATATCCCGTGGCGTCTTTCGGTGGCCGGCGTCCTGGTGTCGGTCGGATTCGTGCTTGTCGGGTTCGCGACGGACGCTCCGACGTACCGGTCGCGTCGGCGCGGGGTCATATTTGCCGCCGCGACCCTGATATGGATTCTGGCGGCGATGGCCATCGGCTACGCGGCGGGGCCGCCTCATCAGCCGGCCGCCAGCGCCGACGCCGACCTCCGGGCGCTCCTGAGCGAGTTGACGGGCTGGCGTGCGGCGTTCGGGATCGGCGCCGGGGCGGTTTCGCCCGGCGCGGTCTTTGGCGCGGCCGGTTGGCCTTCCGCCCCGGGGCAGGACGCCGATACAAACGGTTACTTGCTCGTTCTGGCCGAGACCGGATGGGTCGGCTGGGCGGCGGTCATCATGGGGGCGCTAGCGCTGGTGGCGTTTCTGGCGAGGGCATGGCATCGCGCGGAAAGCCCCTGGCCGCGCACCATGATGCGCGTCGGCATAGGCGCCGCAGTCGCCAATCTGCTCTATTTTCTCTTCGACGCCTCGGCCGTCCTGGCGCCGAATCTGTTGGTTCTGGCGGGTGTGCTGGGCATCGTGACGGCGTGGGCGGCCCACGGCGCCGCCTGGCGCCGCCGGCGGGCGCGCGAGTACGGTTGGGCGCACTGGCCGATGGTCGCGGCCGCGACGGGGATTCTCCTTTCCCTCTCCACCGCCGAAAGCGAAATGATTGAGGGCGTTGAAGGGGTGGTCTTCAACGACAAGCTCATGCACTTTGGCGCGATGGCGGTCATGAACCTCCTCTTGTGCTACGCCCTGAATCGCAGGCCGACACTCCGGCTGCTGCGCACACGTGTCCTGGCGGCCACGTTGTTCGTGTCACTGCTCGCCGTGGGCATCGAGTACGCCCAGCGGTACCTGACGCAAGGCCGCTCCTTTGACGTCTGGGATATGGTGGCCGGAGGCGCGGGCGCGGTCGCCGTCGGCGTGTGGTGGTACATCGTCCGCCGCTCTCACGTGGCGGAACCGCCGGAGATGTCGCCCGTCCCCGCCGACGGCCTTCAGGCCTAGTAGTCCGTCAAACTCGTTTCTGTGAGTTGAACGAAGTCGCGCGGTGGGCAGTCTTGCCCACCGC
>Ga0209777_10007644_pt1 | contig 11951 bp, 15 predicted proteins | sample FrelakmetHBP12HB_FD_187147 | JGI IMG/M metagenome (GOLD analysis project Ga0209777, IMG submission 187147) | Freshwater lake sediment microbial communities from the University of Notre Dame, USA, for methane emissions studies -HBP12 HB (SPAdes)... | ecosystem: Environmental > Aquatic >... | reverse complement strand
ATATTACCTCGTATCAGTCCGATGGTTTAAAGATTTATGCTCTCCTTTTAGTTCCTAAGGGTGTCAAACCCCAAAACGGCTGGCCGGCAATTGTTTTAAATCACGGCTATATTATTCCCGAAAAATACACCCCCGATGGAAATTATATCCTTTACGCCGACGCTTTCGCCAAAAACGGATACATAGTTTTCAAGCCAAACTATCGGGGAAATGGAAGGAGCGAGGGAAGCCCGACCAGTACATATTATTCACCGGATTATACAATCGATGATCTGAATGCAATTGCCTCGATTAAAAAATACCCCGACGCAAATCCGGACAAAATTGGCGTCTGGGGACACTCGATGGGTGGGCAAATTACCCTAAAAGATATTGTTATTAATCGGACAGATATAAAAGCGGCGGTGATTTGGGGCGGGGTGGTGGGAAGTTATAACGATATTATTAACAGTTGGCAAAACAGTGTAAGTTATAAGCCTGCAGCCGAGGATTTGGCTCTAAGACTCCGTAACTTAAGTAGTTTGGAGGGAATGTACGGAACGCCCCAAACAAATCCCGCTTTTTGGAATTCGGTTGACCCGAATAGTTATTTAAAGGATATTACGGCACCGGTTCAGATTAATGTCGGCCTTGCCGATAATCAAGTTCCGCCGGATTTCTCAACAGGGTTATACAGTAGAATGACAGCGGCAGGGAAAGTTGTTCAATATTATGAATACGCCGGTGCAAACCATGACATCAACCAGAGTTTTACATTGGCGATGAAAAGGACAATCATATTTTTCGATCGCTACCTCAAATAATTTTATAACATCCTCCGCACGCTAAAGTATGCGGTTTCCTTTAAAGGAGGATGATATATCAGGTTCAATTCCTCCACGAATTGAAAATTCGTGGTATCCTTGAAACTGTTATGAGAGAACGTATTAAATCGATTGATTCTTTACGGATGTTGGCTATTTTGGCGGTTGTTTTGATTCACACCACCACCCGCACCCTCGAAGCGTCAAAATTTAATTTGATAGGATTTTCTTGGACATTATTTTTAAACCAAATTGCCCGTTTTGCGGTTCCCCTTTTTTTTGTAATTTCAGGATTTGTCTTGGAAATAAGTTGGGACGCAAGTTTAAGTTATTTTTCCTTTCTCAAAAAAAGGTTTTCAAGAATATTTATTCCTTACGTTTTTTGGAGTCTAATTTACTATTTTTTTGTCTATACTCAAAACCACGAAAATTTTATTCAGGTTATCTTAAAAGGAGACGCATCGTACCAATTATATTTTATTCCGGCGCTTTGTATTTTTTACCTGATTTTTCCGTTTCTCAATAAAATCTACAAAATTGTATCGAATAAGTTTTTCCTGACTTTTATTTTTCTTTCCCAAATGTGGTTTCTATATAAGGATTATTTTGTCAAGCAATTTAGATTTGATGACCCGGTCCACATTGCGATTTTGGCCTACTTTTTCTTTATTGTCGGAATTGTTGCGGCGCGAAATATGGATCGGATTAAAACATTTGTTCAAAAATGGAAATATATTATTTTTTCGGGAGCTGCCCTCACCGGAATTTATGTTTTCTGGGAGGGGAGAGATAGGTACTTGGCTACCGGAAATTATTTGAGCTATTATTCGCAATGGCGGCCGAGCGTTTTGATTTATGTAATTTTAATCGCTTTGGTCTTTTTCCACCTTTTTGAAAAGACAGGACTTCAATTTTCTTTGGTGGAAAAACTCTCAAGACTGTCATTTCTGGTTTTTCTGATTCATGTGATTGTTCTTGAAAATATTTGGTCTTTTTTTGGCAAGAATTTGTTTACTTTGATGAATCAGAACGTGACCGGAAAAATTCTTTTCGACCCGGTATTTTTTGGAATAGTAGCCGGTGTATCTTTTTTAATTGCTTTTATTCTTCACAAAGTGCCCAAACTATACAAACTAACAGGTTGATCTGTATACTGGAATAGTGGGAAGGAAAATTTTGCTGATTTTCTTTGCAGTTTTGTTATTTGCTTTTGTAGTTGTTGGTATTCATGTAATCAAATTGGGGAAAGCTTCTTTGCCGATCTCGCAAACTTTGCAAGTTCCGGCACCCGGATCTGCTCCACAAATAAAAACAGCCTTTCCTCCGCCGGTAGAGGCTTCGGAGGTAAATTCTGTGAGCTCACCCGATGGTAAATTTATGCTGGTTATGAAAAAGACAAAGAACGGCAATGAAGTTGATTATTCATTTACGGTATCGGGAAGAGTAATTTTTGAAAGGACTGTTGATTCTTCGGTTTCATTTTCAATACCGGCAAATACCTGGTCGCCTGACAATAAATATGTATTTTTGAAGGAAACGGATGCCACGAACATAAACTTTTTTGTCTTGTCCGCAGCAAAAGACCCCTCGTTGCAAAATGACCAAACTGCAAATATTTCCGGTCTTTTTTCCAAAAAATACCCTGATCTGACGATTGGAGATGTCACGGGTTGGGGTGGAATAAATCTGGTTATTGTGAATTCGGAAAAAAGTGTCGGAGTCAGAGGTCCTTCATTTTGGTACTATGCTCCAAGCCCCTCTTTTACACAGCTTTCTACACGGTTCTAGCTTCTCGCAGTTTTGCCGTTTTTCTTCCGGCGATTCGAAGTTTTTGGTTTAATGCCGACTGTTGTCTTTTTTCCAGTTCCCTGGCAAGTATTTTCTCAACCTTTTTTTGGCAATCCGGGTCCGGGCAGATTGTTTCTTTATAGACAACAACACTGTTGCCGACTTTTTCTTGATGAGTGGCCACAACAATTCTCCTTTTACCACACTCAATGCAGACGCTTGTATCTTGGATAATCATTTCAGGATAGAGCTTTTGTTATCGCCTCGCGGATATTTTTACCGGAAAACCAGCCATTGAGAAACACTATTGCGTGTTTGTTTTTATTCCACTCCTGAAGGTAATATTTATTGACATGTCCACCCTTTTTGAGGAGATTTTGAACAAGCTTCTCTAATGAAAATTTATTATCGATGCTTTATTATACCACAAAATTACCTTGAAATTTCTTTAAAATCGGGGAACAAAGAGTTTGGATTTGCATCTTCCTTCACGATATTCTTTAAGTAAGTCCAGATCTGCAAATGCTGAAACAACTTCATTGGGTTTTAAAGTAGAACCCAGAACCATTCCCTGAAAATCGATAATTTCAGCAAGTTGGCCGTTATCTTTCTCAAATCCGGTCGCGCCGACTACAAACCTCTTTCCCATACGGGCAAGATCCTGGTTATGCGAAAGCCAAGTCTCACTGAATTTGCCATACTTGTCATCGTCAAGACCGAAACCCCTCGGATTGACGAAAATGTCGGAAGTTAGGCGTCGAAGTTGAGCATCTAATCTAAAAGATTCGATGCACATCACGACCGATAAAGTAGCGGTGCCTTTGTCTAAATTAAAAACTTGGGTTTCCGCTACACCCGGAATAATTCCGGATGATCTTTCAAATGAAGTTGGGGTTTGTTTTCTTTGCATCTCGATCAATCCCGAAGGGCTTATAAAAAGTCCGGTTACATACTTTTCCCCGACTTTAGTTTGTTCAATCATTCCCGAAACAATATGGGCGCCTTTGTTTTTGGCAAAATTTATCAAAGTCGTGACCATGGGGTCGTGAAGCGGTTTTCCATCAAATGCGCCTTCGCCATGAAGAAAATATTCAGGCAGAACTATAAGGGACTTTTCTCTTACGGGGGCAAAATTTTCATCAAGAAGTTTAATCAACTCTTCATTTGTCTTAGGGCTTCGGCAGGACAGGGCCTCAATATTTATTCCTCGGCCGGTTTCGGGTGTTGGCATATACACGCCCTTTATATACTAAATTTTTTGCGGTGTCCAGACTTTGTTTATGATGGCCTCTTTTTCAGATTTAGATAATTGTTTCAGTTGATATTCTCTTTTCATGGCTTCCTTTCTGGTAGGGTACTTTTCTGAGTAGACTAACTCAACAAAGTCAAAATATTTGATGTATTTGGCCGACCTATCGGATTTACTTTGGTGCTCCTTTAGCCGTTTTTCTAAATTATTTGTCTGGCCAACATAGAGAGTGTTTGAAGAAGTACGGAGAATATAAACAAAATACATATTGCGAAAAACTATTTTCTACGATACAAAAGTCCAATATCGAGAATTAAAAGAGAGACTAAACTAATGTAAGACACTTTTTGATAAATCGTTCCGGCAAAACCCTCGTCAATCCCATTATAAGTAATCCATAAAATGAAAAATACATCTCCTAGAATTGCAGCATGACGAAGTATTTTGTAGAAATTATTATCCATACAATCCCGTCACCGATTAAAAGTAGTGTAGCACCCTGAAGCCAAGTGGGACATGCCAAAAAATATTCAGCCGGAAAATGATAAAACAATATCTATCTTCCGGCTGAAGACAAAAAACGGCGAGTTATTTTCCGTAGATTTTATTATAATATACCGCCGTCCAATCCGTAGCAATCTCGTTCTGCGCCTCCGCCAGGGTTATTTCTCCTTTGCAGACTTCTTCATGGAGATAATTCTCGACCTTATCTTTTTCCCTTGCACCCATGGATATATTGTATGGCTCAGGCCACAGATTTGAAACACAGTCCGGACATCCTCCAATCTCAAGCGAAATGAGATGGTCCAACTCATAATCAGACATCACATCCGGATACCCGTATGCCAAAAGTTGTATTTTTTTAATCTTGTTGGTTTCAGACACCGGCGGGCGAACCTTGCTGGAGTATCCTGAAACGCAGATCGTTTCATTGATGTTCTGCTGAGTTACGGCAGGATCGATTGCTCCTGGTGTACATTCACTATCAGGCAGCACTCCATTGGATTCGCACCCTGTTGTTTTGGTCGGGTGGCCAATTGATACTGTTGGTGCCACCCCCGAAAGTACTGCAGGTGTGGGAGTCACCGGGGCAGGGGTAACCATCTGGGTGGACGTGTTGGGTAACAAAAAATAGGCGACTACCAATACAGCGACCACCAACAGTAGCCAGACAAAACGTTTAGATAAAAGTTTATTGCGTTTCATAAGTTCTCCTTTTGTTGTGAAAGGGCGAAATATCTACGACTACGAAATTATAATGCACATTATCAATCCAAACAAGAAAAAGTTCTCTTTAACAGGGTTTGAGGTAAACGGGTCTGGATTCAGGTTGAACATCTGGGACGGTGTTAGAACTTTTTAGATAAAACATATAAATCAAATATCAGGCTGAGGATGATATAATACAGCCATATATTGCGGGATCGTCTAACGGTAAGCGGAGCTTGGCCGTTAGCCTTCCTTATATAATGCGGGATCGTCTAACGGTAGGACACGGCCCTCTGGAGGCTGGTATCGGGGTTCAAATCCCTGTCCCGCAGCCAAGCAAATAAATATGGAAACCTCTGATAACCTCTATTTATTATTTAGTTATTAAGGCGAGGTGTATCGATAAGCAATATAGGCTAGAAAAAAGATTAGTGTCGAAATTCCAAACAAAATATATCCAAGTTTTGGCTTTTTAAACGAAGCGAAAGCCATCGCGAATGAAATTATAGCTCCTACTATTAAGGTTAATCGGATAGGCCTAGGTCCAAAAAAAACTGAAATACCATAAATAACTTCTAAAACACCAAGAAGATAATTAAATCTTAGATACCTTTTCCAAATACTTTTCGTTTCATCTGGAAGTATAGGTGTATTTGTTTGGGTTACCTGTGGCAATACTTCACCTTCAGGTACTTGTGGATTAGGCTGTGGATTTTGTAGCGGTGGTGCGGTTTGTACAGGTGTGTTCAGTACTGTGGGAACCTGGTTATTCTCCATTTTTATAAGAAACCATAACCAGTATAGCATCGGTTATGATAAAGTTGGAACAATCAGTTGTGGAATCTAACGATTCCAGACCGTGATGCTCAGTATGGTCTCAAGTCCATTGACTTTCCCTACGAGTTAGTCGAATATTAAATTGTCAGGTTAAAAAGAATTTTTTAGCTTCTTATGTCTTTTTCTGAAAACCAAGTCAAAAAAATATTAAAGGTTTTTCGGGGGATATTTGTTTTTGTTATGATTATTGGAATTATTGGGTTCGTACTTGCAATCCTTATGTCCATTTTTCTTAAAACTAACCGTTATGATTCATCTTCTATAATATTTTTAATAGGCATAATAACGGCTTATTGCCTCAATCGGGGAATTAAGTACCGTAAAGAGTGGATTCCTCCAGTGTTAACTATTTTGTTTAGTTTTAGTTTAATCCTTAGTATCTTATCAGCATCGGCCACTAGGTTAACTTTCAACTTTCAAGTAACCTATTACGTGGCCATTATCACCCGTCTTTTAGTGTGGATAATACAATTATTTGGCATCTATTTCTTTGCTAAAAAAGAAGTACGGAATTTTTTTAACAACAAAGGAACAACTATCTTTTAATGAGAAGGTGAGTTATGGGACCAAACGGTTCTAGACCATGATGCTCAGCTATATTTCCGTTGGATCTCTGTTCCCTATCTGTCAGAGTTTTCTATTGGTTTGAATCTGATTTTGGGTTTAGGTCTGGAGTACACAAATATTCGCCTCCGGGTGCGCAGAAAATACTTTGCAGTTGCACATCTTGAACGCTTTTACACGAGGCAGTAGCAAGACTCTTATAAGTTGAACTTACGGGTTGGAAGCAAAAATATACAGGCGATTCACTACCTTGCTCCTTTTCTACGTAAACTTTTTGAGTTAAATTTTTCAACTGATCAATATCAGATTGCCTAATGAACCCAATACTGACCAAACTATTTAACCATGTTTCTTTGGCAAGATCTTGCGTAGAGTATGGAGCGGTAAGATCGCCGGAAGTCGGTTTCCAAGGAAAAGTTTTGTTACTGGTATAATATTGTTTCAATGCAAGTGAACATATAGAGGTTATAGCCTGCAACATTCCATCATGGGCTTCGATTTGGGTTTCTTCTAATTGTGACATTTGTGTTTGTGATAACGGCGATTGCGAAGACGGGTTTATAGGTATCACCAATGATGAACCGCCTTGGATCTTTTGTAATAATGCTATCGGATTATTGATTGCCGTAGATATTAAAACGACACCACCAATAATGATAAAAATTACAGATGAGATAATTGTTATAAGTCCCCATTTGGCCCAATTTCTTTGGATTCTCTTGAAAGCTTCAACACTATCCCAATGTTTACTTTTCCATGCCCACTCACGGCCTTTAATACCCAAAACAATAGCCATTGTAAAAGTAAGGAATGGAACTACTACAAGTCCAATCCAAGTTTTATTACCTATTGCCCACATTGAAACAAATAAAGGGATTATTGCTACAAGTCCAATCCAAGTTTTATTACCTATTGCCCAAATCCAATTCCAAAGGAATGCTCCCCAACTCCATCCTTTTATTTCCTCCGGGGCTACACTGTTTTTCCCCATTCCGGAAGTATTATCTGCAACCTCAACGGGTATATCCAGAACGGGAGGGTTTATAACAGGTATTGAAGAATTAACTTGTGGAGTTGGTGCTACCGGATCCATTAAAATCAGTATGGCACAAATTCATATTCTTTTAAATATACTCACCATTTGGTTAGGTGATATTCGCTATTTCAATTCACGGTTCGCAGCTAAGTTGGGTGTTATAGAAACCTTACTTACCTACATTATTTTTGGGGATTTTGCTACACTTAATTCATGAAACCAATTTCATTAACAGGATCGTGGGTTATTAAAGCTCCGTTAAAAAGCGTTTATGATATTGTCACCGATTTTGAGAAAACTCCAACATATTTTCCTGCGGTAGCAAAGTCACTAAAGATAATCAAGAAAAACGGTAACCATCTCTCAATTCAGGCAATGACTAAAACATTCGGTATTCCGTTTAAAGTAAAAATGGAAACGGATTTAATACCGCTCAAAGGCTTTAAGTCAATAAACGAGTCAGTTCTTGCTGTTGAGGATGAAACTTTTTTGATGGAGGAGGTGTCTATTGGCACTAAGATAAATTATCGAAATGATGTAATTATTAATAATAATATTTTGAGATTGTTCTCAAAATTATTGATCGGTAAACCTGCCTTGAGGTTTTGGGAACATGCCTATATTGATAAATTAAAGGAAATGTTGGAATAACTGTTATGGGATCGTATGGTCCTGGACCATGATGCTCAGCATAAATTGGTGAGTTGTCGGATAAATTAGAAAGGAGGGAAAAAATGGAAGGAGTTAACTTAAATGCGCCAATTTGTCAAAGTTGCGGAATGCCTTTGCAAAAGGAGGAAGATTTTGGGAGAAATGCGGACGGAAGTAAAAGCGAGGAATATTGTTTTCATTGCTTTCAGAGCGGCAAATTCCTGGATGAGGGCATAACTCTGCAAGATAAAATTGACAAGAATGTTAAATTTGCAGTTCAAATTGGAATGAAAGAAGACGAAGCAAGGAAAATGGCTTCCGGAGTTTTACCTAAACTGAAAAGGTGGGCGAAGTAAAGATAAGTTGTTTCTGATGGATTGAGAATCGTTCTGAATGAGCCCCGGCAGAATTGGATAAAAAGCACGTTTATGCTACATTAAATTGATGATTTTAAGTTTTCTTCATAAAAAAATATCTATTAGCCAAAAGTGGCTAAAACTTGCAACTGTGATAGTAAGTACTTTTTTGTTTTTAACAGTTGTTGGGTACTCCATTTATCTCTATATGCAAAACGTGGCATTGAGGGCAGAGGTAGTGAAAAATACGGCCACGATTCAGGAAATAAATAAGGAGTTTGACGATGTTAAATCCCAAGATCAATATAAGACAAATGCTGCCCTACAAAAACAAATTGATCAAGTCAAAACTACTTTTAGCCAATCTGTAACTGTATATGAAAAACTACTCGACCTCGAAAATCCCCCGAAAGATATAAAAGGGCTAGATAGCCTATATGCAAATGTTTTAAGTCAGCTTGCAAAAAGTGATTATTCCGGCGCTGCAAATAGTTTGACTGATATTTCGTCAAAAATAACAGCCGAGCAATCAAAATTGGTAGCCACAGCAGCGATTCCTGCCAATATACCCCTCAGTACTTCGGCACCGAGTTCCGGAAGTTATTCCAGACAACAAGTCTCAACGGATATGGGCAATTTTATGGTCGATATAGTTGCGGGGGATTTGGGATCTACTAAAGTTATTGTCGATACTGCATCTGATTCCACCTGTGGCAATAATTGTCCTGTTTTTTCTCTTGCTACCTACGTTTCAAGAAGCGGAGCATATGCTGGAGTTAACGGGTCGTATTTTTGCCCGTCTACTTACCCCACTTGCGTGGGGAAAACTAACTCTTTTGATCTTCTTTTAATGAATAAAAACAAAACTTATTTTAACTCTGACAATAACGTTTATAGTTCCAACCCGGGTGTAGTTTTTGGAGGAAGTTATGTCAGATTTTTAACGGCAGTTAGTCAATGGGGACGGGATACTTCAATTGATGGTATGATTTCCAATTATCCGCTTCTGATTTTCAACTCCAACATCGCATTTGCCGGAAGCAGTGACCCAAAAATTAACAGTGCCAGCACCAGAAGTTTTGTGGCCAATAAAGGTAACACTATTTACATCGGAGTGGTTCATGGAGCGACTACTGAACAAGTTGCGCATGTAATGAAAACTTTGGGAATGGATAATGCACTCAATCTCGATGATGGGGGAAGTGCGGCTTTTTGGTATGGAGGTTATAAAGTCGGCCCGGGCAGAGATCTGTCCAATGTAATTCTATTCGTGAAAAAATAATTAATTCCATCTAACTTTTCCCTCTCCTTGACAGTCTGAATATTGAATATTAGAATTTGCTCTGGTATGGATAAATCTGACGAAACAAAAAGGAAGGCTGAACCGAAAGTTGTGATATTCGGAAATGAGGTCGGCGACAGCAAAGATGAAGAGTGCTGCAGGGAAAACCGCTTCGGGCGCCATTTTCATTTTCGCAATCACCGTCATCACGGAAGTTTTGTCTGGGGATTTTTTCTTATTTTAATCGGCATTCTTTTTCTGCTTTCTAATTTTGGTGCGCTTCCTCCCATTGTCTGGTCCCAAGTTGCTCATCTTTGGCCGATACTGATTATATTAATCGGTCTAGATATTTTAATGGGACATTCCGAAGTTTCTGATGTAATTTCATCTCTCATAGGGTTCTTAATTTTCCTGACAATCCTCGGAGTAATTTTATTTAATGTTTCGCCGCAGCTTATAGCGGGACTTCCCGCCGGAATCTTAAATTATTTTCATACGATAAGTGTCTACTTACAACTAAAATGAGAGGACATATCATCGCCGGTGTAATAATAATTCTTATCGGACTGAGTATCCTTTTTGGTTTTCCCCTTTTTAATTTCATTTTCGCCTTTATTGTAATTTGGATTGGTGTGCGGATTCTGACCGGTAGGGGCGAGATGGACCATTTCTGGTCGGAAGGAAAAGGTTCGGCAAGTGAGGATTATTTCCGTCGCGTTTTGATTTTTTCCGGCATAAGGACAAAACTTAAAACCGAAAACTTCGAGGGAATGGAACTCGTAACAATTTTCGGCGGTGGGGAAGTTGATGCGGGAGGGGTTGGAACCAAAAAAACCGATATCGATATTGATTTGGTTGCGATTTTCGGCGGAGTAAAACTCAGGCTTCCCAAGGGATGGGAGGTCAAAAGCGAAGGGACGGGAATATTGGGAGGATTTGATAACAAGACGGTATCTTCGGCAAAATCAGGAGTTACGGTTCACCTCAAAGGTGCCGCCATCTTCGGTGGAGTGGAAGTTGTAAATTAGTTTTCGCACAAAATAATCAGATAGTGCTACACTAAACCGATATGCCGGAAGATTTTTACGACAGGGTGGCAAAAAAACTGGGGGGTTATGGTTATGGTGTCAACCCTGAATACACAAAAGAATTTCCGGCTGGCGATCCCGAAAAAATTTTCAAGGAGAAACTGCTGGAATTAAGTTCAAAGGACGAAATCGCCTTGGATATCGGGTGTGCTGACGGCAAGTTTACCATATCTGTTGCTCCGTATTTCAAAAAAGTTTACGGTATAGACACCTCAAAAGTGAATTTGGGAATTGCGGAAAGCCACAGTAATGACGCAAGAAGTAAGAATGTTGAATATTCCTTTCAGTATGCAAGTCATACCTCTTTCAGTGATTCATTTTTCGATTTGGCTTATTGCCGGAGAGGCCCCTCCTTTTACGGTGAATATCAAAGAATTTTAAAACCCGGAGGATATTACCTTGAAATCGGAATAGGGGAAAAAGACTCAGCGGAACTAAAAAAAGTATTTGGAAGAGGGCAGGGTTATGGAAAATGGAATGAACCAAGGTTGGATAGGGATTTAAAAGAACTCAAAGAACTTGGTTTTAAAATAATATTTGCGGAAAACTACTACCCCTCTGAATATTATCCTTCCTATGAGCAGTTTGATTTATTCTTGCAGGGCGTTCCTATTTTTGAGGATTACAATTCAGTAAAAGATAAAGCCAAACTTGAAGAGTATGTGGCTGAGAACACCACTCCGAAGGGGATTATCTTACCCAGACACAGAATTGTTTTAGTTGCAAAGAAAAAATAAAAGAGACCTGAACACAAACCAAGACATGGTTATTACCCGCTCGATTTGGAAATGTTGATGCACCATGAACTTAAACTGGCCGCTTATAAAGTAAATGGAGTTAAAGAGTCTGACGGAATTGTGGCTTATAGAGTCTTTCCGGATAAAAAGGTTGTTGTTTTTTTGGGCCTCAATAGTTGGGGTTCATCAACAATCAATCAAACAGATACTATTCTGGAATCTTTAAGAGAGGAGGAACCCTCCATCGATCCTTATAAATTCAGATTTTTTGATGTCCAGACGGTGAGGGGATATGATTATATGCGTAAGGGAGAATTTCATATTACGGAAATTAAGTTCCATGAGAACGGG
>Ga0209777_10007643_pt1 | contig 11951 bp, 8 predicted proteins | sample FrelakmetHBP12HB_FD_187147 | JGI IMG/M metagenome (GOLD analysis project Ga0209777, IMG submission 187147) | Freshwater lake sediment microbial communities from the University of Notre Dame, USA, for methane emissions studies -HBP12 HB (SPAdes)... | ecosystem: Environmental > Aquatic >... | reverse complement strand
CTCCTGGAAGGACGTTTAGTCAGCGCGGCGCTACTCCTTCTTCTTGATTACTATGATGAAGAGGGCGGTGACGGCGACGACCCAGATCACCGCGCTGGCTATGACCATGGTGGGCGACAGGCCGTAGGCGTTGGACGTGAATGAGCTGGAGCTGTTGAAGAAGGAGAGGCCCATAATCAGCGTGGCCACCCTGATCGGGTTGCAGAGGCTTATGAGGTTCTCGAAGGCCAGCCCGTAGGCGGAGTTGACAGCGCCCCCCGTGAGCAGGAGCGGAAGCGACGTAAGTATGCTGAAGATTATGTTGAAGAACACCCAGAGGAGGACGCCCCAGACGATGGGGGCGCTGGCGCTCCTCCCGAAGAACCCGGTGATGGACTCGAGGAAGATGAAGATGAAGAGAAGGAAGAGCGTCCCGGCGAACATAAGGGCGAGGTCGCCCAGGGCGAGGCTGATGCCGATGTACTGGGCGAAGAGGTAGAAGATGACCGACACGGCCAGGAAGTAGACGCCCATGGCGGCCAGGGCGCCCCCCGCCTTCCCCCAGTAGACCTTGCCCTTGGATATGGGCCTCGAAATGACCAGCTCTATGGCCCCCGTCACCTTCTCCCTCACGAGGGCGTCGTATCCCGCGATGATGGCCGCGATGGGCACGAAGAACGACAGGAAGCCCTGGCTCACCGACATCACCAGCACGTCGCCCGTGGGGAGCTGGTAGTTGTTCTGAGGCCTGTAGACCATCGCGACGGTCACGTTCTCCCCGGCGCCGTAGGATACGGCCACCTCGGCGTTGTCGACGTCGTAGAAGCCCTTGAATGTGCCGTTGGAGAGGTCGCCCATGTAGACCCCGCCCACGTACACCTGGGCCGACAGGGGAGAGCCGTCCTGGTTCATGCCCCAAAGCACCACTCCTGGGATTGAGGAGTTGCTGGGGGAGACGACGGACGCGGTCTCCACCGAGACGTTTTCGGGGAGGTAGAAGCCACCGCCCAGGGAGCGGGAAGAGGTACTAGCACCCGCCCTCTGGACTATCATGATCTCATAATCGGGGATAGTACCGTTGGAAGTGGGATTGAGCTCGGAAAAGCTCAGGTTGGTCTTGACGTATCCGAAGCCGTCGGAGCCCGTGTAGAGGTCGAAGCTCGCCACAGGGGTCGACTGGTAGGGAGAAGCCTGTTGGATTTTGTCCTTCTCTATCGTAAGGTGGCCGGAGACGGGGTTGCCCACCCCGTCGACGACGTACGCCCTGACACCGAGGAAGCCGCTGTCGTTGATGCCGATGGCCATGGGCTGGACCTGGTTGAACGAAGGCTGTTGAACGGAGGCCGAGAAGGAGGCCGTGATTGAAATCAGAAGGGCGAGCATGAGGGCGACGACCACCAGCACCTTCCAGTTCTTCAGCTGCCTCACGAGCTCCCTCGTGAAGACGAGGAGGGCCTTGTTCAAGCTCCCATCCTCCCATCGGCTTCATGCACCTTGTCTAGGAAGAGCCGCTCCAGGTTGAAGTCCGCCCGCCTTATGCCTGTGACGGTGCGGCCCGCGCCCACGAGGTACCTGTTGACCCCTGAGACCACCGTTTCGTCGGCGCTCTTCAGCTCGAGGGCCTTCCCGTCGTAGGAGGCCTTCTCGCCGGAGAGCCTCCCTATCTCAAGGAGGTCGGCGTCGGTGAGCCCCTGGACTTCGAAGGTCACCGCCGCGCCGTAGGAGGACTGGAACTCCTGCTTGAGCTCGTCGAGGGTCTTCGTTTCGAAGGTCATCCCCCTATGTATGAAGGAGACCCTGTCGGAGACCCCCGAGATCTCCGTGAGGACGTGGGAAGAAAGGAGGACGGCTCCGCCCTTGTTCCTGAAGTCCCTGACCGTCTCCCTGAAGAAATGCATCCCTTCCGGATCAAGCCCGTTCATGGCTTCGTCCATGAGCAGGAGCTGGGGCTCCTCGAGGAAGGCCTGAGCGAGGGCCAGCCTCCTCTTCATCCCCAGGGAATAGGCCTTCAGCTTAACGCGCCCCTTGTCGCCGAGGCCCACCTTCGCGAGTGCCTCGTCCACCTGAGAGGCGGATATCTCCTTCGACCCGAACCTCGACACGTAGAGGAGCCAGCTCCTGGCGTTCGAGCCGAGGTCGAAGATGGGGTTCTCGGGGACCCAGGAGAAGAGCTCTGCGGCCTTCTCATGGTCGTTGAAGGCGTCCAGGCCTTCGACGCGGACGGAGCCAGAGGTCGGCCGGATGACTCCGGCCACGATCCTTATGGTGGTGGTCTTCCCCGCGCCGTTGAGCCCCACGAAACCGACGATTTCCCCCCTGTTGACCTCGAGGTTCACCGACTTCAAGGCGGGGACCTTCTTCGTCGCTCCGAACTCCTTGGACAGGCCCTCTATGGTCAACACGCCATATGTCATTCTGCGTGCTGAGCGATATACGTGTATCCTCTCTGTGCGAGCTCACTTTCTCGACCATGAAATCTTATGTCCTCGGCACTTGGACTTGAACCCGTAATAGGTACCCATACCACCTGGCGCTGTCCCGAACCTATTCGGGGTGCAGTACTTAAGAAACGGAAGGCTTCATACGCAAGAGAGGGCCCGCAGCGGAGCGAAAAAATTGAAGATTCCACTCCGAGTGCTCAAGCGTGTTGAGACGGAAAACATCGCGAGTCGACTCCGTTCTCTGGGCTTCTCATCTTTTGGTGTGTTTAGATAAATGAGCGCGTCCAAGTCCGAAGAATACGAAGTCAAGGGAAGCCAGGGAATGGGCCTCGTTGGCGCCACCTTCGGCTTCTTCGTTGGGTTCACGGCCGTGGCGCTGATCAGCCCGCTGGGATCGAATTTCAAGTCCGCCTTGGGGATCTCCACCACGATGCTGGGCTTCCTGGTCGCGGCCCCCCAGCTCACCGGCTCCCTCCTCAGGATCCCGTTTGGCGCCTGGGTGGACAAGGCCGGAGGGAAGAGGCCTCTGCTGACCCTACTCTCGATCGCCATCGTGGGGCTGGCGGGCATGTCGGCCATACTGCTCGCCTGGTATCCCGGCGGTTTCAGCCAGCAGACGTATCCAATCGTCATGCTCTTCGCTGTACTATGCGGGGCAGGCGTTGCCACCTTCTCGGTGGGCGTCCCGCAGACGTCATACTGGTTCCCCCAGAAGAAGCAGGGTTACGCTCTCGGGATTTACGCGGGCCTGGGCAACACTGCTCCCGGCATGATCACCCTGATCCTCCCCTTTGTCCTCTCCGCCCTGGGCATGGCGGGCATCTATGTAGCGTGGCTCATTCTGGTCATCGCAGGGACGCTCATCTATGCCTTCATCGCCCACGATGCCCCCTACTTCCAGCTGCGCGCCCATGGGCTTTCCAGAGAGAAGAGCGTGGAGCTGGCGAAGAAGAGCGGAGAGGAGCTCATCCCGTCGGGCCAGTTCGTCGGGGCCCTCAAGGTCTCCGCGAAGAGCTGGAGGAACTGGGCCCTGGTGGCCCTCTACTTCGTCTCCTTCGGCGGCTTCCTCGCCCTGACGACGTGGCTCCCGACCTACTGGCGCCTCGGCCACGGCATGGACCTCAGGAGTGCGGCGGTCCTCACCGCCGTCGGGTTCACCCTGTTAGCTTCCTTCGTGAGGGCCGGGGGCGGCAAGCCCTCCGACAGGTACGGCGGCGAGGACGTCGCCTTGGCCAGCTTCCTGCTGATACTGGCGGGGGCTCTGGTGATGGTTTCTACCTCCTCCTTCTGGGTCGATGTGGTCGGCGAAGTCATCCTCGCTGCGGGGATGGGACTGGGCAATGCCTCCGTCTTCAAGCTCGTGGCCAGGTACGTCCCGGAGGCCGTGGGCGGAGCCTCGGGCTGGGTGGGGGGCCTGGGCGCCTTCGGTGGGTTCGTCATCCCCCCGGTCCTCGGCTACTTCGTCGATTCCTTCGGGAACGCCGGCTACTCCTTCGGCTTTGTCACATACGGTGTGCTGGCTGTTTTGGCCCTCTTGGTGACGGTCACGCTTCGGGCCCGGCCCCCTGAAAAGGGGAGAGGTCCAGCGTGACCTGGATAAAGGACGTCTTCGACCCCAAGGCTCGCCGCTGGGAGGAGCTCTACCGCGACCGCTGGCAGCACGACAAGGTGGTGCGCTCCACTCACGGGGTCAACTGCACGGGGGGCTGCTCCTGGGGCATCTACGTCAAGGACGGCATCGTGACGTGGGAGCTTCAGCAGACGGACTACCCGACAATAGACCCTGAGATTCCACCCTACGAGCCGAGGGGCTGCGCCAGGGGGATTTCCTCGTCCTGGTACATCTACTCCCCCCTCAGAGTCAAGTACCCCTACGTCAGGGGGGCCCTCCTCGACCTCTGGGCGAAGGCCAAGGAGAAGGAGTCCGACCCCGTCACAGCCTGGGCTTCAATCATGAGGGACGAGGCCGGCCGCCGCAGGTACCAGGAGGCGCGAGGGAAGGGTGGCTTCCGCAGGGTGTCGTGGGACGACGCCCTGGACATCGTAGCGGCCTCCACCATATACACCGTCAAGGAGCACGGCCCCGATAGGGTCATCGGATTCTCCCCCATCCCCGCCATGTCCATGCTCAGCTACGCCAGCGGAGCGAGGTTCCTTCAGCTCCTGGGCGGCGTCACCCTGAGCTTCTACGATTGGTACAGCGACCTCCCCCCCGCCTCCCCGGAGGTCTGGGGTGAGCAGACTGACGTCTGCGAGAGTGCCGACTGGTACAAGTCCGCCTTCATCGCCACGGTCGGCTCCAACGTCAACATGACCCGGACCCCCGACGCACACTTCCTAACGGAATCGAGGCACGCCGGGTCAAAGGTGGTCGTCTTTTCGCCCGATTTCAGCGACGTCTCCAAGCACGCCGACTGGTGGGTACCGGTCAACGCGGGCCAGGACGCCGCCTTCTGGATGGCCGTCAATCATGTTATCCTGAAAGAGTTCCATTTCGAAAGGAAGCCGGCGGCCTTCCTGGACTACCTCAAGAGGTACACAGATTCGCCCTTCCTCGTCGTCTTGGAGAAGTCCAAGGAGGGGTACACGGCTGGAAGGCTATTGAGGGCGAACCAGGTCTCTGGCTACAAGTCCGAGGAGAACGGCGACTGGAAGCTGCTCGTCTACGACGCCAAGGCGAAGTCCTTGGCGATGCCGCAGGGCTCCGTAGGCTTCCGCTGGCAGGAGCGGAAGGGGCTGTGGAACCTGGAGATGAAGGACGCCTCCGACGGCAGGGAGATCGACCCCCTGCTCACGTTCCTGGAGGACAACGACGGCATCCTCCAGGTGGACGTAGCGGACTTCGCGGCGGACCGCGGCCTCAAGAGGGGGGTGCCGTTCAAATCCGTCAAGCTTTCAGGCGGCTCGAAGGCCCTGGTGACCACCGTATACGACCTCCTGATGGCCCAGTTCGGCGTGTCCCGCGGGCTCGAGGGCGATTATCCCAAGGGCTTCGACGACGATTCCCAACCCTTCACCCCCGCCTGGCAGGAGAAGCTCACCGGGATAGGCCGCAAGACTGTCATATCCTTCGCGAGGGAGTGGGCGGAGACAGCCGAGAGGACGGGAGGGAAGTGCATGGTCATCATCGGAGGAGGCGCGAACCAGTGGTACCACACCGACCTGACCTACAGGGCGGTCATCGCGAGCTTGATGCTATGCGGGTGCGTGGGCAAGAGCGGCGGAGGGCTGGCGCACTATGTGGGCCAGGAGAAGGTCGCGCCTTTGGCCTCCTGGTCGGCCCTGGCGTTCGCCCAAGACTGGGTGAAGCCGTCCAGGCTCCAGAACGCCCCCTCCTTCCACTACGTCCACACGGACCAGTGGCGGTACGAGGGCCCATATTCTGCTTACTACTCCGTCCCCAAAGAGAGCCCAGCCGAGCACACCATCGACGTCCAGGTCCGCGCCGTCCGGGCCGGCTGGCTGCCCTTCTATCCTCAGTTCAACAGAAACCCCATGGAGGTCTTCAGGGACGCCGAGAATAGCGGGGCGAAGACCGACGAGGAGAAGGCGAAATGGGTCGCAAGGCAGCTCAAGGAGGGGAAGCTGAGGTTCGCGGTCGAGGACCCCGACGCTCCCGAGAACTGGCCGAGGCTCTGGTTCATCTGGCGCGCCAATGCCCTCCTCGCCAGCGCCAAGGGGCATGAGTACTTCCTGAAGCACTACCTGGGGACCCACACCGGCACGGTGGCCGACGAAGTGGCCAAGGGCTCGACGAAGGAGGTCACATGGCGCGAAGAGTCCCCGAGGGGAAAGATCGACCTCGTCGTGGACGTGAACTTCCGCATGGACACCTCGGCCCTCTACTCTGACGTAGTCCTCCCGGCCGCCACCTGGTACGAGAAGAGCGACCTCAACACCACTGACCTGCACTCCTACATCCATCCGCTCTCTCCCGCCGTCCAGCCCTGCTGGGAGTCCAGGACAGACTGGGATATCTTCAAGGCCATAGCCAAGCGGGTGAGCGAGATGGCAAAGGCCCACCTCCCGGCTCCCGTCAAGGAGATCGTCGCCGTCCCGCTCCAACACGATACCGCCGACGAGCTGGCTCAGCCATCCGTCAAGGACTGGGCGAAGGGGGAGTGCGAGCCCATCCCGGGGAAGACCATGCCCAGGTTCGCCGTCGTCGAGAGGGACTACACGAAGCTGTACGACGAATTCGTCTCCTTCGGCCCATTGGCTAGAAGGGACGGCCTGGGGGCCCACGGCGTCCACTGGGATGTCTCCGACCTCTACGACGAGCTCGCCCGAAGGCGCCCCTTCACGTTTCCTGATGGTCGGAAGCTCCCCTCCATCGAGGACGCGGTGGACGCGGCCAACACCATCCTCTACCTCTCCCCCGAGACAAACGGCGAAGTGGCCTACAGGGCCTTCAAGTCGGAGGAGGCGAAGGTCGGAGTGGCGCTGGCGGACCTCTCTGACGAAGGGAGGAAGACGAGCTACACCTACGACCAGCTGGTGGAGCAGCCCAGGCGCATCCTGAACAGCCCCGTGTGGTCGGGGATAGTGAGCGGGAAGAGGACCTATTCACCATTCACGCTCAACGTCGAGAGGCTCGTCCCCTGGAGGACTCTGACTGGGAGGCAGCAGTCCTACCTGGACCACGAGTACTTCCTCAGGTTCGGGGAGAAGCTGCCCACGTACAAGCCGAAGCCCGACGCGGCTTCGCTATCGGAGCTGGGGAAGAGCGACGGCAGGAAGGGGATCGTCTTGAACTACCTTACCCCCCACGGGAAGTGGCACATCCATTCCACATTCTCCGACAACCTGAGGATGCTCACCCTGTCAAGGGGCCTGGAGCCGCTCTGGCTCAGCGTGAAGGATGCCGGCTCGATAGGAGTGAAGGACAACGACTGGGTAGAGGCCTTCAACGACAACGGGGTGACCGTGACCAGGGCCGTCGTCAGCGCCCGAATCCCCGATGGCGCGTGCTTCCTTTACCACGCACCGGAGAGGACCATCTCCGTCCCGAAGTCCCCCGCCAGGGGCTACCAGCGTGCTGGAGGACACAACTCGCCCACCAGGCTGAGGCTGAAGCCGACGCTCATGGTCGGAGGCTACGCCCAGTTCACCTATTCCTTCAACTACTGGGGGCCGACCGGGGTGAACAGGGACACCTTCGTAGTCGTGAGGAAGCTCGAGGGGGAAATCAGGTGGTGAGCTGGGAATGAACGTGCGCGCTCAGATCTCAACCGTCTTCCACCTGGACAAGTGCATAGGGTGCCACACCTGCAGCGTGGCGTGCAAGAACGTCTGGACGGACAGGCCAGGCGCCGAGTACATGTGGTGGAACAACGTGGAGACGAAGCCCGGGACGGGCTACCCGCTACTGTGGGAGGACCAGGAGAAGCACAGAGGCGGATGGGTCGTCAGGGATGGGAATCTCAGACCCCGCCTTCAAGGCCGGAAGAGGGCCCTGGGGAACATCTTCTACAACCCCAAGCTCCCTGGCCTAGACGACTACTACGAGCCGTGGACCTACACCTACGATGACCTCTTCAACACCCCTGCTGGTGATGACCAGCCCACAGCACGCCCAATCTCGGCCATCACGGGGAAACCGTTGGAGATCAAGTACGGCCCCAACTGGGACGACGACCTCGGGGGCTCTTCGGAGTACGCCGCCAGGGACCCCAACCTCGGCGCCCTCACGGAGGAGGAGCGCAGGCAGCTCTTCTCCCTGGAGAGGATGGTCTTATTCTACCTCCCTCGCATCTGCAACCACTGCCTCAGCCCCAGCTGCGTGGCTACGTGCCCGGCCGGGGCCATCTACAAGCGCGGCGAAGACGGCATCGTCCTTGTGAGCCAGGAGAAGTGCAGGGCCTGGAGGATGTGCGTGTCCGGCTGCCCATACAAGAAGGTCTACTACAACTGGATGACGGGCAAGTCCGAGAAGTGCATCCTCTGCTACCCGAGGCTGGAGGCCGGGCAGGCGCCGGCCTGCTTCCACTCCTGTGTCGGCCGTATCCGCTACATGGGGGTCCTCCTCTTCGATGCGGACCGGATCACCGAGGCGGCCTCGAGCCCCGACGACCAGCTCGTCCAGGCGCAGAGGGATATCATCCTCGATCCGTTCGACGAGGCCGTGGCCAGGAAGGCGCAGCAGGACGGAGTGAGCGCCTCCATGATGGAGGCCGCGAGAGCGTCTCCAGTCTATAGCTTCGTCAAGACATACGGGCTCGGCCTGCCCCTCCATCCCGAGTTCCGCGTCCTCCCTACGCTCTTCTACGTCCCCCCGCTGCTCCCCGTGGTCTCTTCATCCTCTAAGGAAGGATTCCAGGACGTATCTCAGGAAGGGCTCTTCACGTCCCTTGACAACGCAAGGATACCCATCAGGTTCTTCGCCTCCCTGTTCTCCGCCGGCAACGAGTCCGTGGTGACCGATGTCTACAGGAAGCTTACGGCCGTCAGGCTGTATGAGAGGGCCCAGAAGGTGAAGGACGTGAAGCCCGAGGATGTCTCCCTCGCCTTGGAGGCCGCCTCCTTGACATCGTCTCAGGCCGAAGGGATCTACAGGCTCTCCACCCTCCCCACGATGAAGGAACGGTTCGTAATTCCCTCCATGTCGAGGGAGGGCGTCGCCAAGCGCAAGGCCAGCCTCGGCTCGGAGCGCGTGTGGAAGCCTAAGAGGAGGCGTTGATCAGAATTGGACATGAGCTATCATGAGTACAAGGAGGCCCTGGTGGCTTTTGCAGGTGTATTCGACTATCCTTCTCTGGAGACCTCAAAGCGCGCCTGGGAGTGCGCCTCCCTGCTCAAAGACAGGCAGGCCTCTTCGCTCATGAAGTCCTTCTACTCCTACGTCAAGGGCCATCCTCTGGGGAGCGTTGCGGAGGTGTATACGCGCACCTTCGACCTGCAACCATCGTGCTCCCCCTACATCGGCTATCACATCTTCGGAGATGGCTACAGGCGTGGGGTGTTCCTGGTCAGGCTCAAGGCTCGATGCTCAGAATGCGGGCTCGATGTCGGGCGCGAACTCCCCGACCACATCTCGGCGGTCCTCCGCCTCATCGCCTATGTCGGGGGCAGCGAAGAGGACGACCTGGTTGCCCTCTGCCTCACCCCCGCCGTCGACAGGATGCTTGAATCCCTGGCCGACGAAAAGAACCCCTACTCGTGGGCCCTCGAGGCACTCTCCCACACCATCAAGGCGCCCCAGAAGGCCTACCTCGCGAAGCAGGAGGCGCGCTAGTTGCCGGCCATATGGGACGTCATCCTGCTGGTGCTGCTGCCCTACCTGGCGATCGGCCTGGCCATCGTCTTGGGTGTCTACCGCTATCTCACGGATGGGTTCTCCGTCACCAGCCTTTCGTCGGAGCTGCTGGAGCGCCGCCGGCTCTCCTGGGGAGCCATACCGTGGCATTACGGGGTGATTCTCCTCCTGACCGTCCACATCATCCCCGCGGTCATCCCCACCTTCATGAGCGCTCTCGATGCCGTCCCGATGAATCTCTATGTCATGTCGATTTCAGGATGGGGAGTCGCCGTGCTCGCGGGGGTAGGCCTAGCGGTGCTCGTCGCGCGCCGCGTCAGCAACTCGAGGATACGCGTGGTCACATCGCTTACCGATTGGATTCTGTTGGCTAGCTTGATGATTCAGATCCTCCTGGGACTCTACATCTCGATAGCGCTCCGCTGGGGAGACACCTGGTACGTGGCAATCGTCGTGCCGTGGCTCCAGTCCTTGGTGACCTTCAATCCCCAGATAATGCTGATCTCGTCGCTGCCTCCGGTGGTCAAGCTGCACATCCTGAACGCCTTGATCCTCGTGATGCTCATCCCCTTCACACGCCTCATCCACATGTTCACCGTCCCCCTCGGATATCTGAGGCGCCCCTACCAGCTCTATATCTGGAGGCGTCCATCCCTGACGGCCGGCGAAGCTGCCGAGCCCGCGGCTGAGGGAAGGAGTAGGAGGGGCTTCATGAGATTGTTCGGCCTCGCCCTCGTGTTGGCCATAACATCCCTGGTGGGCGTCAACTACCAGAACAACTCAAAGCCGAAGCCCGTCCCTGGCGGAGGAGGGACGACCACACCCGGAGCATTCCCGAGGGTGAAGGTCGCGAGCCTCAGCGGGCTCAGTCTCAATACCCCCATCACTTTCGGCTACCCCCTGGCCAACGAGCAGAACATACTAGTCAAGCTGGGGCAGAAGGCGCAGGAAGGCGTCGGACCCGACGGCGACATAGTTGCCTTCAGCACGGGCTGCCAACACCTGGGGTGCGACTGCAAGTACGTCTCCCCAAGCGCTTCGCCCACCTGCAACAGCTCATACCAAGCGCCAAGCCCAGTCGCGTACTGCTGCTGTCACACGAGCATATTCGACTTCGTCAACGGCGGGAAGGTCCTCTCAGGGCCGTCCCCTCTTCCCCTGCCGCAGGTCAAGCTGGAGGTGGACTCCTCCGGGGACATCTACGCTGTTGGGATGGGCCCGCCCACGATATACGGTCACAACACGGGTTCCAACGACGTCTCCGCCGACCTGCAAGTCTAGTCGGAGGCCTCGACCTTCAACTGGAGCCAAGCGTTGACGAGGCCCCAGGGGGCACCGTAGCTCTAATTAAGGCCGGCGAGGGCTGACATCCCGTTGAAAGAGGCAGTCATCTCGGTTAAGATGCGTGGTGAGCCGACCTGCGCGGTCATCAGACTTGGCCGTGGCTTCGCCTCCCTCAGGGGTTTCAGGGTATCCAGCGACGGCAGGAGTTTCCTTCACCTCGTCGAGGTCTACTCACCCCGGAGCGACGTGTCAAGGGTGATCAGGGAGATAGGGAAGGCCGAAGGTATCCGAGAAATGGACGTGGCCTATATGGGGAAGGAGAAGGCGGTGGCTCAAGTCGTCAGTGCAGGCTGCCCCATGTGCAAGACGGCCTACAGTTCCGGCTGCTTCATTATGGGCGCCTCCTCGCGGCCTTCAGGAGAGGTAGAGTGGCAGGTCCTCCTTCCGCATGGGCAGTCGGTCAAGCGAATCCTGGATGGTTTCGCGGAGGCGGGACTTGAGGCCCGGCTGGCCTCCGTGCGACAGGTGAAGAGCTCTGGGCGAATGACTTCCCGGCAGCTGGAGGTCCTCCGTAGAGGCTTAGCCGTCGGGTACTTCGACGTTCCTCGGCGCGCCGGGGTCAAGAAACTCGCCAAGATTGTTGGGGTCGCCCCCTCGACCCTGGACGAAACCATCAGGCGCGGAGAGAAGAACGTCCTCGAGGAATACCTGAAGTCCTGGAGAGGGGTGTAGTGCGGGAAGCCGATGGCCTAGCAAGTTGTGCTGCGGGACGCACACATCCAGCGATTGCGGCAGTACTTGAAATGGGTATGTGGATATAGCAAGTTCTATTGACAGCTCTAACGTCTTACTAGCGGAATGGCAGCGCTATCTTCCAAATCTTGTATCACCTTTTTGAGACTTGAACCCGTAATAGGTGCTAATACCGCCCGGCCCATCAAAGATCCTATCAAGACCCTTGATGAAAGGGCATCTAGCCATGCCTGTTCAAC